>Ga0102591_1000054_pt1 | contig 293190 bp, 267 predicted proteins | sample AraplaCol_mCL_r2_2_FD_76860 | JGI IMG/M metagenome (GOLD analysis project Ga0102591, IMG submission 76860) | Arabidopsis root microbial communities from North Carolina, USA - plate scrape MF_Col_mCL_r2 (SPADES assembly) (version 2) | ecosystem: Host-associated > Plants > Roots > Endosphere...
CCGACACCGACATGATGACCTTCATCAAGCGCGCCGAGCTGGCTCGCGATCGCTCCGAGCAGCGCCCCGAGCGCTTCGCGGCCGGCGAGCGCATCGACGCCCGCGTCGTGCTCTTCGACAAGAAGGCTCGCAAGATCCAGGTCTCGGTCAAGGCCCTGGAGATGGCCGAGGAGAAGGAGGCGATGGCGCAGTACGGCTCCGCCGACTCCGGCGCCTCGCTCGGCGACATCCTGGGCGCCGCCCTCAAGAAGGCGACGACCGAGAAGAAGTGAGGTTTCGGCTGCTTCGGCAGCCGGCCTTCGAGATCAGCCCGCGCGGAGCAATCCGCGCGGGTTTTTGTTTCACTATTCGTCGTGAAGGAGCCTGACCATGACCCCCGCCGCCATCGGCATCGACTTCGGCACCACCAACAGCGTCGTCGCGCTGGCGGGAGCCGACGGCTCGGTCATGACGCGTTCCTTCGCCACCAAGCAGGGCGCGGTCGACGCCTATCGCTCGGCGCTGATGTTCTGGCGCGAGGGCAGGCCGCCTGAGGCCCGCATCACCCATGTCAGCGGGCCCGATGCGCTCGACATGGCGCTCGGCATGACGAGCGAGCACCGCTTCCTGCAGTCGCTCAAGACCCATCTCTCCAGCCGCGCCTTCCAGGAGACCCGGCTCTTCGGCAAGCTCTACCGGCTGGAAGACCTGATCGGCGTCTTCCTCACGGACCTTTCCGAGGGGCTCGACGACCGCGACGCGCTGCCGCTCATCTCCGGGCGCCCCGTCGTCTTCGCTGGCGAACGGCCGGACGAGGAGCTGGCACTCGGCCGCCTCAAGGCCTCCTATGGCAAGGCCGGGATGGAGCAGGTCGATTTCGCCTATGAGCCTCTCGGTGCCGCCTATTGGTACGCCCGCGAGCTGAAGACGCCGCAGACCATGCTGGTCGCGGATTTCGGCGGCGGCACCAGCGACTTCTCGGTGATGCGCTTCGAGCCCGGCGCGCACGGGCAGCTGGAGGCGATCCCGCTTTCCCATGCCGGTGTCGGCGTCGCGGGCGACACCTTCGACTACCGCATCATCGAGCATGCGGTCTCGCCCGCGCTCGGCAAGGGCAGCGACTACCGCTCCTTCGACAAGCTGCTGCCGGTTCCGGCACACTACCACGCCGCCTTCGCGCAGTGGCACAAGCTCTCGCTGATGAAGAGCCGGGAGACCATGGCCGAGCTCAACGCCCTGATCCGCGAGGCGGTCGAGCCCGCCAAGCTCGAGGATCTATTGACGGTGATCGAATATGATCTCGGCTACGAGCTCTACCGTGCCGTCTCCGCCACGAAGATCGCCCTCTCGGACAACGAGGCCACGGTGCTGCGCTTCGACCAGATGGGCGTCAGCATCGAGACGCCGATCCGCCGCAGTGATTTCGAGCGCTGGATCGCAGAGGATGTCGGGGCGATCGAGGCCGCGCTCGACCGCGCTTTGGCCGAGGCCGGGCTGGGCTCGGAACGCATCGAGGCGGTCTTCATGACCGGCGGCACCTCCTATGTCCCGGCGGTGCGCAGCCTCTTCGACCGCCGCTTCGGTGCCGCCAAGGTGCATATCGGCGATGCCTTCCGCTCGGTCGCGAGCGGGCTGGCCCTGCTGGCCCTAGACCGGGCCCGGGCCGAGGCTGTCGCCTGACGTCACGTTCGCGCCTTGCCCGGTTGCCATGGCGGGGCTACACCACCGACCCAAAGCGGACAGGAGTGCCAGATGTCGACCGATGCCGATCTGCTCGCAGACCGCCGCAGCCTCCGGCGTAGGCTGACCCTCTGGCGCGTCCTCGCGGTGCTGGGCGTCGTCGCCACAGCCGTGATCGGCGGGTTCGCCTGGAAGGGCGACGTCTCGGGAAGCCTCGCGACCGCTCATATCGCCCGCATCACCATTTCCGGCTTCATTTCGGGCGACCGGCGCACGCTCGATCTGATCAAGTCCGTCGAGGAGAGCCGCACCGTCTCGGCCGTGGTGGTGAGGGTCGATAGCCCAGGTGGCACCACCTCCGGCTCCGAGGCGCTGCATACGGCGCTGCGCGGGCTCGCCGCCAAGAAGCCGATGGTTACTGTCGTCGATGGCGTCGCAGCTTCCGGCGGCTATATCGCGGCGATGGGCGCGGACCGCATCGTTGCCCGCCAGACCTCGCTGGTCGGTTCGATCGGCGTGCTCTTCCAGTTCCCCAATGTCTCGCATCTGCTCGATACGGTCGGCGTCAAGGTCGAGTCGATCAAGTCGAGCCCGCTCAAGGCCGCGCCCAGCGGCTTCGAGCCGACTTCGCCCGAGGCCCGCGAGGCGCTGCAGCGCGTCGTCGACGACAACTATGCCTGGTTCAAGCAGATGGTGCGGGACCGCCGCCATCTCGGTGACAGCGAGGTCGCGACCGTCTCGGACGGGCGGGTCCATTCCGGTCGTCAGGCGATGGGTCTCAAGCTCGTCGACGAGATCGGTGGCGAGCCCGAGGCCATCGCCTGGTTGGAGCGCGAAAAGGGCGTCGCACGCAACCTGAAGGTGCGTGATTGGCGCCGGCGCAGCGAATCTTCGACCTTCGGGCTGTGGAGCGCCGGCGAGGCGCTGGCGCGCGCGGCGGGGCTCGATGGACTGGCCGCGACGATTGCGCGCGCAGCTGATCAACCGGTGGGCTTGCGGCTTGACGCGCCCTTGGCGCTCTGGCAGCCTGCCGCAACCGAAAAATGATGTTGATACAAATGGTTATATTCTGGCGATGATTAAATCGGAACTCGTTCAGCGGATCGCTGACCAGAACACCCATCTCTATCAGCGCGACATCGAGAACATTGTCTCGGCCATCCTGGACGAGATCGTGAAGGCGCTGGAGCGTGGCGACCGGGTGGAGCTGCGCGGCTTCGGCGCTTTTTCGCGCAAGGCCCGCTCGGCGCGCGTCGGCCGCAACCCCCGCACCGGCGACGCCGTCGAGGTGGAGGAGAAATTCGTTCCCGTCTTCAAGACGGGCAAGGAGCTCAGGCTGCGCCTCAACGGCAAGGCCTGATCAAGGCGCCGGCGCCCTGATCGCGTCGGCTCGGAGAGTGCGATGAAGGCCTTCCTCAAGGCATTGGTCCTGATTCCGGTCGCGCTGGTGATCGTGCTGTTCTCGGTTGCCAACCGCGCGCCCGTGCGGGTCTCGCTCGATCCGTTCAGCCGCGACCTGCCGACCCTGTCCTACGACCTGCCGCTCTTCGCCGTGGTGCTCGCCGCGATTTTCCTCGGCGTGCTGGTCGGCGGGCTCGCCTCGTGGATCGCGCAGGGCAAGCACCGGAAAGCTGCGCGTCGCGGCCGCCGCGAGGTGGAGGCGTTGCGCTCCGAAACCGAGGCGCTGCGCTCGGCCGTGCCGGATTCAGCCCTGCCGGCCCTGACCAGCGGACGTAACTGATGCGCCTTTTCGAGATCGCCGAGATCGACTCGGCGCTGAGCTACCCGTCCCTGATCGACGTTCTCGACGAGGCCTTCCGCAGCGAGGTCATCGCACCGAAGCGAGGCCAGCATGCAATCGAGCGTCCGGACGGCGACAACGCGATCCTGCTGACCATGCCGGCCTGGAGTGGGCCGAACGTCGCCAAGCCCTATATCGGCACCAAGATCCTTTCGGTCTTCTTCGGCAACGGCAAGCGCAACCTGCCGGGCGTCATGGGCGCCTATCTGCTGATGGACGGCGAGACCGGACAGCCTCTGGCTGTGATGGACGGCAACCGCCTCACTCTGTGGCGCACCGCCGCCGCTTCCGCGCTCGCCTCGCGCTACATGTCGAACCCGGAAGCCAGCCATATGCTGATGGTCGGCTCTGGAGCACTCGCACCCTTTATCATCAAGGCGCATCGCTCCGTGCGGCCCCTGACCGATATCGCGATCTGGGCGCGCCGTCCCGAAGCGGCCGAGGCGGTCGTCGCGGCGCTGGCGCAGGACGGCATCGAGGCTCGAGCCACGACCGATCTCGAAGGCGAGGCCCGCACGGCCGACATCATCTCCTGCGCCACCAACGCGACCGAGCCGCTGATCCACGGCCACTGGCTGAAGCGCGAGGCGCATCTCGACCTGATCGGCGGCTTCACGATGCAGATGCGCGAGGCGGACGCCGACGCGCTGCATCGGGCCCGCGTCGTCGTAGATTCGGCAAAGGCGATCGAGGAGGGCGGCGACGTCGCCGTCGCCATCGCCGAAGGCAGCTACGGCGCCGACAAGGTCGCAGGCACGCTGGCCGATCTCTGCCAGGGCAAGATCGCCGGCCCGATCGAGGGCGGCGGCATCACGCTGTTCAAGTCGGTCGGCGTTGCGCTGGAGGATCTGGCCGCGGCGATCGCCATCTGGGAGCACCGGCCGGGCGCCTGAAGTAACGGCGTCGCGCCGTCTTCCGGGTGCTTCGTCATGCGATGCCCCGGAATGACGGAACGACCGTCGAGATCAGACGATCGGCGCGCCACCGATGGCGCCGAGCAGCCATAGGATCAGCACGACGACCAGAACCAAGCCGACGACGCCGCCGAGGCCGGCGCCGCCATAGCTCCTGTGGCCGTAATATCCGCCGCCGCCAAGCAGCAGCACGAGCAGCAGAACGATCAGCACAGTGGACATGGAAATCTCCCGTCAGTTCAGCGCCCTCGCGGGCGGGTCTGCCGGGAAACGTCCACTGCGAAGCGCCGGTTCCGCTGCGTTTGCTGCTGACGTCAGTCGGCTTTGATGCCGACCTCCTTGATCAGGTCGCCCCATTTCTTCATTTCGGCCTGCAGGAAGCTGCCGAGTTCCTCCGGCGTCCAGCCTCCGGGCTCCGCCGCCAGCGCGTCCATCTTGGCCCGGACTGCCGGGTCGGCGATGCCCGCTTTGGTATCGGCCTGGATCTTTGCAATGATCGCGGGCGGCGTCTTCGCCGGCGCGAACAGTGCAAACCACGAGGAGACATCGAAGCCCGGCACGGTCTCGCCGATCGGCGGGAACTCCGGCGCCGTCGGCGCGCGCTTGGCTGTGGTCACACCGAGCCCGCGGATCGTCCCGGCCTTCGCGTGCGGCAGGGCGGAGGTGATGTTGTCGAAGATCAGGTCGACGCGCCCGCCGATCAGGTCCTGGATCGCCTGCGCCGAGCCACGATAGGGCACATGCACCATCTTCGTGCCGGTCAGCTTCTGGAAGAGCTCGCCGGAGAGATGCAGCGAAGTCCCGACGCCAGAAGAGGCATAGGTCAGCTTGCCCGGATTGGCCTTCGCATAGGCGACGAGTTCGGCGACGTCCTTCACCGGGAGCTGGTTGTTGACGACCAGCAGGTTGGGCACCAGCGCGACCATGGTGACCGGGGCCAGGTCCTTGGCCGAGTCGTAGTTGATCTTGGCGTAAAGATAGGGGTTCGTCGCGAGCCCGACCGAGGCGATCAGCAGCGTGTCCCCGTTCGGCTCGGCCTTGGCCACCGCCTCGATGCCGATATTGCTGCCCGCGCCCGGCCGGTTCTCCACGACCATGGTCGAGCCCCATGTCTGGCTGAGCTTGTCGGCGACCAATCGGCCGAGCACATCGGTGGCGCCGCCGGGCGTGAACGGCACGACGAGCTTGATCAGCCGCCCCTGCGGCCAGGGCTGCTGGCTGAAACCGGGGACCGGCGCCGCAAGCGCTGCGCTCGTGCCGACCAGGAATGCGCGCCGGTCGATCTGGGCTTTCATCGATATCTCCTCCTTGGGGCGCTCTCCGGCGCCTGCTGCGCGAGGCTGCAATCCGGCGCGTGGCTTGTCCAGTCTCCGGCCGCTTGACCGCCGCCCGCCGGCACGATGATTCTCAGCCCATGCGCAGCATCTCGCGAATCACGGCCTTTGCAGCCGCTCTGATGGCTCTCGCCCCCGCGGCCGGCATCGCCCAGTCGACGGCGGAACAGGAGGCGAAGAACCGCGCCGCCAACATCGCGGCCTACCCGGACGCCGCCCGCGCGCTCTTCGGCCAGAAGACCACGCCGGCAAGCATGGAGGCGCGCGCGATCGGTTCCTATGCCCGGGGCTGTCTCGCCGGCGCGCAGGCCCTGCCTGTCGACGGGCCGAGCTGGCAGGTCATGCGGCTCAACCGCAACCGCAACTGGGGCCATCCGATCCTGATCGGTTATCTCGAGAAGCTGGCCGCCGACCTGCCGCGCATCAATGGCTGGCCGGGTCTGCTGGTCGGCGACATGTCCCAGCCGCGCGGCGGGCCGATGCTGACGGGCCATGCCTCCCACCAGATCGGCCTCGACGCCGATGTCTGGCTGACGCCGATGCCGAGGGAGCGGGTGGATCGCGAGCAGCGCGAGAACATGCCGGCGGTCAACATGGCCCGTGCCGACTGGCGTGATGTCGATCCCAAGAACTGGACCCCGGCCCATACGCGCCTGATCAAGGCCGTGGCGGCTGAGCCGCGCGTGGAGCGCATCTTCGTCAATCCGGCTCTCAAGGTGGCGCTCTGCCGCGAGGCGGGGGCTGACAAGAGCTGGCTGGAGAAGGTGCGGCCGATCTGGGGCCACAACTATCATTTCCATATCCGGATGGCCTGTCCGGCCGGCATGGCGAGCTGCCAGGGCCAAGAGCCGCCGAATTTCGGCGATGGCTGTGGCGCCGAGCTCAGCGGCTGGGTCGAGCGTCAGCACAACGCGATCTTTAACCCGCCAAAGCCCAAGCCAGGCCCGAAGCCGAAGCCCAAGCCGCCGATGTCGCTGGAGGCCCTGCCGCCGGAATGCCGGCAGGTGCTGGTTTCGCGCTGAGCCGGCGCTCTACCGCCGCTGCGGCGAACGCCCCGAGCTGTAGGCGAAAGGATCGCGCTGCGGCGTGATCATCGGCTGGGCCTGATCGTAACCCTCCTGGTCGACGACGCCGGTGCCGCCCTCGTCGCCGAGGATGACACCCTCTTCGGTCGGCGAGACGGCGCCGGGCAGCGCGAGCGGCCCTGCATTCTCGCTCGGCAGCGGCTCCGGCCGGTAGGGCTGGGGCTGGCCATAGGCGGGCTGCCGCATGGCGGGATGCTCGAGATAGCGGCGCTGCGCCTCCAGGCCCTGGCCCTGGTTCTGGCTGTAGGCCGCGACCGGATAGCCGCTCTGCACCGTGCCCGGCGGGCGTAGGCCCCCGTTCGGCTGGCGCAGCAGTAGGGCGCTCGCCACGACCGCTCCGGCCGGCGCCGCATTGCGCGGCTGGGTCTGCGCCATGGAATAGGGGCGCGCCGGGTCCGGCGGCGGCAGGTTGTAATTCGGCGTGTATTTGATGATCGGCTTGCAGATGTGCCGGCCCTTCGCGTGCCGCGCCAGATCGATATGGATATGGTCGTAATGCATCGGGTCGGCGCCCGGGCCGAGCACCGTGCCAAAATAGGTGCAGGCGCCGACAAAGACCTCGCGCAGGAAGTTCTGCTCTTCCGGCGAGCCGCGCCAGCCCTCCTTGACCGTGACGACGCGGTTGTCGTTCAGCCGGAAGGAGAAGATGTCGACGGCGTTGCCGAAGGCGTGCTCCGAGGTGCGCGTCGTGGCGGTGCCGTTGTTCATCGCGCGGCAGGAATAGGAGCCGGCACGCATCTCGATGACCTGCGCGCCGAGGATGTTCATGGCGGCCGGCTGGACGATCTCCGCAAGCCATTGGTCGGTCGTTGCGACCACCGGGCAGGAGAGGGTGGCGGAACTGGTGAGGCCGATGCCGCCATTGGAGAAGGCGGAAACCTTGAGCGGTTGCTGCATGCCGCAGACGCCCGGCCCGTCGATCGCCTTGCCGCGCAGGCTGACATAGCTCGAAAGCTCGACCTGCTTCGAAGCCATGCAGGCGGCTTCCGCCTGGTCGCGCCAGGCGGCGCGCTGGGGCTTCTGGAATTTGCCGCAGCCGGCGAGCCCCGTTGTCGCGAGGAGACCGAGTGCGATGAGGGCGAGATGAGCGCGTCGCATGCCCATCAAATGCGAACCGCTTGATGAACGCTTTCTCAACCGACTGCGCCCCGCCCGCCACAGCGGGATTAACTTTGGCGCCGTGGTAAATCGGCTGTTAAAACAGGGGCTTGGCAGCGTTGATCTGTGGCGGATACCTAGCCGGAGAGCGGTTTTGCTGACGCTGCGGAAGATCAGCTTCGGCCCGGCGGTGAAAAATCGTGGCGCCGCCGTGACGAGGGCGCCGGCCGCCGGATTCAGCCCACCCTGTGGGTAGAAAAATCGTCCTGCTCGATCAGCGGTTTAATTGCATTTTAACGATCCAATAGCCTGCGCCGCACGCCTGCCATTGTGCTGCCCCCTTGCAGCCGCCGTCAGTTCTGCTAGCTTCCACGACAGGTCAATGACAGGAGGAGGGTGTGATGAGTGTCACGCTACGTCTCGACCGATTGATCATGGGGGCAGCCTTCGTTTTCATGATGGCGATCGTTCTGGGAGCGTTCTGACGAACGTCAGTCTCAAAGTCGCTAGGACCTCAAGAGCCTTGCAACGCAACGCCGCCGGGAGAACCCCGGCGGCGTTTCTGTTTTAGCTCTGGCGCGCGGTCGTCGCGCTCGCCGCAAAGGCGCGGGAGCCGGTCTCAGCTCTCCGGACAGGGCGTCTCGGTGATCTGCCAGGACATCATGTTGATGACCCGCCCGCAGGTGGCCACGCGCCGGCCCTGCGTGGTGCGGATGCAGGACATCGAGCCCTCGGCGATCTTGCGGCCGTCATTCCAGCAGAAGCAAAGCGGTTCCGGAGCTTGCGCCAGTCGCGGCGGATCGAGCGCGATTGGTTGCTCTGCCGCAGCCTCGGTGACGAGCAGAAGAACCGCGAGCGCGAGCAGCCATCTGAGCGCGCGGTGTCGGTGAGGCCTCGGTCCGAATCCGGTCATGGCACTCTCCCTCGCCTGCCTTCGGCGGGCGATAGGGAAGTCTACCACGCGGTCGCGTTGCCGCCGAATGATTATGCATTAATTTGAAATAGTAAGGTATTTCAGTTCGTTAGCCGGGCCTCTCCTTGCGCGGCGGGCAATCTCCCACCATATTCCGCAGCGGAGAGCCCCAAGGGAAATCGTTCCCGGGCTCCGGGAGGAACAATGTCGCTGATTTCGCTCGCCCGCCGTGGACGTGCCGTCGCCCTGGTCGTCGGGGCCCTGATGCTCGTACCGCTCGCCGCCGAGGCCCGTCCGGGCGGCGGCAAGAGCTCGGGCAGCCGCGGCAGCTTCAGCAACAGCGCTCCGGCGCCGACCGCCACGACGCCGGGCGGCGGCCAGTCGTTCCAGCGCAGCGCCGGTCCGTCCGCGCCGTCCTATACCAATCAGGGCATGGGTGCTGCGGCCGCGCAGGCGGCCCGGCCGTCCTTCGCCCGCAATATGATGATGGGCATCGGCGCGGGCCTGCTCGGTGCCGGCCTGTTCGGCCTGCTCTCGGGTTCGGGCTTCTTCGGCGGGCTGGCTTCGCTCGCGGGCATGCTCGGCTTCCTGCTGCAGATCGGACTGATCGCCGGCATCATCTTCCTCGCCATCCGCTTCTTCCGCCGCCGTTCGGAGCCCGCGCTCGCCGGCGCCGGCGCGCCCTATGCTCGCCAGGGCTACGACGCGCCCCAGGCCGCGCCGCGCGCGAATATTGGCGGCTTCGGCATGGGTGGTGCGGCCGCCGCTGCGGCGAAGCCCGAGCAGATCGAGCTCGCCGGCGAGGACTTCAACAGCTTCGAGCGCCTGCTCGGCGAGATCAATGCGGCCTATTCCAACGAGGATGAGGCCGGGCTGCGCCAGCGCGTGACGCCGGAGATGTTCGGCTACTTCGACGAGGATCTGACCGAGAACGTCCGCCGCGGCGTGGTGGATCGCGTCTCGGATGTGAAGCTGCTGCAGGGCGACCTGTCGGAAGCCTGGCGCGAGGGCGCCAGCGACTACGCCACGGTCGCGATGCGCTTCAGCCTGATCAACGCGGTCTACGATCGCAAGACCGGCAAGGTCGTCGACGGCAACGCCATCGAGACCCAGGAGGTCAAGGAATACTGGACCTTCCTGCGCGAGCGCGGCGGGGCCTGGAAGCTTTCGGGCATCCAGCAGGCGGCCTGAGCATCGCTGCAGTGAGATCGAGACGGCCGGGGCGACCCGGCCGTTTTTCTTTGGGCGGGTTCCGGGTGTCGCGTCGCCAAAAAGGAGCTTATAGCGGTTCCTGCCTTTGCCTGATTGGAGCCTGCCTTCCATGAGTGACATGCGTCTCGTCGTCGTCGGTGCCGCCGGGCGCATGGGCCGGATGCTGATCCGCGCGATCGAACAGGCCGAGGGCTGCCGGCTCGTGGCCGCGGTCGAGCGGCCGGGCTCGCCGGCGGTCGGAACCGATGCCGGCGTTCTGGCCGGTCTGCCTTCCCTCGGCGTCAGCGTGACGAGCGATCCGGCTGCGGCTTTCGCTACGGCGGATGGCGTCCTCGATTTCACCGCTCCCGAGGCGACCGTCGCCTTCGCCGAGCTGGCGGCTGAGGCCGGCATCCTCCATGTCGTCGGCACCACTGGCATGGAGCCCGCCCATCTGGCGAAGCTCGCCGAGGCGGCGCAGCGCACGCCGATCATCCGCTCCGGTAATATGAGCCTCGGCGTCAACCTGCTGGCGGCGCTGGTGCGCAAGGTCGCGGCGACGCTCGGCACGGATTGGGACATCGAGATCGTCGAGATGCACCACCGCATGAAGGTCGATGCTCCTTCCGGCACAGCAGTGCTGCTGGGCGAGGCGGCGGCGGAAGGCCGTGGCGTGGATCTGGCCAAGCAGCGCGTCGCCGGGCGCGACGGCATCACCGGTGCGCGCGAGCCCGGTACGATCGGCTTCGCCGCGCTGCGTGGCGGCACGGTCGTCGGAGACCACAAGGTCATCTTCGCTGCGGCCGGCGAGCGGCTGGAACTCGCCCATGTCGCCGAGGATCGCAGCCTCTTTGCGCAGGGGGCGGTGAAGGCCGCGCTCTGGGGCAGGGGGCGCAAGCCCGGGCTTTATTCCATGTCAGACGTGCTCGGGCTCGACACGCTTTGACGCGCGTCGCCATCGCGCCGGGCGTCGTCCACTGGCCGAGCAAGATCGCCGCCGCGGAGCAGGCGGCGCTGGTGGCGGAGCTGCGCGCGGTCGCTCGCAAGGCGCCCTTCTTTCAGCCGCGCATGCCGAAGACCGGCAAGCCCTTCTCCGTCCGGATGACCAATTGCGGGCCGCTTGGCTGGGTTTCGGACGAGCGCGGCTATCGCTACCAGCCGGAGCACCCGGAGACGGGCGAGCCCTGGCCGATGATGCCGGCGCCGCTGCTGGCCTTGTGGGAAGAACTCTCCGGCTATCCGCATCCGCCGGAAGCCTGCCTCATCAATTTCTACGCCGCCGGCACCAAGATGGGCTTGCATCAGGACCGTGACGAGCAGGATTTCGACGCGCCGGTGTTGTCGATCTCGCTCGGCGACGCTGCGCTCTTCCGCATCGGCGGCACGACGCGCGGCGGCAAGACGATCTCGCTCAAGCTCGCTTCGGGCGACGTCCTGATCTTCGGCGGGGAAGCGCGGCTGGCCTATCATGGCATCGACCGCATTCTCTCCGGCTCCTCAACGCTGCTGCCCGAAGGTGGACGGATCAACCTGACGCTGAGGCGCGTGACGAGGCCGTGAACCTATAGCTGCCCAGGCAGCTTCGGGAACGCCCAGCCCCAGAGCAGCGAGCCGGCCCTGAGCCCAAAGCCGGTGATCAAGCCACCGAGCATGACGATCGGAATCGGAAGGCCGAGCCCGGTCAGCAAGGCGGTGACCGTCGCGCCGGCTGTCGCCGCGGTGACGTAGAAATCCCGGCTCCAGAGCACCATCGGCCGGTCGCCCGCCAGGATGTCACGCAGGATGCCGCCGAAGCTCGCAGTCATGGCGCCGAGCGCCACGGCGGAAAGGACCGGCGCACCCGCTGCGAGGCCCTTGAACGTGCCGATGACGGCGAAGAGCGAGAGCCCGGCCGCATCGGCCCAGATCAGCACCTTGCGTCCTGCCCACCCTTCCAGCAGCCCCGGCCGGAAATAGGCCGTCGTCCAGGCCAGGAGCGCCACCACGACGCAGATGGCGACATCCGTGGGGTCGTTAACCCAGAACGCGCTGTTGCCGAGTAGGACGTCCCGCAACGTGCCGCCGCCTGCACCCGTGACGGTCGCGAGAAGGATGAACCCGAAGGGATCCATCCCCTTGCGACCCGCAACGATCGCGCCCGTCAATGCGAAGACGGCGACGCCGGCGGCTTCGAACACGGCGTCAGTGCGAGCCTGCGCCGCCGTTGCCGGCTTCGCCGTTCGGCGCCTTGGGGGCGCCGGCCGAGACGCCGACGAGGGCTGGGCGCAGCACCCGCTCGCCGATCTTGTAACCGACCTGCACAACCTTCGAGACGAGACCCTTGGCGACCACCGGATCGGGAGCCTCGAACATTGCCTGATGCAGATTCGGGTCGAACTTCTCGCCCTGCGGGTCGATCCGGCGCACGCCATGGCGCTCCAGCGTCTTGAGCAACTCGCGCTCGGTCAGTTCGATGCCTTCATAGAGCGCCTTGGTGGCCGCATCCGCTGTGGCGAGTGCCGCCTCGGGATGGCTCTCAAGCGCCCGGCGCAGATTGTCCGAGGAGCCCAGCATGTCGCGCGCGAAGCTCGTCGCTGCATAGGCCTTCGCGTCGGCGATCTCGCGCTCCGTGCGCCGGCGCAGGTTCTCCATCTCCGCCAGCGTGCGCAGCAGCTTGTCCTTGAGATCGTCGCGCTCCGCCTGGAGTTTGGCGATCTCGGCTTCGGGGCCCGTCCCGGCGGCCTGCTCGGGCGCGTCAGTGCCGTTCTCGAGCTTGGGGTCTTCCGTGGCAGGATTCTGCGTCATCGCGTCTTCCAATTCCTCATCTTCTGTTGGGCCGCGCCGTCCCTTGAGACCATGCCGGTCATATGCCGGGGCGCAAGCCACGCTCGAGCCCGCATATCGGGCCTATGGCGGGTTAAATCAAGCGCGAGCCGGCACCTTGGCCTTGGCGGAAGGCGCCTTCTCGGCTTCCAGGCTGAAGACCTCGAGCAGCGCCTTGCGGATCGCCAGATGCCGGGCCGTCGAGACGATCTTCGCATGGGTCAGGTCGGTGACATAGAACACGTCCACCGCCTTTTCTCCGAAAGTCGCGATATGGGCCGAGGCGATATTCAGGTTGAGCTTTCCGATCGCGGTGGTGAGGTCGTAGAGCAGGCCGGGCCGGTCAAGCCCGGAGACCTCCAGCACCGTGTGCCGTGTCGAGAGCACGTTGTCGATGATGACTTCGGGCTGGACCTGGAAGGTCTGGCCGCGCGGCGGCGGTGCGCGTCTCTGCGCCACCAGATCGGCAATCTTGATCTCGCCCTTGAGCGCCCGCTCGATCGTGGCTGCTATGCGCTCCGCCCGGCGCAATTCGTCGTCGTCGCGGTCGAAGGCGCGTGAGACCGAGATGGTGTCGAGCACGAGCCCGTCGCTGGTGGTGAAGATCTGCGCGTCGACGATGTTGCCGCCAGCCGCCGCGCAAGCGCCGGTGACGATGGCAAGCAGGCGCGGGTGGTCGGGCGCCAGCACGGTGAGTTCGGTCACGCCACGGAACTGGTTCGTCTCGACCCGGGTGGCGGTGGTGCGGCCGGCCTGCTCCGCCTCGCGCAGGAAGCGGGCATGCTTCTCCTGCTCGGCGACATCGACCTTGATCCAGTAGGCCGGGTAGTGGCGCGCAATATAGGCGTCGCGCTCCTCGGCGCTCCAGTCGGAGAGGCGTTCGCGCAGCGCGTCCTGCTTGGCCTGGATGCGCGTCTTGCGCTCGACGCCCGAATGGCCGCCGGTGAGGACGAGTTCCGTCTCGTAGTAGAGCGTGCGCAGGAGCTGGCCCTTCCAGCCGTTCCAGACGCCGGGCCCGACCGCCTTGATGTCCGCGACAGTGAGGATGAGTAGGAGCTTCAGCCGCTCCAGCGTCTGCACCGTGGCGGCGAAGCTCGAGATCGTCTTCGGATCGCCGAGATCGCGGCTCTGCGCCACCGTGGACATGTCGAGATGGTGCTCGACCAGCCAGGCCACGGTCTCGGTCTGCGCGGAGGTCAGGCCGAAGCGCGGGCCGAGCTTGCGGGCGATGCGCGCGCCAGCGATCGAATGGTCCTCCGGCCGGCCCTTGGCGATGTCGTGCAGGAACAGCGCGAGATAGAGCGCGCGCCGGTTGGCGATGCTCGGCATGATCTCGTTGGCGAGCGGATGCTCGGCCTCGACCGCGCCCGCATCGATCTCGGCCAGCACGCCGATGGCCCGGATCAGATGCTCGTCCACCGTATAGTGGTGGTACATGTTGAACTGCATCATCGCCACGACCCGGCCGAAATCCGGGATGAAGCGGCCGAGCAGCCCGGATTCGTTCATCCGTCGCAGCACTACCTCGGGCGAGCGCCGGGACGTCAGGATCTCGATGAAGATGCGGTTGGCCTCGGGGCTGTTGCGCAGCGCTGGCGTCACCAGCTTGAGCGACTTCGTCACCAGCCGGCTGGCATCGGGATGAATCGCGAGATCGTCACGGCTGGCGATCTCGTAGAGCCGGAGCAGGTTGACCGGGTCGCGCTCGAAGGCCTTGTCATCGACGACGTTGAGGCGCTGGCTCGTCAGCATGAAATCGGGATGGCCGAGCGCGCGCTCGCGTCGGCGCTTGGCGAAGGAGCCGAGCAGGCGCGAGAGCGAGGCTCGCGGCTTCTGCTGGCGCGCCTCCAGCGCGGCGCAGACGATGGCAGTCAGGTCGCCCACATCCTTGGCGACGCGGAAATAGCCCTTCATGAAGCGCTCGACTGGCGCCTGCCCGCTGCGGCCGGCATAGCCGATCGCGGTCGCGACCTGTCGCTGCAGATCGAAGGACAGCCGCTCCTCGGCCCGGCCGGTGATGAAATGCATCCAGCAGCGCACGCGCCAGAGGAACTCCTCCGCGCGCTCGAACATCAGCAGCTCCTGCCGGTCGAACAGGCCGGCGGCGACCAGTTCGCGCACGTCCTGGACGCGGTAGGCATATTTCGCGATCCAGAACAGCGTGTTGAGGTCGCGCAGGCCTCCCTTGCCGTCCTTGACGTTGGGCTCGACGAGATAGCGCGAGGCGCCGGCGCGCTGCACCCGCGTCTCACGCTCGGCAAGCTTGGCTTCGGTGAAGGCGACGGCCGTGCCTTCGACCACCTCGGCATCGAAGCGGCGCGTCATTTCCGCGAACAGCGCCTTGTCGCCGACGAGGAAGCGGGCCTCCAGCAGAGCGGTGCGGATCGTCATGTCGGCGCGGGCCTCGCGCACGCAATCCTCAATCGAACGCACCGAATGGCCGGTCTTCAGCTTCAGATCCCAGAGCGGATAGAGCAAGGATTCGACCACGCTCTCGCCCCAGGCTGTCTGCTTGTGCGGGAACAGGAAGAGCAGGTCGACATCCGAGCCCGGCGCCAGCGTGCCGCGGCCATAGCCGCCGACGGCCACCACCGCGATGCGTTCCGACTGGGAAGGGTTGTCGACGGGGTAGAAATAGGAGGTCGCTGCCTTGTGGAGGCCGATCACCACGGCGTCCATCACAGCGGACAGCCGCTTGGCGCAGGCGAGGCCGCCGCCTGGAGTGGCGAGAATGGTCCTTGCCGAGGCGTGGCCTTCGTCGAGCACCTGCCGCAGGCCGGTGACCAGCGTCTGGCGTGTTTCTGAACTGTCGCGTCGCCTGGCCGCCCCGAAGAGCCGTGCAACCGTCCCTTCCGGGTCTTGAAGCATGTCGGCAAAAGGAAGCGCGGGCTTTGCAGGTGAGGCTGTCACGAGGGCTCTATTCCGACGGTAGCGTCCTTCCTAGCACGGCGGAGCGGGGTGCGAGAGAGTCAATTTACACAGATATAATTAGTGAAATAAGAGAAACAACGATGCTCTGCGTATTGTTTGACAGACAGAACGATCGGACCTAAAAGACGGATACGCGCCGATTTGAGCCACCAGCTTGCGGGCGCGAAACAAGTGCAGCTAAAGCGTGGGGACGAGCCGCAGCCGCCCGATCCCTCGCATCACCAGAGGGATTTTCTCATGACCAGCATCACCCGCCGCCTCGCGCTCGCCGCTATCGCAGCCGCCAGCTTCGCCGCGCCGGCCTTCGCCCAGGCGCCGAAGGAAATCCGTATCGATTACGCCACCTACAATCCCGTCGGCCTCGTGCTGAAGGAGCGCGGCATCCTGGAGAAGGCGCTGGAGGCGGACGGCATCAAGGTGCGCTGGGTTCTCTCGGCCGGCTCGAACAAGGCGCTCGAATTCCTCAATGCCGGCTCGATCGATTTCGGCTCGACGGCTGGCGCCGCCGCGCTGATCGGCAAGATCAACGGCAATCCGATCAAGTCGATCTATGTCTATTCGCGGCCGGAATGGACGGCGCTCGTCACCGGCGCCAAGAGCGACATCGCCAAGGTCTCGGATCTCAAGGGCAAGCGTGTCGCCGTCACCCGCGGCACCGATCCGCACATCTTCCTCGTGCGTGCGCTGGCCGATGCCAAGCTCACCGAGAAGGACGTCAAGCTCGTCCTGCTGCAGCATGCCGATGGCCGCCTTGCGCTCGAACGCGGCGATGTCGACGCCTGGGCCGGGCTCGACCCGCTGATGGCGGCGGCCGAGGTCGAGAGCGGCGCCAAGCTGTTCTACCGCAAGGCCGAGGACAACACCTGGGGCATCCTCAACGTTCGTGAGGCCTTCGCCAACGAGAACCCCGCGCTGGTGAAGAAGGTCCTTGCTGCCTATGAGGAAGCGCGAGCCTATGCGCGCGCCAATCCGGCCGAGCTCAAGAAGATCCTGGTCGAATACACCAAGCTCTCGGAGCCGGTGATCGAGCGCCAGCTCACCCGCACGGAGCTGACCCATTCGTCGATCGGCCAGGCGCAGATCGACACGATTACCGCCGCGGGCCTCGCCCTGAAGGAAGCGGGTGTGCTGCCGGCGACCACCGATGTGAAGGCCGCCGTCGACAGCCTGGTCGACCGGCGCTTCGCAGCCACCAACTGATGCGGTAGCCTCGCGGACGATGAGCGTTCTGGACGTCGAAGCCGCGGCTGAGCAACTGGAAGCGCGGCCAGCCTCCGGGCGCCCGCGCTACGGCCTCGCCATTGCCGGCTTCGTGCTGCCGGTCCTGCTCGCCGTCCTCTGGGAGTGGCTGGTCGCAAGTGGCATCGCCAATGGCAGGCTGATGCCGCCGCCCAGCGTCGTCGGCCGTACGCTCTGGCAGCTGGCGGCCTCGGGAGAGCTCCTGACCCATGCCGGGGCGACGCTCTGGCGAGTGGCGGCGGGCTTCGGCCTCGGCGCGCTGGCGGGCACGCTGATCGGCGCTGTGACGGGGGCCTTGCCCTTCGCTCGCAGCTTGCTGGATCCGACGCTGCAGGCTCTGAGGGCGATCCCCTCCATCGCCTGGGTGCCGCTCTTCATCCTCTGGCTCGGCATCTTCGAGGCCTCGAAGGTCGCGCTGATCGCCGTCGGCGTCTTCTTCCCGGTCTATCTCGGCGTTGCCGCCGCGATACAGGGCATTGACCGCAAGATCGTCGAGGTCGGGCGCGTGTTCCGGCTTTCGCGGCTCGCCATGGTGCGCCGTGTGCTGCTTCCCGCGATCCTGCCCTCCTGGATCACCTCGCTGCGGGCCGGCCTCGGCCTCGGCTTCATGTTCGTCGTCGCCGCCGAAATCATGGGGGCGAGCGAGGGGCTCGGTTATCTGCTCGTGGACGGCCAGCAACTCGGCCGTCCCGACACCATCATTGCGGCCATCATCAGCTTCGCCGTGCTCGGCAAGCTGGCGGACGGGTTGCTCGTCGCCATCACGCGGCCTTTCCTCACCTGGCAGGATACGGCGCGCGACAAGCTCTGAAAGTCGTTCCCGTGCTGAGTTTCGATCAGCTCTTCAAGACCTATGCGGACGGCACCCGCGCGCTTTCCGCGATTACGCTGGAGGTCGGGCGCGGCGAAATCGTCGCCCTGCTCGGCGGCTCCGGTTGCGGCAAGACAACGCTGCTCCGGCTCGTCGCCGGGCTGGACCGGCCGAGCGCCGGCGGGATCCGCCTCGATGGCGAGGTCATATCCGAGCCGCGCGCCGATGTCGGCGTCATCTTCCAGGAGCCGCGGCTCTTCCCCTGGCTGAGTGTCGCCGAAAATGCCGGGTTCGGCCTTTCGCATCTCTCGCGCTTCGAACGCGAAGGCCTCGTCGCCAACGCGCTCGTCCGCGTCGGCCTCGGTGGTTACGAGAAGCGCTGGCCGCGCGAACTCTCCGGCGGCCAGCAACAGCGCGTCGCCATTGCGCGCGCCCTCGTCACCCGGCCGAAGCTGCTGCTGATGGACGAGCCCTTCTCGGCGCTCGATGCCACCACGCGCGCGAGCCTTCATGGCCATCTGCTCGCGCTCTGGCAGGAGAGCCGCCCGACCGTCGTGATGGTCACCCACGACGTCGAGGAGGCGGTGACGCTCGCCGATCGCATCGTGGTGATGCAGCCCAAGCCCGGTCGCATCTTTGACGAACTCGACAATCCGCTGGCCCGCCCGCGCGACCGCCTTTCGCCGGCCTTCGAGGCCGCCAAGCGCGAGGCGCTGCGCGCGCTCGACCGCTCGCTGCGCGACGAGGCCCCGCAGCAGGAGAGGGCGGCCGAGACCGCCGGCATGTGGTGGTGATTGCCTGAGCAGCACGCCGGCGGGCAAGAGCTACGTCGAGGCGCTCTCGCCATTGCCGGGCAGACGCTTCTTCCTCTGCCCCGTCGGCTCGTTTAGGAAGTCTCGAACAGCCCGGCCTGTGGAGCCGGTGCCATCGTTACAGCAGGGTGGAAAACATCATGGACGTCACGGCTCTCCGCGCTCTGCAGGCGCCGCTCAAGGATGAGTACCGCACCAATCCCGACGCGGCCGTCATCACGCTCAAGGCCCATGGCGAGCTCGACGACCAGCATATCGCCTGCAAGGTCGAGACCGGCCGCGCCATCGCGCTCGCCGGCCTGCATCCCGCCACCGGCGGCTCGGGCGCCGAGCTCTGCTCTGGCGACATGCTGCTGGAGGCGCTGGTCGCCTGCGCCGGCGTGACGTTGAAGGCAGTCGCGACCGCACTCGAGATCGAGTTGAAGAAAGGCGTGGTTCGCGCCGAGGGCGATCTCGACTTCCGCGGCACGCTCGGCGTCGCCAAGGATGCGCCGGTCGGCTTCAAGGCGATCCGTCTCTCGTTCGACGTGGAGACCGACGCCCCGCAGGAGAAACTCGACTCGCTGCTCAAGCTCACCGAGCGCTACTGCGTCGTCTTCCAGACGCTGAACGTGAAGCCGGAGCTGTCCGCGGCTCTCAATCGCGGCTGATCACTCCGCCGCCGCTTTCAGCTGCAGACCATTGGCGAAGGGCAGCTTGGGCTCGCCCTTCTCGTCCTCGAAATCGAGCGCTCCGATCTTCTCGGCGCGGCTGGTGACCTTGCCGGCCGAGGTCTTGATCTGGCCGACATCGTCCTGCGCCTGCCGGAAATGGTTGTCGAGCTTGTCGACGCGCTCGCCGAGGCGGCGCACATCGTCGAGCAGCTTGCCGACCTCGCTCTGGATGACGCGAGCCTCCTCCCGCATGCGCGCATCGCGCACCAGTGACTGCATCAGCTGGATCGCCAGCGCGAGCAGCGAGGGCGAGACGATCATCACGCGCGCCCGATGCGCCCGCTGCACCACATCGTCGAAATGCTCGTGCAGATCGGCATATATCGATTCCGACGGCACGAAGAGCAGGGCGATGTCCTGCGTCTCGCCCGGCAGGAAATAGCGCTCGGCGATGTCCTTCACATGCACGCCGACATCGCTGCGCACGCGTTGTCCGGCTGCCTTCTTCGCGTCCTCGCCGCGCGCCTCGCGCAGCTGCGTGAAGCTCTCCAGCGGGAACTTGGCGTCGATCACGAGCCCGCGCCCATCCCCCGGCAGCGTCACCATGCAGTCGGGCCGCCGGCCATTGGAGAGCTGCGGCTGGAAGACGAAGAAGGCCGCCGGCAGCCCGTCGCGGATGATCGCCTCCATTCGACCCTGGCCATAGGCGCCGCGCGCCTGCTTGTTGGCGAGCACGTCCTTCAGCGTCACGACTTCGGAGGTGAGGTCGGTCAGGTTCTTCTGCGCGCTGTCGATGACCGCAAGCCGCTCCTGCAGCTTGCCGAGGCTTTCGGTGGTCTGCTGGACATTGCGCTCGAGCCCCTGGCCGACCTTGTGGCTGAGCCCGTCCATCCGCTCGGCCACGAGCCGGGCGAGGTCGCCCTGCCGGGTCGAGAGGATCTCGGCCATGGACTGCATCCGGCCGGCGAGCTCCGCCTGCTGGCGGTTCATCTCGGCGACCTTGTCGTCCATTTCGCGGGCACGTTCGGCCGCCATGGCCGCCTCGATGGCCCGGCTCTGGCCGCCGCGCCACGCCGCGATCACGGCCAGCAGCAGCAATGCGATGCTCAAGGCTCCGAAGCCCAGCGCCGCTTCCGCCCAGCTCACGGGCCGTTCCAGCAGGATGAAGGCAATCTGATTCATGCCGCGAGCCTAGCCGATTCGAGTAGCGATTGCGAACGAATGCGGAACAGTTTGACCGCTTGCCCACAAATGCGTATGTGCCGGGGTTGATCAGCCCTTTTCCGCGGAATTCCATGGCCATTCGCCCCCTCGTCATCCTGCCGGACGCGCAGCTTCGTCTTGTCTCCAAGCCCGTCGAGGCCGTTACGCCCGAGATCAGGGCGTTGGTCGATGACATGTTCGAGACCATGTACGATGCGCCCGGCATCGGCCTGGCCGCGATCCAGATCGGCGAGCCCGTCCGCGTCGTGACCATCGACCTCGCCAAGCGCGACGTGAAGGAAGGCGAGGAGCCGGAGCCGAAAAAGCCCCAGGCCTTCATCAATCCCGAGGTCACCTGGACCTCCGAGGAGATGAGCTCCTATGAGGAGGGTTGCCTCTCGATCCCCGAATATTACGAGGAGGTCGAGCGTCCGGCGAAGGTCAAGGTCCGTTACCTGGATCTCGACGGCAAGACGCAGGAGATCGAGGCCGACGGGCTGCTCGCCACCTGCCTCCAGCATGAGATCGACCATCTCAATGGCGTGCTCTTCATCGATTATCTGTCGCGGCTGAAGCGCGAGCGCGTCACCAAGAAATTCGCGAAGGCGGCCAAGCGCGAGCGGGCGGCCTGAGGCCTTTGAGCGCGATCATCATTCCGGGCGGGGCGAAGCTCCGATCCGGAATCCTGCCTGAACGCCTGCCGAAAGGTTCAGGCATGGGTTCCGGTCCATATTGCGGTTGCCGGGGCGGCGTCCGTTACGGAGTCATAGTCAGCGTATGAGCTTGCGCGTCATCTTCATGGGCACGCCGGATTTCGCCGTGCCGGTCCTGACCGAGATCGTCGGACAGGGGCACGAGGTCGTCGCCTGCTACAGCCGCGCTCCGGCGCAGGCGGGCAGGGGGCTGGAACTCAAGCCTTCGCCGGTCCACAGGGCGGCCGAGCGCTTCGGCATCCCGGTCTTCACCCCCTCCACGTTGAAGACGCCGGAACAGGCCGAGATCATTGCCTCGCATCAGGCTGATGTCGCCGTCGTAGTCGCCTATGGCATGATCCTGCCGCAGGCCATCCTCGACCTGCCCGAGCTCGGCTGCCTCAACTTGCATGCCTCGCTGTTGCCGCGTTGGCGCGGTGCCGCGCCGATCCAGCGCGCGATCATGGCCGGCGATGCCGAGAGCGGCGTCTGCGTGATGAAGATGGAGGCTGGGCTCGATACCGGCCCCGTCGGCATGGTCGAGAAGATCGCCATCGGTGCGGACATGACCGCGGGCGAGTTGCATGACGCGCTGAGCCGCCTGGGCGCCGACCTGATGGTGCGTGCGCTCGCGGCACTCGGCCGTGGCGGCCTGCAGTTCACGCCGCAGTCGGAGGAAGGCGTCACCTACGCGGCCAAGATCGCCAATGCCGAGGCGAAGCTGAATTGGGAGCTGCCGGCCCAGCAGGTGCATGATCTCGTGCGCGGTCTCTCGCCCTTCCCGGGCGCCTTCGCGGAGGTCAATCTCGGCAAGGGACCGGAGCGGCTCAAGGTGCTGCGTACGGCGCGCGCGGGTGGCGCGGCCGAACCCGGTACACTGCTCGACGACGAAGGCACCGTCGCCTGCGCGGTCGGTGCCGTGAAGCTCCTGCAGGTCCAGCGCGCCGGCAAGGCGCCGATGAGCGGGGCGGAGTTCCTGCGCGGGGCCCGGCTCGGAGCCGGCGGCAGGCTCTGATGCCGCGTTACAAGCTCGTCATCGAATATGACGGCACGCCCTTCTCGGGCTGGCAGCGCCAGGCCACCGATCCGTCGGTGCAGCAAAGCGTCGAGGAGGCGGTCGAGGCTTTCTGCGGCCATTTCGTCAGGCTGCACTGTGCCGGCCGCACCGATGCCGGCGTTCACGCGACCCATCAGGTCGCCCATGTCGATCTCGACAAGGAATGGCGCACCGATGTCGTGCGCGACGCGACCAATGCGCGGCTGAAGGCGCTCGTCCCGGTCAGCGTGCTGAGCGCGGAGATCGTGCCGGACGATTTCGATGCCCGCATCTCAGCGAAACGCCGCTACTACATCTACCGCATCCTCGATCGGCGTGCCCCGCCGGCGCTTGATCGCGGCCGGGTCTGGCATGTCCCTGTCAAGCTCGACCACGAAGCGATGGATCGCGCCGCCAAGGCACTGCTCGGCAAGCACGATTTCACCACCTTCCGCGCCGCCGAATGCCAGGCCAACAGCCCGATCCGGACTATCGACCGGCTCGACGTGCGTCGCGAGGGGGCGGAGATCGTGGTCTACACGCACGCTCGCTCCTTCCTGCACCATCAGGTCCGCTCGATCGTCGGCAGCCTGAAGATGGTCGGGGCCGGGCGCTGGCCGGAGAGCAAGATGGGCGAAGTGCTGGCGGCACGAGACCGCTCGCAATGCGCGGCGCTGGCGCCGTCCTGCGGGCTCTATCTCGCGGGCGTGGATTACTGAGCCCGGCTCAGAACAGGCCAAAGAGCCGGATCACCCCGTAGTCGAGCACGACGCTGGCGATGACCAGTGGCAGCGCAATCACGCCACCTTCGGGCCCGAAGGCCGCGCGTGCCACGCAATAGCGCAGCCTCAGCACGATCGCGGCGAAGAAGGAGGACTGCATCAGCGCGAGCGCCGGTGGCGACCAGCCCAGCGCATAGACCGCAGCCGGAACGGCCATCAGGCTCGCCGAGACGATGCCGGCCCAGTTCCAGGCGATGACGAAACTGGTGAAGCGCGGCGCCTGCCCGAGCTCGGGCCGCAGTGCGAGCAGAAGCGCCGGCACGGCGAGGATCGCCAAGCAGAGCGCACCGATGACCGCGAGCACGAGCGCGGGGGCGGTGAAGAGGCCCGCGCTGTTGGGCAGCCCGGCCGTCAGCCGGACGGCGGCAAGGATCGTGATGGTCGCAGGCAGCATCAGCGCGAAGGCGAGGAAGGAACGCCAGAAGCCATCCCGGCTCAGATCGAGCTCGCGCATCGCCTCGGCGCCCTGGGTCATCAGGTGCCACGAACCGCGCAGCGAGCGCGCGACATCTTCGGCCGCCAGCCTCATCACGGTCTCCATCGTCCGGTATCGGCCCGGAAACGGGACCGGCCTTCGGAGAACGCCGATGCCCAGGGGCCAAGCTGTTAGACTTTCGTCTAACAGGGATAATGCGCCGTGGTTCCGGGACGTCAAGTCCTATGTTGCACTGCAAAATAGCTGGCGAGTAAACGGTTCGTGATCCGCTCCAGCGCGGTGAGATCGGCGACAGCCACGCATTCGTCGATCTGATGCATGGTTTGGCCCACGACACCGTATTCCACGACAGGACAATAGCTCTTGATGAAGCGCGCGTCGGAGGTGCCGCCGGTGGTCGAGAGCGCTGGGCGCTGGCCCGTCTCGGCTTCCACTGCATCCGCCACCATCGCGACGAAGGGGCCGGGCTCGGTCAGGAAGGCGACGGAATTGGTCGGCCGGAATTTGATCTCGTAGCGCACGGTGTTGCCGGCCGCCTCGCGCAGACGGCGCTCAATCTCGGCCGCGAGCGTCTCCGGTGTCCAGGTGTCGTTGAAGCGGATGTTGAAGACGGCCCTGGCCTGGGCCGGGATGACGTTCGTCGCCGGGTTGCCGACATCGAGCGTCGTCACCTCGAGATTGCTCGGGTCGAAATGCCCGGTGCCGGTGTCGAGCGGCGTCGCGTCGAGCGCGGCCAGCAGGCGAACCATGCCGCGGATCGGATTATCGGCGAGATGCGGATAGCCGACATGGCCCTGGATGCCGTTGACCGTCAGCTCGCCCGTTAGCGAGCCCCGGCGGCCGATCTTGATCATGTCGCTCATCGCCGCGGGGTTGGTCGGCTCGCCAAGAAGGCAGTGGTCGAAACGCTCGCCCCGCCGATGCGCCCATTCGAGCAGTTTCACCGTGCCGTTGACGGCCGGGCCCTCCTCGTCGCCGGTGATCAGGAAGGCGATCGAGCCGGGCGCGTCCGGGTTCTCGCGCCGGTAGCGGATCGCGGCCGCCACCATCGCGGCGACGCCACCTTTCATGTCGCAGGCCCCGCGGCCGTAGAGGATGCCGTTCTCGATCTCGCCGCCGAAAGGCTCGCGCGTCCAGGCCGCCTCGTCGCCGACCGGCACCACATCGGTGTGGCCGGCGATCACGAAGACCGGGGCTTGCGTGCCGATGCGCGCGTAGAGGTTCTCCACATCGGGCATGCCCGGCTCGCTGAAGACCGGGCGCTGCACCTCATAGCCTTCGGCTTCCAGCACGGCAGCGAGCAGCGCGAGCGCGCCGCCTTCTTGCGGCGTCACGGAGGGGCAGCGAACCAGCGCCTGCGTTAGCGCGACCGGGTCGGCGGAATCGAAGGGGAGGGCGGGGGCGGATGCGGCGCGTTCAGTCATGGCGCCGCTTTAGAACATGTTCCGCTCAGCCGGAACTGGCTTCCGCGGTGGCAGGCTGTGCGGCGGCCTCATCCTTCGCCGAGGGCATCAGGCCGAGATCGATAAAGGCGACGATCCAGGCCATGGTCGAGATCGCCTCCAGCGAGGGGCGCCAGCCGAAGGGTAGCCAGGCGCGCATCTGGTCCGGCAGCACGATCGCGCAGATCAGCAGGATGCCGAAGAGCGGCGTGCTGCCGCGATCATTTGCGCGCTTGGCAGCGAGCGCGGCCCAGGGAAACAGCGCGAAGGCACTGGCGAAGGCGAAAATCGTTTGCGCGGTGTAGCGGTCGGTGAACTGCGGCACGAGCTTCTGCACGCCGAGCAGGGTCAGCGCCACCACGGCGCTGCCGAACCAGAAGGCGCGCAGGCCGATGCGGCCATCGAAATCACTGAACAGGCGGATCAGAACCATGCTGCGGGCTCCCTCGCCCCTTTGTCGCATGCCGGGCCGGCGGATTGAAGCACATGGTGAATAAAAGGTTAACGGAGCGGCCCCGGACCTGTGTCGCTTTGGACTGGACGTGCAGAAAGAGCTTGAACCGGGCCGGGGTGGCCGCTAGCTGCGGAAATGCGCCTGCACCGATGGCGCGAGCCGGCGATCATCGAATCGTGAACAATGCCGTTTGAGGGCGCCCTTGCTGCCCGAGTGAGGTTCTTGAGCAATGACCATCCGTTTCCATCGCGGCGACCTGCCGGACGGCTATGATGCCGGAGCGAGCATCGCGATCGATACCGAGACGCTCGGCCTCAACCCGCATCGCGACCGGCTCTGTGTGGTGCAGCTCTCGCGCGGCGACGGCACCGCCGATGTCGTGCAGATTCCGAAGGGCGGCGAGCGCCCCAAGAACTTGATCAAGCTGCTGGAGGACCCGGCGGTGCTGAAGCTCTTCCACTTCGCCCGCTTCGATATCGCCGTGCTGCGCCAGGCTTTCGGCGTTGTCACTACGCCGGTCTACTGCACCAAGATCGCCTCGAAGCTGACCCGCACTTACACGGACCGCCATGGGCTGAAGGATCTGGTGCGGGAACTGCTCGGTGTGGAACTCTCCAAGCAGCAGCAATCCTCGGACTGGGGCGCGGATACGCTGAGCGAGGCGCAGCTTGCCTACGCCGCTTCCGACGTGCTGCATCTGCACGCCCTGCACGCGAAGCTCGAGATGATGCTGGCGCGCGAAGGGCGCACGCATCTGGCCCAGGCCTGCTTCCAGTTCCTGCCCTACCGCGCCGAGCTCGATCTCGCTGGCTGGGGCGAGAACGACATCTTCGCGCACGCTTGACAAATTTGAAGGGTTCTAGCGTCAGTCTCCACGCGGATGGGTGCGGGGGCGCGTGATTCCGTTCGCCCGGCGACACGAAAATGCCGTGAGCGGCTGCCATTGCGCGGGGCATGACTGTGGCAATGACCTTCAATGACCCGGCGGCGGGGTACGCCGCGCAGGCGCGACGTCGCCGCGCGGCCTTCGGTGCTGCGCGTCGGCACACGCGACTCGTTCATCTTCTACGCGGCGCGATTCCGGTCGTGGCCGTGCTGCTGGTGCTCGCTTTGGTGGTGATCCCCTTCCTCAATCCGCTCAGCGGCAAGCTGGCCAATGTCTCGGTCAGCTCGGTCGGCATCACCGGCGGCAAGGTCCGGATGGAGACGCCGAAGCTGACGGGCTACCGCAAGGACAACCGGCCCTATCAGGTCACGGCCGAGAACGCCTTCCAGGAGATCCGCAACCCGACCCAGGTCGAGTTGCAGACCCTGACGGCGCGCATCCAGATGGAGCGCGAGGGTTGGGTGACGGTCAATTCCAGAACCGGCCTCTTCGATACGCAGAAGGAGAAGCTGCGGCTCGTTGACGATGTGCGCATCAAGACCGAGAGCGGTCACGCCATGGCGATGCGGACGGCCGATGTCGACTTCAAGTCGGGCACCGTGGTCTCGAGGGAGCCGGTCAAGGTGAATCTCGGCGAGACGACGGTCGACGCCAACACCCTTGACGTGCAGAAGAATGGCGAGTTGATCACCTTCGACGGGCGGGTGCGGGTCTTCATCCCGAATGCACCTAAGGGTACCATCGCGGGGCCTGAGCGCGAGGGGAGCACGCCGATGCTGGAACTGCTCAACGCAAATCGGGTTGCCCCCACGGGCGAGGCGCCGGCAGCTGACGCCGGCAACGGGAAGAGACAGTGACATGACCCAGTCTGGCCAGATGTTTCCCTTCGCGCGGACATCCCGTTTCGGCGGGTGGCTGAGCATGGCCGCGCTGCTTCTGGCTGCCGGCTTCGCTTTGCTCGGCGCTTCGCAGGAGGCGTTGGCCCAGGCGGCGCAGGGCAAGGCGCGCGGCGGCGGAGCCAATACGTCCTCGGCGCTCGGCGGCCTTGGCGGTGACAGCAAGGAGCCGATCAAGATCGATGCCGACAAGCTTGATGTGCTCGACAAGGAGAACAAGGCCGTCTTCACCGGCAATGTCGTTGCCGTCCAGGGCGAGACGACGGTGCGCTGCTCGGAGATGACCGTGCTCTATGAAGGGCGTGGCGGCGGCCAGGGTGGGGCAGGTGCGGCTCGCGCCGCGGCGCCGGCGCCCGCTGCTCAAGGGCAGGGCCAGGCGAACGACAGCTCGATCAAGCGCATCCTCTGCAAAGGCCCGGTGACGGTCGTCTCCAAGACCCAGGCCGCGACCTCCGACAATGCCGAATTCGATCGTGCCAACAACGTCGTCATCATGACCGGCAACGTCGCCTTGAATGACGGGCCGAACATCACTCGGGGCGAGAAGCTGACCTACAACACGGTCACCGGTGTCGCGAATGTTGAGACCAACAAGGGCGGCCGCGTCCAGGGCTTCTTCGTGCCGAACTCGACCGATGCCAGCAAGACGGACGCGAACAAGCCCGGCGCCCAGCCGGCACCCAAACCCACTAATTGATCTTGCCGACCAACTGATCTCGCCACCAACTGATCGAGCCGCAGTGACCGTTTCCGACGCTCCCCGTCCCGCCGCTATGCCGGCGCGCCCCGATCTTGGCCTGCAGCGTGGCGGCGCGTTCGGGCGCCTGCGCGACCTCTTCGCCGGCCGCGGCCGTTCGGAGCAGAGCCGGCCTGCCACGACCGCTGCCGCCATCGGCGGACCGGGCATCCTGGCGGTCAGCAATCTCCGCAAGAGCTATGGCGGGCGTACCGTCGTCAGCGATGCCAGCCTCTATCTGCGCCAGGGCGAGGCCGTCGGCCTGCTCGGCCCGAACGGCGCCGGCAAGACCACGATCTTCTATATGATCACCGGGCTGGTCGCCGCCGATTTTGGCGTCATCTCGCTCGAAGGCGACGACATCACCGCGCTGCCGATGTACCAGCGCGCGCGCCTCGGCATCGGCTATCTGCCGCAGGAGGCCTCGATCTTTCGCGGCTTGTCCGTCGAGGACAACATCCGCTCGGTGCTGGAGGTGGTCGAGCCTGATCGCAAGGCGCGCGAGCGCCAGCTCGACCAGCTCCTCGAGGAATTCACCATCTCCCGCCTGCGCAAGGCGCCCTCGATCGCGCTGTCGGGCGGCGAGCGTCGCCGTTGCGAGATCGCCCGCGCGCTCGCCGGCAAGCCTTCCTTCATCCTGCTGGACGAGCCCTTCGCCGGCATCGACCCGATCGCGGTCGGCGACATCCAGGCGCTGGTGCGTCAGCTCACGGACCGCGGCATCGGCGTCCTGATCACCGACCACAATGTCCGCGAGACGCTCGGCCTCGTCGATCGGGCCTATATCATCCACTCGGGTCGTGTGCTGACTGAAGGCTCCCCGGCGGAGATCATCTCGAACCCGGATGTGCGCCGCGTCTATCTCGGCGAGGATTTCCGTCTCTGACGGTTTCCTGCCTGTCGATTTTGCAGTTGCGAAATCGCGCTGCGGTGCATTAACTTTCCTGCCTGCGGATGAGGCAGGGCCTTTGACGCGGCGAAAAGCTGGCGCTACTGTCCTCTCAGAAGCAAAAAGCGTGCCGACCCGGCGCGTCTGTGAGAGGGCCTTTAGCGCATGGCGATGATGCCGCGCATGGAGCTGCGCCAGGGACAGTCCCTGGTGATGACGCCGCAGCTGCTGCAGGCGATCAAGCTCCTTCAGCTTTCCCACCTCGAACTGCAGAATTTCGTCGACGGCGAACTCGAGCGGAATCCGCTACTGGAGCGCGATGACGCCCCCGATCTGCCGATGCGCGCCGAAGGAGGCGACAGCAGCGCGCATGAGGCCGATGCCGAGAGCTATGCCCGCGCCGAGAGCCTCAACACCCAGGAGGGGATCGAAGGCCGGCTCGGCACCGGGCTCGACAATGTCTTCCAGAGCGAGCAGCCGAGCGCGGCGCGCAGCGACACTGGCGGCGCCGACAGCCTGCCGATCATCGGCGGCGCCTATAGTTCGCGCGGCGGCTCCTTCGAGGAAGGGCCGGATGGTTTCGAGAGCGGGCTGACGGCGGAAGTCTCGCTACACGACCATCTCAGCGCTCAGCTCGATCTCGCCATCATCGACCCAGCAGACCGCATCATCGGCCGTCATCTGATCGATGCCGTCGACGACAGCGGCTATCTCGGCGAGCCGATTGCCGACATTGCTGAGCGCCTCGGCATCAGCCCCGGGCGCGTCGAGGCTGTGCTGGGCATCGTCCAGAGCTTCGACCCCTCTGGCGTGGCCGCGCGCGATGTTGCCGAATGTCTCTCGATCCAGCTGCGCGACCGCAACCGCTTCGACCCGGCGATGCAGGCGCTGGTCGCTCATCTCCATCTCGTCGCCAAGCGCGATTTCGCGGCGCTGAAGCGCGTCTGCGGCGTCGACGACGAGGACATCGCCGATATGGTCGGCGAGATTCGCCGGCTCGACCCCAAGCCTGGCCGGGCCTTCGGCGGCTCGGCTGCCGAGACCGTGGTGCCGGACGTCTTCATCCGCGCCGCCCCGGACGGCTCCTGGCTGATCGACCTGAACCCCGACACGCTGCCGCGCGTGCTGGTCAACCAGACCTATCACGCCCGGGTCTCAAAGGCCGCCCGCAGCGACGAGGAGAAGGCCTTCATCGCCGAATGCCTGCAGACGGCGAACTGGCTGACCCGCTCGCTCGAACAACGCGCCCGCACGATCCTGAAGGTCGCCAGCGAGATCGTGCGCCAGCAGGACGGCTTCTTCGCTCATGGCGTCGAGCATCTGCGCCCGCTCAACCTCAAGACGGTGGCCGATGCTATCGGCATGCACGAATCGACGGTCTCGCGCGTCACCTCGAACAAGTACCTGACCTGCTCGCGCGGGGTCTTCGAGATGAAATATTTCTTCTCGGCGGCGATCGCGGCGACCGGCTATGGCGAGGCGCATTCGGCCGAGGCCGTGCGCTTCCGTATCAAGCAGATGATCGATGAGGAAATCCCCTCCGACGTGCTCTCAGACGATGCCATCGTCACGAAGCTCAAGGCCGGCGGCATCGACATTGCCCGACGCACCGTGGCGAAATACCGCGAGTCCCTGCGAATCCCCTCCTCGATGGAGCGGCGGCGGGAGAAAGTCGCGATGTCGCTCGGCGAGCGCTGAGCGATTTTGTTCCAAACCCTTGGCGCATGGGCGCTGTGACCCACCTGTCTCATTGACATCCCGGACTCGCAGTTCTTAGCTCTTGAGTGATGGCCGACTGCTTGGCCATGGCTAGAGGCTGTCATGAGCCTTGGACGGGTGTCGGGCGTGGGCAAATGGCTACGCCTCGACGCAGTGAGGTGAAACAGGGCGACTGGGCGTCGCACCACTTGCCGATATGGCCGTATCGGCTGCGCGATGCTCCTGGCTATTGTCCTGTTTGACCTCATCCAATGCCGTCCAACGCTCATGGCAGCCTCAAAAATAGGGGAAGCACTCCATGAGCTTGCGAATCTCCGGCAAAAATCTCGATGTCGGCGAGGCCCTGCGCGGTCAGGCCGAGGAACGAGTCTCTGCGGCCGTCAGCAAATATTACGAAGGCGGCTATCAGGGGCATGTGACGGTAGACAAGGACGGCACTGCCTTCCGGACCGACACCGTCATTCATCTCTCCTCCGGGATCACGCTGGAAGCGTCTGCCACCGCCCATGATGCCTATGCCAGCCTCGACAAGATGGCTGAGCGGATCGAGAAGCGGCTGCGACGCTACAAGCGCAGGTTGAAGGACCGGGCGGGCGCCAACGGCCGCGATGTCGGCATCGAAATCCCCAGCTATGTGATCGCGGCCCCGGATGACGAGGTCGAGGAGATGGACGGGGTTTCCGCCGGCGATAACCCGGTGATCGTCGCCGAAACCACCAAATCCCTGCATGTCATGACGGTCGGCGACGCCGTGGCGGAGCTCGATTTGACGGGCATGCCCGTCATCATCTTCCGCCATGCTGGCAATGGTCGCATGAACATCGTATACCGCCGCCGCGACGGCAATATCGGCTGGATCGACCCGCCGGCATCGTTGTCCTGAAAGGCCGGCGGGCGACCCGCACGGGTCGTCGAACCTTGTTCGTGCGGGCGGGATCCGACCGGCACGGGACATGCATGGACGGGCGTATGACGCTGACCGATCTCCTGAGCCCCAAGGCGGTGATCTCGCCGCTGCGGGCCAATGGCAAGAAGCAGGCGCTGCAGGAGCTCGCCCAGCATGCCGCCGTCCTGACCGGCTTGCCTGAGCGCGAGATCTACGAGGCGCTCCTTCAACGCGAGCGCCTCGGCTCCACGGGCATCGGGGATGGCATCGCCATCCCTCATGGCCGCCTGCCCGGTATCGACCGGCTCGTCGGGCTCTTCGCTCGTGCCGACAGGCCGATCGAGTTCGAGGCGCTGGACGGCCAGCCGGTCGACATCGTCTTCGTGCTGATCGCGCCGGAAGGGGCGGGCGCCGACCACCTCAAGGCGCTGGCTCGCGTCGCGCGCGTGCTGCGCAACCAGTCGGTGCTTGAGCAGGTCCGCAAGATCCGTGATCCGGACGCGATCTATGCCGTGCTGGCCGAGTCGGAGGCGAAGGCGGCCTGACCGCCCGCACCCTCGTCCACTCTATAGCCATTAAAGACTGCTTGGAGGCGGCCGGCTGACCGGCTATGACGCCGGCTGGACCGGCGTCGCGTCTTCTATGCATCGACTGCGGCGCGCCCTGTTTTGGAGCCGCTAGTCATGGCCTATACGCATGTCGATCTCTTTCCCCTCGGCGAGGATACGACCCCCTACCGCAAGCTCGGCAGCGAGGGCGTCAGCGTCGAGAAGATCGGCGACCGCGAGGTTCTGAGCGTTTCGCGCGAGGCGATCCGCAAGCTCTCCGAGCAGGCCTTCATCGACATCAACCACCTGCTGCGTCCGGGCCATCTCGCCCAGCTCGCCAAGATCCTCGACGATCCCGAGGCGACCTCGAACGACAAGTTCGTCGCTTACGATCTGCTGAAGAATGCCAACATCGCCGCCGGCGGCGTACTGCCCATGTGCCAGGACACCGGCACCGCGATCGTCATGGGCAAGAAGGGCCGCAAGGTCTGGACCGATGGCGATGACGAGGAGGCGCTGGGCGAGGGCGTCCATGACGCCTATCTCAAGCGCAACCTGCGCTATTCCCAGCTCGCGCCGCTCTCCATGTTCGAGGAGAAGAACACCGCGACCAATCTGCCGGCGCAGATCGACATCTATGCCGAGGGTGAGGACGCCTACAAATTCCTGTTCGTCTGCAAGGGCGGTGGCTCGGCCAACAAGACCTTCCTCTACCAGGCGACGCCATCGCTTCTCACCAAGGACCGCATGATGGCGTTCCTGAAGGAGAAGATCCTGACGCTCGGCACCGCCGCCTGCCCGCCCTATCACCTCGCCATCGTCATCGGCGGCACCTCGGCCGAGCAGAACCTCAAGACGGTGAAGCTCGCCTCGACCCGCTATCTCGACGCGCTGCCGACGAAGGGCTCGCCCTCGGGCCATGCCTTCCGCGATCTCGAGATGGAGGAGGAGGTCCACAAGATGACGCAGGCGCTCGGCGTCGGCGCGCAGTTTGGTGGCAAGTATTTCTGCCATGACGTCCGCGTCATCCGCCTGCCGCGCCACGGCGCCTCCCTGCCGATTGGTCTCGGCGTCTCCTGCTCGGCGGACCGTCAGGCCAAGGGCAAGATCACGAAGGACGGTATCTTCCTGGAGGCGCTGGAGACCGATCCGTCGAAGTACCTGCCGGATGTCGACGAGGCGAAGCTCGGCGGCGATGTCGTCAAGATCGACCTCAACCAGCCGATGAGCGCGATCCTGGCGACGCTGTCGAAGCACCCGGTCAAGACGCGTCTGTCACTGACCGGTACCATCGTCGTCGCGCGCGATCTCGCCCATGCCAAGATCCGCGAGCGGCTGGAGAGCGGGCAGGGCATGCCCGACTACTTCAAGAACCACCCGGTCTATTACGCCGGCCCGGCCAAGACGCCGGAGGGCTTCGCCTCGGGCTCCTTCGGCCCGACCACCGCCGGCCGCATGGATTCCTTCGTCGACCAGTTCCAGTCCTTCGGCGGCTCGATGGTGATGCTCGCCAAGGGCAACCGTTCCGCGGCGGTTCGGGAAGCCTGCAAGGCCCATGGCGGCTTCTATCTGGGTTCCATCGGTGGCCCGGCGGCGCGTCTCGCGCAGGACTGCATTCGCAAGGTCGAGGTGCTGGAATATGCCGAGCTCGGCATGGAGGCCGTCTGGCGCATCGAGGTCGAGGATTTCCCGGCCTTCATCGTCATCGACGATAAGGGCAACGACTTCTTCAAGGAGCTGAACCTCGGATGAGGTTTGCTCTGCCCTTGGCGGCGTTGACGCTGCTGGCGGCCCCCGTGCTCGCCCAGCAGCCGCGCCCGGCCACCTGCTCGCGCGACCTGTTCCAGAACGAGGCCGGCTTCCGCCTGCAGCAGACGCGGCTCTCGGCCGTGGCCAATGCCGATCAGGCGACGCAATGCCGGACTTATCGCGAGCACGTCGCCTATCTGCAGAAGTCGCGGAGCATCTTCGCGACCTGCCAAAGCGGGGCGCAGCGCGAGCGCAACGTCGGCGAGATGGATTCTGAGCTGGTGAACTACCGCGCGCTCATCGCCAACCGCTGTGGCGGTCGGTAAGGACGGCCGAACAGGAAAGCGACCGCATGACCGACAAGCCGCAGCCTCCGCTCCAGATCGCCGTCGTGCCGGTGACGCCGTTCCAGCAGAACTGCTCGATCCTCTGGTGCACGAAGACCAACGAGGCCGCGATCGTCGATCCCGGTGGCGACGTGCCGCGTCTTCAGGAAGCGCTGAAGGAATTCGGCGTGGCGCCCGTCGCGATCTGGCTGACGCATGGCCATCTCGACCATGCCGGCGGCGCGACGGAGCTCGCCGAGGCGCTGTCCCTTCCGATCATCGGGCCGCATGAGGGCGACAAGTTCCTGCTCGACAGCCTGCCGGAACACGGCCTGCGCTTCGATATCCTCGGTATGAAGGCCGTGGTTCCGACGCAATGGCTGAAGGACGGCGACGAGGTCACGCTGGGCGAACTCACGTTCCAGATCGCCCATGTGCCGGGTCACTCGCCCGGAAGCGTCACCTTCTTCCAGAAGGATCTGCGCTTCCTGCTCGCCGGCGACACGGTCTTCGCCGGTTCGGTCGGCCGCACGGACTTCCCCTATGGCGACCACGAGACCCTGATCAGCGGGATCAGGACGAAGCTCCTGCCACTCGGTGACGACGTGCAGTTCCTGCCCGGCCACGGCCAAGCGAGCACGCTGGGCGAGGAGCGGCAGAACAACCCCTTCCTGCAGGGCTGAGTACCTGCCGTCATTCTCGGGCGAAGCGTAGCTTCGACCCGAGAAACTCTTGCAGGAGATGCTGGGGTCAAGCCCGAGCATGACGGGTCTCAAAGGACCTCAGAAACGCCAACGGCCATGCAGCAGAACGGTGCGCGTACATCCGGCGTCATCCGTTCGACCCATGGCCGTCTTCAACGTCGACGGAGAGTTGCGGAACACCCTCGACATCGTCGCGAACCGTAGATGGGAAGCGTGTTCCGCGATTACAAGCCCTCGGGCGAGAAAGACCGGCGCCACTCGTAAAGCGCGTCCGGTTCACCCTCCTCATTGCGATCGCCGTCGTTGAGATCGACGAGGCGGAGGCCGTGATGCTCATAGAACGTCCGGGCGGCGGTGTTCCGTTGAAACGTGAACAGGCTGAGCCGTTCCGGGCTGCGCTCCTTGGCCTTGGCGAGCAGGAGCGAGCCGATGCCGCGCTTGAAATGCCCTGGCAGCAGGTAAAGCTGGTCGAGCTCCTCGCCGTTCAGCGTCACGAAGCCGAGGATGAGCCCGGCTTCGCGCGCGACCCAGGTTTCACCGGTCACGATCATCACCGTCGCGATCCAGCCGCGTGTGTCTTCATCGCTGTGGCAGCGGCGCAGATAGGGCAGGGCCTCGGCGCGGGAGGCGAGGTAGAGCGTCGCAATCTCCCCGGCGTCCCGGGGAGAAGCGCGTTCGATCGTGATCGACGATGGCGTGGGCATCATGCCTCAGGCGTCGAAGACGCCCTTCAGGAAGTCCTGCTTGCCGATCTGGAAGCCGTTCTCGCGCAGGATGGCGTAGGCGGTCGTGGCGTGGAAATAAAAGTTCGGGATGGCGAAGCGGGTGAGATAGGTCTCGCCCGTCATCGTCACGGTGGCGGAGGGACCGCGCGGGAAGGTGACGTCGCGCGTAAGGCCCGCATCGAGAGCAGCGCCATCGGCGGCGGCGATCAGGGCGAGCGTCTTGGCGATGCGCTCTTTAAGCTCCGGGAAGCTCTTCTCCTCATCGGGGAAGCGCGGGTTCTCGCCACCCGAGAGGCGCCCGACGACGTTCTTGGCGAAGTCGCAGCAGAGCTGGATCTGGCGGGTGAAGGCGAGCATGTCCGGCGCCAGCCGCGCGGAGAGGAGCACCTCCGGCTGGATCTTGCGGGCCTCGGCCTGCTCGAGGGCCTTGTCGAGAATGGTGTCGAGCGCCTGGAGGGTCTGGACAAAGCCGGAGAGGGCGGCGGCGTGGACGGTCAAAGGCATGGGGTATCCCTGAAATGGCAACGGGCCCGGAAAGGGCCCGCCGCGGAAAGCTATAGAGGAGATTTTTCCGTCGCGCTGTGCGCTGGCGGATCAATCCTTCGCGCGCTCGACATAGGAACCATCGGCCGTCATGACGACGATGCGGGTGCCGACGCCGACATGGGGCGGCACGGCGCTGCGCACGCCGTTCGAGAGGATCGCCGGCTTGTAGGAGGAGGAGGCCGTCTGGCCCTTCGTCACAGGCTCGGTCTCGGCAACCTCGAGCGTGACGCGCTGCGGCAATTCGATCGCGACGGCCTTGTCCTCGAACACCGAGAGCGAGACCTTCATGTTCTCCTGGAGATAGGGGGCCGCATCGCCGATCACGTCCTTGTCGACATGGATCTGGTCGTAGGTCTCCGGGTTCATGAAGACGTATTGCTCGCCGTCCTGGTAGAGATAGGTGAAGTCGCGGTCCTCGACATAGGCGCGCTCGACCTGCTCGGTCGTCTTGTAGCGCTGCGTCATCTTCACGCCGTCGGCGATGCGGCGCATGTCGATCTGCGTCGTCGGCGTGCCCTTGCCGGGAAAGAAGCTCTCGGCCGAAATGACGGTGCAGAGATGCCCGTCGAGCTCGAGGACGTTGCCCTTGCGGACGGAAGAGGCGATGACCTTGACCACGTGAATGTCCTTCTGGTGCGCGAGGCGCCCGCGCGCTATGCGAAATCCTGTCGCCGCGCAACTACCGCATTCGCGCGCGAAACGAAAGCTATCCGGCGCGAGATTCGATGAGTTCAGCCCCCATACCGTTCTGGCGGCCCGACATCCATGCCGACCGTCGCCCGGCGCTTCTGGCGCGCGGACGGGTCAAGGCGGCGCTGCGGCGCTGGTTGGAGGCGCGCGGCTTCATCGAGGTCGAGGCGGCGATCCTGCAGCTCTCGCCGGGCAACGAGACGCATCTGCACGGCTTCGGCACGACGCTGATCGACAACGACGCCAAGAGCCATTCCTACTACCTGCACACCTCGCCGGAGTTCGCCTGCAAGAAGCTGCTCGCGGCCGGAGAAGAGCGCATCTTCGATTTCGCCCGCGTCTTCCGCAACCGCGAGCGCACGGCCCTGCACCACCCCGAATTCACGATGCTGGAATGGTATCGCGCTGGCGAGGACTATGAGGCGCTGATGCAGGATTGCGCCACGCTGATGGCCGAGGCCGCTCGCGCTGCCGGCGTCACGACGCTGCGCTGGCGCGAGGTCGAAGCCGATCCCTTCGCCGAGCCGGAGCGGCTGACGCTGCAGCAGGCCTTTGTACGCCATGCCGGCATCGACTTGCTCGCCACCGTCTCTAGCGATGGCGTGACGGATCGCGCAGCCTTCGCCGCTGCGGCGGAGCAGGCCGGCATTCGGCTCGCGGTGGATGATAGCTGGTCCGACATCTTCAGCCGCGTGCTCTCCGAGCGCATCGAGCCCCATCTCGGCCGCGGACGTGCCACGATCCTCTGCGAATACCCGATCAGCGAGGCTGCGCTCGCCCGGCCGAAGCCCGGCAATCCGCGCGTGGCCGAGCGCTTCGAGCTCTATGCGTGCGGCGTCGAGCTCGCCAACGCCTTCGGCGAGCTCACCGATCCGGCCGAGCAGCGCCGCCGCTTCGAGGCCGACATGGATAAGAAGGAGCGCATCTATGGCGAGCGCTATCCGGTCGACGAGGATTTCCTCGCCGCGCTCGGCACAATGCCGGCCGCGTCCGGCATCGCGCTCGGCTTTGACCGGCTCGTGATGCTGGTCACCGGCGCGCGCCGGATCGAGGATGTGCTCTGGACGCCGGTCGCGGAACCGGGCAGGGGAGGCGCATGACATTTCACCGGCCTCCCGGCGGCCAGCCCCTGCGCAGCATCGACGCCCTCGTCGAAGCGGGGCTCGCTGCGCCCGAACGGCGTGAGGCGCTGCAGGCGGTCGCAGAGCGCTACGCCGTCTCCGTGACGCCGGCGATCGCCGGTTTGATCGACCCGGCCGATCCAACCGACCCGATCGCGCGCCAGTTCATCCCTGATGCCGCGGAGCTCGTCACCCTGCCGCAGGAGCTCGCCGACCCGATCGGGGACGACGCCCATTCCCCGGTCGAGGGCGTAGTGCATCGCTATCCGGACCGCGCTTTGCTCAAGCTCGTCCACGCCTGCCCGGTCTATTGCCGCTTCTGCTTCCGCCGCGAGATGGTCGGCCCCGGCGGCGATGCGCTGACCGGCGACAAGCTCGACGCCGCGCTCGCCTATCTCGCCTCCCGGCCCGAGATCTGGGAGGTCATCCTGACGGGTGGCGATCCCTTCATCCTCTCCGCCCGCCGCATCCGCGAGGTCGCAAAGCGGCTGGCCGCGATCCCGCACATCAAGATCGTGCGCTGGCACACCCGTGTCCCCGTGGTCGATCCCGGCCGCATCACGCAGGACTACGCCAAGGCGCTGCGCATTCCCGGCAAGGCGAGCTACATCGCCATCCACGCCAACCATCCGCGCGAATTCACCGAGGACGCCCGCTCGGCCATCGCGACCCTTGCCGATGCCGGCCATGTGCTGCTGAGCCAGTCCGTGCTGCTCAAGGGCATCAACGCCGATGTCGGGACGCTGGGCGCGCTGATGCGCACCTTCGTCGAGAACCGGGTGAAGCCCTATTACCTGCACCATCCGGATCTCGCGCCCGGCACCTCGCATTTCCGGCTCACGCTGGAGGAGGGGCAGGCGCTGGTCAAAAGCCTGCGTGGCCATCTTTCGGGGCTGTGCCAGCCGACCTATATCCTCGACATCCCCGGCGGCGCCGGCAAGATTCCGGTCGGCCCGTCCTTCCTTTCCGGTTGCGAGACGCCCGGCGTGGAAGCCATCGCCGAAGACCGGCATGGCGGGCAGCATCTTTATCCGCCTGCCTGAGCAAAAGGACTTCATCATGGATGAGAAGCTGCCGCTCGCGATCGTCTCGGACATCGCCTGCCCCTGGTGCTTCATCGGCAAGGCCCGGCTGGAGACGGCGCTCGCCCGCAACGGGCTGACCGAGCGCGTCGCCATCACCTGGCTGCCCTATGAGCTGAACCCGGAGATGCCCGAGGAGGGCATGGACCGGACGCAGTATCTCGAAAGCAAGTTCGGCCCCGGCAAGCGTCGCGAGATCGAGGTCCGGCTCTCCGAAGCGGCGCTCGAAAGTGGCGTCACCTTCAACTGGACCCGCGTGACACGCAGCGTGAACACCCGCATGGCCCATATGCTGGTCGCGGCTGCCTCCACCGTGCAGCGCGGCGGCGACATGACGGCGGCCTTGTTCAAGGCCTATTGGCAGGACGGGCGCGATATCGGCGATCTCGAGACGCTGGTGCAGATAGCCGTCGAGCAGGGTTTCGACGAGCAGGCCGCCCGCGACGAACTCGCCAATGACGAGTTGCGCGAGACGGTGATCGGGCTGGAGAACCATGCCCGTGAGGTCGGCGTCACCGGCGTGCCCTTCTTCATCATCGACGGCAAGCTCGCCGTCTCCGGCGCCCAGCCGCCGGAGGTCTGGGAGCAGGTCTTCCAGCAGGTCGCGGCGCAGCGGCAGCAGGCGGAGATGCCGCAGTTCTGAGGGGCACTCGTCGGGCCGGCCTGCCGATCACAGGCCGGTCAGATGCATGACGGCCGGCGCCGCGAGCGCCACGCCTGACAAGAACAGCAGTACGAACACGATCTGCCGCATGGCGCGCTGCGTCAGCGGCGGGGGGTAGCGCCGCGCAAGATGGGTCGCAGCCATCACGACCGGGACGGCCAGAAGCCCGGACAGCGTCGAGGCCGACGGAATCTGGCCGGAGGTCGCGACGAGCCCGGTCCGGAACACGGCATTGACCGCGAAGATCGTGACCAGCGTCTCGCGGACCACGACATGGGCCATAGGCTGGCGATAGAAATGGTAGACGACCGGCGGGCCGGCGGTCGAGAACATCCCGCCCATCAGCCCGGCGACGCCACCGAAGAACAGGAAGCTGAGCGGGCCCGATGGCCGCGCCAGTGACTGCGGCTTGTAGGCGAGCTGGATGCTGGAGACGATGATGGTGAAGCCCAGTACCAGCCGCAGCAGATCGGCGCGGCTGTCGGCGAGCCAACTCAGCAGCACGAAGCCGACGAGGATCCCCGGCAGGCTCGTCAGCATCACCAGCCCGAATTCGCGCCAGGCGACATCGCGCCAGCCCTTCAGCAGCATCTGCGAGGCGTTGACCAGGGTCAGCAGGCTGACGAGCATGGCCGCGTCGGGCAGCGAAAGCAGCCCTGTCAGCCCGACCCCGCCCATCGTGATGAGCCCGAAGGCGAAGCCGGTCAGCGTCTGCGCATAGGCTGCGATGCCCGTCAGCAGCAGAAAGCCGATCAGCGCGATCAAGGACATCGTCGGGCGGTCTCCGAAACAGCGGAGAGCGACGCCTAGAGCATCGAGGCCTCGGCCGGAATCCGTTTTCCGGCAAAGCTGATGTGCACTGGGGGATTTCCGGCGCGCGGTGTCATCGCTTGGTCGTGTTTCCGTTGCCTTAAGGCCACGCCGCTGGCCGTTCTGTCCGCCACGAGTGCGGCCGAAGGTTGACTCCGCGGGGGCAGGGCGGGCAGTTTTGGAGCGCTCGCGATCAATCCACAGCAGGAGCGGCGAAGATGCTGTCGATTCCGAACCGCGCAGCCGTATGCTTTTTCGGCTTTGCGCTTTCCGGCTGCATGCAGTCGATGCCGACCGCCGAGACGATTACTCGGCCAACCATGGAAGCCTTCACGCGTCTGAGTTCATGGACGCCGTGGCGCTCGCCCACCGAGCCGCCCCCGCCGGTGGTCGCTGCCGTGCAGACCTCACCTCCGGTGGTCGAGCCGGCCCAGCAGCAGCCTGCGCCACCGGAAGCGCGGCCCCAACCGAAGCCCAGGCCGGCCGTTCATTACGCGCCGCAATTGGCGTCGCAGCGTACTCGGCCTGCGGCGCCCGCTCCCGCCATCATTCCGGCCGCTGTCGTGACGCCGGCCCGCGCGGCTGCCCCGGCGACAGCAGCTCGGACGGACACATCTCTGCCCGACCGGATGACCTGCCAGACATCGCATCAGCCGGGCGAGCGCGTCCGGATGGAGTGCAAGCCGGTCGAATAGGCGGACCGACTGTCCAAGGCGTCCCGCCGCAAACTGGTTCGTACGATGCCTGGCCCCCGCCCGCCGACGGCGAGGGGTGGAGGGCGGTCGTGCGCTTGCATCCTCAACCGAATCATGCGCCTTCCCCCGAAACTCAGGGAGCCGGTTGATGATGCAGAAGATCAACGATGTCCGCGACCGCCTGATCGTCGCCCTTGACGTCCCGACCGTCTGGGATGCCTACCGCCTCGTCTCGACGCTGGGCGATGGCGTCACCTTCTACAAGATCGGTTATCGACTGGCCTTCGCCGGCGGGCTCGATCTCGCACGCCAGCTCGTCTCCGAGGGCAAGAAGGTCTTCCTCGACCTGAAGCTGCACGACATCGGCAACACCGTCACCGAAGGTGTCGAGTCGCTGACCAAGCTCGGCGTCACCTTCCTCACCGTCCATGCCTATCCGCAGACCATGCGCGGCGCGGTCGAGGGGCGCGGCGATGCCGCTCTCAAGCTGCTCGCCGTCACGGCGCTCACCTCGTATGACGACACCGACCTCCGCGATGCTGGCTACGGACTGGCGGTGCGCGATCTCGTGCGCCTGCGTGCCGAGCAGGCTCGCACTGCCGGCATCGACGGCATTGTCTGCTCGGCCGCCGAGACGGAGATCGTGCGGGATGTCATCGGCCCGGACATGGTCATCGTCACGCCGGGCATTCGCCCCTCCGGCAGCGCCGCCGGCGACCAGAAGCGCACGCTGACCCCGGCCGACGCGATCCGCATCGGCGCCGATCATCTCGTGGTGGGGCGTCCCATCATCCGCGCGACAGACCCGCGTGCGGCGGCTGGCGCGGTCATGGACGAGATCGTCTCGGCTTCGTAAGCTCGGCTTCCAACCGATTCAGCTCACGAACGGATTCAAGACCATGCCCAAGGGATATGTCATCGCGCGCGCCAAGGTCACTGACGCGACGAAATGGGCGGCCTATGCCGCGAAAGCCTCCGAGGCGATGAAGATTTATGGCGGCACGCCGATCGTGCGCGGCGGCCAGAACATGGTTGCGGAAGGCGAGGGCCGAGCCCGCAACGTCGTGATCGAGTTCGCCGATTTCGCCTCGGCCAAGACCTATGTTTCCTCGCCCGAATATGCCGAGGCCCGCAAGCTGCGCGAGGGCGCCGGCGAGATCGACATCGTCGTCGTCGAGGGAGCCTGAACCATGCCGAAAGGCTATTGGATCGCTCGCGTCGACGTCGAGAACGACGAGGCCTACGCCCGCTATCGTTCGCTGAACGCCGTCGCCTTCGCGAAGTACGGCGCGAAGTTCATCGTCCGCGGCGGCGAGTACAAGCTCGCCCGCGGCGAGGGCCGCAAGCACAACGTCGTCATCGAGTTCAAGGACGAGGAGACGGCGCGCGCCTGCTACGCCTCGCCGGAATATCAGGAGGCGGTGAAGCATCTCAGCGCTGCCGGCAAGTCCGACCTGATCATCATCGGCGGCTATGAAGGCCCGCAGCCGGGCGAGTGATCCTTGGCTGGACGGGATCTGACGCAGGATAGCCTGACCGCCATCGGCGTCATCAGCGGCACCTCGATGGACGCCATCGACGTCTCGCTGGTGACGAGCGATGGGCGCGACGCCGTCCTGTTCGGCGCCGGCGCCTCCTATCCCTATCGGGACGAGACGCGCCGTGCGCTGCAGGCCGTCATCGCCGACGCCGAACGTGCCTCCGCTGAGCCGCTGACGGAGCTGGAAGCCGCCGTCACGGCGGACCATCTTGCCGCGATCCGCGGCTATCTGGCGGATCAGAAGCTCGACCTCGCGACGATCGACATCGTCGGCCTGCACGGCCAGACGATCTATCACCGCCCCGAAAAGCGCTTCACCCGCCAGCTCATCGATGGGCAGGCGGTCGCGGACGCGCTCGGCATTCCCGCCGTCGACCGATTCCGCGACGCCGATGTCGCGGCGGGCGGGGAGGGCGCGCCCTTCGCTCCGCTCTGGCATCGCGCCTTGGCGCAGGGGCTCGCACAGCCCGTGATGGTGCTGAATCTCGGCGGCGTCGGCAATGTCAGCTATATCGACGGTGAGACGGTCATCGCTTTCGACACCGGCCCGGCGAGCGCAATCCTCGACGATTTCGTGCTGCGCCGGCTCGGTCGGCCCTATGACGCCGATGGTGCCCTCGCCGCGAGCGGGCGGGTGCACGAAGATCTGCTCGCCGGCTTCATGGCCAACCCCTTCTTCGATCGGCCGGCGCCAAAATCGCTGGACCGCAACGACTTCCACCGCCGCGCGCAGGTCGTCGAGGCGCTCTCCGACGCGGATGGCGCGGCGACGCTCGCCGCTTTCACCATTGAGAGCATCGTCGCGAGCCTGCGCCATGTGCCGCGTGCGCCGAAGCGCTGGCTTGTCGGGGGTGGCGGGCGGCTCAACCTTCATTTTATGGCGCGGCTCAGCGCCCGCCTCGGCGTGCCGGTCGAGCCGGTTGAAGCCGTCGGCTGGGACGGAGATGCGCTGGAGGCGCAGATCTTCGCCTATTTTGCCATCCGCTCGGCGAAGGGCCTGCCGCTCAGCCTGCCCTCGACCACCGGCGTGCCGCGACCGATGGCCGGCGGGCGGCTTCATCATCCCAAACCGAACGACATGTGAACCCGATCGCATCCCCGCGCGACGAAGGAGAGCGGACGCGCATCGTTCGATCCGCTCGATTGCAGGGATGAATACGATGTCTCTCCAAGTCTCGATTGCCGGCCGGCCGAGCTACACCCCTTTCCCGCCGCGGCGCGAGCAGGCGCCCGGCGCCACTGACACGGCGTCGCGCCCCGTCTTCGTCATCGATGCCGGGCTCAACCTGCGCTTCAGCAATCGCGGCGCGATGGAACTCGCCAATCAAGGCCTGGGCGGCTCGGATCGCTTCACAGCCAGCGACAAGGATTTCGTCGCTCGCCTCCATGGCTGGCTGAAGCGCTGCCAGGGCGGCAGCGCCGCCGGCGAGACCAGGCTGCCGCTCTCCCTGCGCTGCGGCCGGCAGGTCGCGATCGATGCGGTCCATCTGGCGAGCATCGATCTCTTCGTCCTGACCGTGGACGATCCCGAGAGCGCGATGGACCGCAAGATCGCCGAGGTCAGCGAAGCCTGCGGGCTGACGCCGACGGAGGAGCGCATGCTCTCCCTGATCGTCGAGGGGCTCGACACCATCGTCGCCGCCAAGCGTCTCGGCATCGCGCCGACCACCGCGCGCACCCATCTCCAGCGCCTGTTCGCCAAGACCGGCACGGCCCGTCAGAGCGAGCTCGTCCGCTTCGTCGCGACCTATGTCGAGGAGCCGCGCTGAGCGGCTCCTTATTGATCTGTTGTGCCGTCATGCTCGGGCTTGACCCGAGCATCTCTTCAACCAGCGCCTTTTCGTCCTGAGATGCTCGGGTCAAGCCCGAGCATGACGAGACCTCCGTTTCCACGCGCCTCTGGCGCGGAGCTTGCTATCTGCTGTCTCGCGCTTGCCAATCGCCTCGTGATCGGGTGCGATGGCGTCCATCGCTCCGCGATGCGATCGGGCGATCATGACAAGAAGCAGGGGACAGCACGATGACGGGCAGGGTGACGGGTTTTCGGTTCGGTCTGGCGCTGGCGGTGTCGCTGCTGGCGCTCGGCGCGGCCCAGGCGCAGGAGCCCAAGAAGGGCGGGACGGTCCACGTCGTCGTCCAGCCCGAGCCGCCGATGCTGATGCAGGGGCTCAACCAGAACGGCCCCACCAACATGGTGGCGGGCAACATCTACGAATCGCTGCTGCGCTATAACGAGAAGCTCGAACCACAACCCTCGCTCGCCAAGAGCTGGGAGATCTCGCCCGATGCCAAGGTCTACACCTTCAAGCTCCAGGAGGGCGTGAAGTGGCATGACGGCAAGCCGTTCACGGCCGACGACGTCGTCTTCACCCTCGACAAGTTCCTGCGCGAGGTCCATCCGCGCTGGCGCCCGATCGTCAACGCCCAGGTCGAGAAGATCGAGAAGGTCGACGACCTCACCGTGAAGATCACGCTGAAGCAGCCCTTCGGCCCGATGGTCATGACGCAGGAGGTCGCCTCTGCGCCGATGATCCCGAAGCACATCTATGACGGCACGGATTACCGCGCGAACCCGGCCAACAACACGCCGATCGGCACCGGTCCCTTCAAGCTCAAGGAATGGAAGAAGGGTTCCTACATCCACCTCGTCAAGAACGAGGATTACTGGCTGAAGGGCAAGCCGAACCTCGACGAGATCTACTGGCAGATCATTCCCGATGCAGCGGCCCGCGCCGTTGCCTATGAGACGGGCAAGGTCGATGTGCTGACCGGCGGCTCGGTCGATGTCTACGACGTGGCGCGCCTGGCGAAGCTGCCCAACACCTGCATGACCACCAAGGGCTGGGAGATGTTCGCCCCGCACGCCTGGCTCACGCCCAACGTGCGCAACGGCATCCTCGGCAACAAGCAGTTCCGCCAGGGGCTGATGTACGCCATCGACCGCGAATTCGGGAAGGACGTCGTCTGGGGCGGTCTCGGCAAGCTGCCGACCGGGCCAATCTCGTCCAAGACCAAGTTCTATTCGGACGATGTGCCGAAATACACCTACGATCCCGCCAAGGCGAAGGAGCTGATCAAGGCCTCCGGCTACAAGGGCGAGACCATCCGGCTGCTCAACCTGCCCTATGGCGAGACCTGGAGCCGCTGGTCGGAGTCGATCAAGCAGAATCTCGAGGATGTCGGCGTCAAGGTTCAGATCGAGAACACGGACGTTCCCGGCTGGACGCAGAAGGCGTCGAACTGGGATTTCGACCTGAACTTCAACTTCCTCTATCAGCTCGGCGATCCCGCCATGGGCGTGGCGCGCTCCTACATCTCCTCCAACATCGCCAAGGGGAACCCCTTCGCCAATGTCGGCGGCTACTCGAATCCCGAGGTCGACAAGCTCTTCGCCGACGCGGCGATCGCGCCGACCGACAAGGAACGCCAGGAGCTTTACACCAAGGTCCAGAAGGTGCTGGCTGACGAGCTGCCGGTGCTCTGGCTGCTGGAGATGGACTTCCCGACCATCTACCGCTGCAACGTCAAGAACCTCGTCACCACCGGTATCGGCGTGAACGACGGCTTCCGCGACGCCTGGAAGGATTGAGAGAGCTCGAAGGGGCGCGTCATCCCGGACGCCGCAAAGCGGCGATCCGGGATCGTATCGGGGTTAGGCTCCATGGCCGCCCATTTTGCTGACGGTCCCACGTCTGCGCAGCGGCACTTCGCGCCGCGGCGCACGCGGGATGACAGGCTTTACGAAAGTCCTGAATGAACCTCGCGCAATTTCTCGCTGGCCGGCTCGTCAAGGGCGTGCTCGTCCTGTTCGCGATCGCCGTGCTGAATTTCCTGCTGATCCGGGCAGCGCCCGGCGATCCGGCGCAGGTGCTCGCGGGTGAGGCGGGCGCCGCCGACGCGCAGCTCCTCGAGCAGTTGCGCGCCCGCTTCGGCCTCGACCAGCCCTTCCTGACTCAGCTCTGGATCTATCTGAAGGGCTACATGACCTTCGATCTCGGCTTCAGCTACCGCCAGCAGCAGCCGGTGCTGAGCCTGATCCTCGATCGTCTGCCCGCGACGCTGCTGCTGACCGGCGCGGCTTTCCTCGTCTCCCTCGGCGTCGGCACGGCGATGGGCGCGCTCGCCGCCCGCCGGGCCGGCAAATGGTCCGACAGCCTGATCACCACGCTGGCGCTGGCCTTCTACGCCACGCCGCTGTTCTGGATCGCGCTGATGAGCCAGATCGTCTTCGCGCTGAAGCTCGGCCTCGTGCCCAATGTCGGCTACGAGACTATCGGCGCGAACTATACCGGCCTCGCCCGCGCGCTCGACATTGCCCATCACCTGATCCTGCCGGCGTTGACGCTAGGCCTGTTCTTCACCGCGCTCTATGCGCGAATGATGCGGGCCTCGATGCTGGAGGTCGCCGGCGCGGATTTCGTCAAGACGGCCCGCGCCAAGGGTGTCTCGCAGCCGCGCGTCTGGCGTCGACACGTGGCGCGCAACGCGATCCTGCCCGTGGTGACACTTGCAGGCCTGCAGGCCGGCCAGCTCGTCGGTGGTGCAGTCCTCACCGAGACCGTCTTCGCTTGGCCGGGCATTGGGCGGCTGATGTTCGATGCGCTGGTCCAGCGCGATTATTCCGTCCTGCTCGGCGTCTTCTTCATCTCCTCCGCGATGGTCGTCGGCTTCAACATTATCACCGATCTGGTCTACCGGATCGCCGATCCGCGCATCGAGGCGAGTGCATGAGGACCCTGCCATGAACTTCCTCAAGCGCTTCGCCCGCAATCGCGGCGCCGTCATCGGCATCCTGATCCTGCTCGCCGTCATCGCCTTCGCCATCCTGGCGCCGACGCTCTATCCGCAATCGCCCTGGCGTCCCGTGGCGCGGCCCTTCCTCGCGCCCTTCGTCAACGAGCGCTTCCCGCTCGGCACGGATACGCTCGGCCGCAACCTCGCAGCCGGCCTCGTTCACGGCGCCCGCGTCTCGCTGATGATCGGCATCGTCTCGACGCTGGTCGCGCTGGTGATCGGCGTGCCGCTCGGCGCCGTCGCCGGCTATGCCGGCGGGCTCGTCGACGACGCGCTGATGCGCTTCACCGAATTCTTCCAGACCATCCCCTCCTTCGCACTCGCCATCGTGCTGGTGGCGATCCTGCAGCCGCAACTCGGTTCGATCGTGCTCGCGATCGGGGTGGTGAGTTGGCCGCCCGTCGCGCGGCTGGTGCGCGGCGAGGTGCTCTCGCTCAGGACCCGCGAATACGTTCAGGCGGCGGTGACCATCGGCCAGTCGACGCCGCGCATCATCTTCAGCCAGGTGCTGCCGAACACCATCGCCCCGATCATCGTCATGGGCTCGCTGATGATCGGCTCGGCGATCCTGCTCGAATCCTCGCTCTCCTTCCTGGGCCTGGGCGATCCCAACCTGATGAGCTGGGGTTACATGGTCGGTGCTGGGCGCACGCGCCTGCTCGACGCCTGGTGGATCAGCTTCTTCCCCGGCCTTGCGATCTTCCTCACGGTTCTGGCTCTCAACCTCGCCGGCGAGGGGCTGAACGATGCCTTGAACCCGCGCCTGGCACGGGGGCGCGAATGACCGCGCCCGCGCTGTCCATCGAGGGGCTGACGCTGGCGCTGCCGGCGATGGCCGACCGTCCCAATGCCGTCGAGGCCATCACGCTCACTATTGCGCCGGGCGAGACGCTCTGCGTCGTCGGGGAATCCGGCTCCGGCAAGTCGATGATCGCCCACGCCGTGATGGGCCTGCTGCCGAAGGCGGTGAAGCCGGTTGCCGGCGCGATCAGGCTCGCCGGGCGTGATCTTCTCGCCCTCGACGAGGCGGCGATGCAGGATGTGCGCGGCCGCGAGATCGGCATGATCTTCCAGGAGCCGATGACCTCGCTCAACCCGGTCATGCGGATCAGCGACCAGATCGTCGAGACCTTCGAGGCGCACGGCCTGCACGACAAGGCGACGCGTAAGGCCCGCGCCATCGATCTTCTGACCGAGGTCGGTCTGCCCGATCCGCCGCGCCTCGCCCGCGCCTATCCCCATGAGCTTTCCGGTGGCCAGCGCCAGCGTGTAATGATCGCGATGGCGCTCGCGCTCGAACCCAAGCTCCTGATCGCCGACGAGCCGACCACCGCGCTCGACGTGACGACGCAGGCGCAGATCCTGAAGCTCATCGACAATCTGCGCCATCGCCACGGCACCGCGGTGCTCTTCATCACCCATGACATGGGGGTCGTAGCCGAGATCGCCGACCGCATCGCGGTGCTGGAAAAGGGCGTGCTGGTCGAGGAGGGCACGGCCGATCAGGTTCTGGGCGCTGCCCGGCATCCCTATACGCAGAAGCTGCTCGCCGCGGTCCCGTCGCTGACGCCGCCTGAGCTGCCGCCCCTACCGGCGACAGCACCGGTGATCAGCGTCGAGGGGCTCGGCAAGACCTATCGCAAGCGCTCCTTCTTCGGCGTCGCCCGCGAGGTGCAGGCGGCCGACGATATCTCCTTTTCGCTGGTGCGCGGCGAGACACTCGGCCTCGTCGGCGAGTCGGGTTCGGGCAAGTCGACGGTCGGGCGCTGCTGCCTGCGCCTGATCGAGCCAGATCGCGGGCGCATCGCGCTCGGCGACCTCGTGCTCTCGGAGCTGAAGCCCACCCAACTGCGCGAGCAGCGCAAGCGCATCCAGATGGTCTTCCAGGACCCCTTCGCTTCGCTGAACCCACGCCAGACGGTCGGCCGCATCATCTCGGACGGCCCGGTCGCGCACGGCACGCCGCGCAAGGAAGCGCTGGCAAAGGCGAAGGAACTGTTGGAGCTCGTCGGCCTCTCCGCCAACGCGATCGACCGCTATCCGCATGAATTCTCCGGCGGCCAGCGCCAGCGCGTCGGCATCGCCCGCGCACTCGCGTTGGAACCTGATGTGCTGGTCGCGGATGAGGCGGTCTCGGCGCTCGACGTGTCCGTGCAGGCGCAGATCCTGAAGCTGATCAAGGACATCCAGAGCCGACTGGGCCTCGCCATCCTCTTCGTCACGCATGATCTGCGTGTCGCCGCGCAGATCTGCGACCGTATCGCGGTGATGCAGCGCGGCCGCATCGTCGAGAGCGGCCCGACGGCCGCCCTCTTCGCCGCCCCGCAGCACGAGTATACCCGGCAACTGCTGGCGGCTGTGCCGGGCGGCGGGCGCTTCGGGCACTAATATTCCCGCCTCAGGAGACCTGCCCATGCCGCTCGATCCCGCCTTTCGCGACAAGATCCTCGCCTCCGTGGAGGAGGGCTTCGCCGAGCAGGTCGCCTTCACGCAGGAGCTTGTCCGTTTCCCCTCGCTGCGGGCCGAGGAGCATGCCTGCCAGGATTTCGTCTTCCGGGCTCTGACCGAGCGCGGCTTCACCGTCGACCGTTTCAAGATGGACCAGGCCGCCATCGCCGCCCATCCGGGCGGTGCGCCCTTCTCCGAATTCCATTCCGACGCGCCCATCGTCGTCGGCATCCACCATCCGCGCGAGGAAAAGGGCCGCTCGCTGATCCTGCAGGCCCATGTCGACGTGGTGCCGACCGGACCGCTCGCCCAGTGGAAGCACGCCCCCTTCGATCCCGTCATCGAGGGCGACTGGATGTATGGTCGCGGCAGCGCCGATATGAAGGCCGGCGCCGGCGCCAATTTCTACGCGCTGGACGCGCTGAAGCGCATCGGCCTGCAGCCGGCCGCGACGGTCTATCTGGAATCGGTGGTCGAGGAGGAATCAACCGGCAACGGCGCGTTGATGACGCATCTGCGCGGCTATCGCGCCGATGCCGCCCTGATCCCCGAGCCCGAATACGAGATGTTGGCCCGTGCCAATGCCGGCGTGCTCTGGTTCCAGTTCGAGGTGCGCGGCATCCCCGTCCATGTCCGTGAGATGGGCGCCGGCGCCAATGCCATCGACGCCGCCTATCGCGTCATCGCGGCGCTCCGGAAGCTGGAGGAGGAGTTCAACGCGGAGAAGGTTGGCCGCGAGCATTTTGAGAACGAGCCGCACCCGATCAACCTCAACATCGGCAAGATCGAGGGCGGCGACTGGGCCTCTTCCGTGCCTTGCTGGTGCAAGGTCGATTGCCGGGTGGGCTTGTATCCGGGCGTCACCGCCAAGGAGATCGCGCAGCGGATCGAGGATTGCATCCGCGCCGCCTCGCGCGCCGATTCCTTCCTCGCCAATAACCCGCCGAAGGTGACGTTCAACGGCTTCTGGGCCGAAGGCTATGTGCTCCAGCCCGGCAGTGAGGCCGAGGCCGTGCTCGCTCGCGCCCATGAGGCGGCGCTCGGCAAGCCGCTCAAGAGCTTCACCACGGTGGCTTACCTCGATACCCGCGTGCATGCGCTCTACGACAAGATCCCGGCCCTTTGCTACGGGCCGATGGGCGAGAACATCCACGCCTTCGATGAGCGCGTCAGCCTCGCTTCCGTCAAGCGCATCACCGGGGCGATGGCGCTGTTCATCGCGGAGTGGTGCGGCGTCGAAAGCATCACAGCTTGAGCGGAGTGACTTCGAGCCGGGCCGTCCTGCTCGTCCCGGTGCTTGGACTGCTCTGGGGCTTCAACTGGCCGGCAGTCCGCATCTCGTTGACCGAGATCGCGCCCTGGACGTTGCGCGCCTCGGGCATGAGCTTCGCCGGGCTCGTGCTCGTCGCGGTGGCGCTGGCGCGCGGCGTGCCGCTCGCGGTGCCGCGGGCGCAATGGCCGCGCCTCGTCGTGGCCGGCTTCCTCTCGATCGCGGCTTTCAATGTGCTGCTCGCCTTCGCGCAGCTCGCGGCACCGACCTCGCGCGCCGCGATCCTGACCTTCACCATGCCGATCTGGGCGACGCTGCTCGCCCGCCCCATCCTCGGCGAGCCCTTCGACCGCAGGCGACTGACCGGTCTCGGGCTCGGCATCGCCGGCCTTCTCTGCCTTGGCCTGCCGCTCATCCTGGGAGGGCAGCTCTCCTTCGGGCTGATGCTGGCTCTGCTCGCGGCGCTGAGCTGGGCGTTCGGCACCATCGTCACCAAGCGCTGGCCGGTCGCCGCGCCGGCACTGACCGTCGCCGCCTGGCAATTGCTGATCGGCGGCCTCGTCGCCGGCATCGGCATGCTGGCCTTCGAGGGGCTGCCGGTGCCGAAGCTGCTCTCGCCACGCGTGGCGGCAGCGCTCACCTTCCACATCGTCGGCGCGCAGGCGCTCGCTTATTTCCTCTGGTTCGTGGTGGTGGCCCGGCTGCCCGCCGGCATCGCCAGCCTCGGCACGATGATGGTGCCGGCCGTCGGCGTTCTCGGCTCCGTGCTGCTGCTCGGCGAGCGGCCGACGCCGACCGACTGGCTCGGCCTTGTGCTGGTGATCGCGGCTTCAGGAGCGATCATCCTGCCGGCTCGCGGCAAGGGCTAATCTACGATCGAACCCAGCGACAGCGCCGCCGCGGCGGCCCGTGCCGGCTCTGGACCGTTTCGCAGATTCTGCGCCGTTCGCGAACAGGCTGCTCGCGAGGCATGCGGCGATAGTGAAGCTGGGGGCGGGGATTTCGCTGATCCTGTGCCCAGTCGATCGGTGTGCCGTCTGGCAGGGTGATCTGCGCGACGCCTTTGGCCACTTCATCTGCGGACTGCGCCAAGGGAGCGGCTTGCGCCTCGCCGGTTGCTCGCAGGCTCGAAGCCGAGCCTGCAGCCAAGGCTGCGAGCCCCAGCAAGAATGACCGTCTTTCCATGGAGCCTTCCTCGCAGATCGCCTCGGGCGAGAGGAGCTTAGGCGCAACCGGTCGACGAGAACAAATGCGATGCCGATGGCAGAGGGCGTTCAGGCAGGGCGCGCGACCACCGGCACGTAGGTTTCCAGTTCCGGGTCGGGGAAGCGAACCGTCTCGCCGAGCTCGGCCGAGCGATAAAGCCCCATCAGCATCTCCATGACGCCGACACCGTCGACGAAGGTCTCGACGGGCTGGCGGCCATGCCGGAAGGCCTCGACCATATGGCGGTTCTCGTCGGTGTAGCCATAGATGCCGGCCTCGTCCTCGACGACAGGCATCAGCCCCTGCTCGGCATTCTGCTTCTCGACGAGGTCCTCGCCTTCCGCGCCCGCGACGCCGCGCGAGATGAAGACCTTGAGGCCGGTCGATAGCGAGGAGAATTCCATCGAATATTCCGGCCCCAGCAATTCGAGCTGGATGCGCAGGCCGGCGCCGACGTAGGCCCAGGAGGTGGTGGCCTCGATCATCAGCTCATGGCCGGCCTCGTCCTTCAGCGTGATGATGCCGCGCGCGAAATCCTCCACCGGGCGGCGGCCGAACTCTATGCCCATCCGCTTGCGCAGATCATCGACATAGCGCGGCCGCGTCCATTTCAGCGTCGCGACCGTGGCGCTGGCGCTGACGAGGGTGAGTGAAGAGCGCGGCGCCTCGGGCGCGGTCAGCAGATGGCGGGCGACCTCGACCGAATGACACATCATGTCGGAGAGCACGCCGCCGCCCTGGCGCTCGCCCTGCCAGAACCAGGGCTCATGCGGGCCGGAGTGCTCCTCGGCCGCGCGCGCCAGATAGGGCCGACCGCCCTGCGGCACCGCGCGCCGCCAGATGATGTCCTTGCCGCGCATCACCGCGGTCGAGAAGAGCTGGTTCTCCAGATAACCGTGCAGCAGCCCGGCATCCTCCACGAGCGCCAGCATCTCGCGGGCCTCGGCCAGCGTGCGCGCCAGCGGCTTCTCGCAGGCGACGGCGCGGATCGGTGCGCCGGCCTTCTTCAGCCGATGGACCTCGCGCATCACGTCGAGGCGCGTGTCGTTCGGCGTCATGATCCAGAGCGCATCGACCTCGCCGGACATGACCATCGCTTCCAGGCTGTCGAAGGAGCGGGCCGGGCCGAGGCCGAGCGAATTGGCGAGATCGGCAATGCGCCCCCGCTTCTCGGCTGAACGGCTATAGACACCCGTCACAGCGACATTGCGGACGCCGACCATCGACTGGAGGTGAAAGGCCGCGATGAAGCCCGTGCCGACGAAGCCGACGCGCAGCATGGGAAGATCGGCAAACTGGCTCATCGGTGTCGTTCCCCTCGTTATCGTTCAGCCGGCTTATGCGGTGGCGGGTTTTCGCCCCGGGATCGCCTGCAGCAAGGCCTGCGTATAGGGATGCTCGGGCGCGGTGATCAGCTCGGCGGCGGGCTTGATCTCGACGATCTCGCCCCGGCGCATCACGGCGATGCGGTCGCAGACCTGCGCGGCCACGTTGAGATCATGGGTGATGAACAGCATCGATAGGCTGAAGCGCTGCTTCATCTCCTCGAGCAGCGCCAGCACCTGCGCCTGCACCGAGACATCGAGGGCCGAGACCGGCTCGTCGGCGACCAGCAATTCAGGGCGCAGGGCGAGGGCCCGCGCGATGCCGATGCGTTGGCGCTGGCCGCCCGAGAATTCGTGCGGATAGCGCTCGGCCGCCGCCGGATCGAGCCCGACCAGCCCGAGCAGCTCGCGAGCCCGGCCCATGGCCTCGGCGCGCGGCGTCCCATGCGCGATTGGCCCGTCGGAGATGATCTGCCCGACGCTGCGGCGCGGGTTGAGCGAGGCGAACGGGTCTTGGAACACCATCTGGACATGCCGGCGGGCGCGGCGCAGGCGGTCTCCCTTGGCGGCGCTAAAATCGACCTCGCCGAGTTGGAGGCTGCCGCCATCGGGTTCGATCAGGCGCAACATCAAGCGCCCGAGCGTGCTCTTGCCGGAGCCGGACTCGCCGACGAGGCCGAGCGTCTCGCCGCGGCGGATGTCGAAGCTGATGCCCTTCACGGCGGCAACCTCGCGGCGCGCGCCGAACCAGCCGGTTCCCCGATAGGTCTTGGCGAGCCCCTGCGCGCGCACGGCGATGGGCTCCGCATCAAGCGAGGCGCGGGCGGGCGCATCGAGTGTCGGCACCGCAGCGAGCAATCGCCGCGTATAGGGATGCGAGGGTGTTCCCAGAACGGTCGTGACGGCGCCCTGCTCGACGACGATACCCCTCTCCATCACCGCGACCTCGTCGGCGATCTCACGGACCACACCGAAATCATGGGTGATGAACAGGACGGCCATGCCGCGTCGGCGCTGGATGTCGCGGATCAGCTTGAGGATCTGCGCCTGCGTCGTGACGTCGAGCGCGGTGGTCGGCTCGTCCGCGACCAGGATCGCGGGCTCGAGCGCCAGCGCCATCGCGATCATCGCCCGCTGGCGCTGGCCGCCGGAGAGCTGGTGCGGATAGGCGCGCAGGATCGCCTCGGGATCGGGCAGGCCGACCTCAGCCACGAGCGCGAGTGTCCGTGCCCGCCGCTCCGCGGGCGAAAGCCGGCCATGAGCGAGGAAGACCTCCTCGATCTGCTCGCCGATCCGGATCACCGGATTCAGCGCCGTCATCGGCTCCTGGAAGATCATGGCGAGCTGCGCGCCGCGCAGCGCCTGCCACTCGCTTTCGGGCAGGCTCAGGAGATCGCGTCCGGCGAAGGTGATGCGCCCGCCGACCGGCTGCACCGCCCGTGGCAGCAGCCCCATCATCGCCGAGGCACAGAGCGATTTGCCCGAACCGGATTCCCCGACCACGCAGAGGATTTCGCCACGCTTCAGCGTCAGCGAGACCTTGTCGACAGCCAGCGCCCGATCGCCGCCCGCGGGCAGAGCGAGGCTCAGATCCTCGATCGCGAGCACGACGGGGGAGGGGGCGGATGCGGCCGTCATGGCGTCAGCATATCTCGCGAACCCGTTGCCCGCCGAGGAGGGCGCCGAGCTTCGACGCCGCAGCCGGATCGCAGATCACCGTCGCATCCGGGTGCAGCCGCAGGGCCGAAGCCGGGCAACGCGGATCGATCGGGCCTGTGAGCGCGTCGGCAAGCGCTGCCGCCTTCACTTCTCCGGTCACGAGCATCAGCAGCTGACGGGCATCGAGGATCGTGCCGATCCCGACCGTGATCGCCCGGGTCGGCACGGCGCCGACCGTGCCGAATGCCGAGATCTGCGCGTTGCGCGTCTCGGCCGAAAGGTCGACGTCACGGGTGCGGCTGTCCAGCGGGGAGCCGGGCTCGTTGAAGCCGATATGGCCGTTCGCTCCGATGCCGAGCAATTGAAGATCGATCCCGCCTGCGGTCGCGATCGCGGCTTCATGGCGATCGGCGGCGGCGTGGCGATCATCCGCCATGCCGTCGGGCACGACGATCTGCTCCCTGCCGAGGCCGAGAGGGCCGACGAAGGCGCGGTCGAGATAGGCGCGGAAGCTTTCCGGATAGGTTGGCGGCACGCCGACATATTCGTCCAGCGCGATTCCGATAACGCCCTGCGCCCGAAACCGGTGGCCTGCAAACCGGTCGCGCAAGACTCGGTAGAGGGGAGCCATCGTGGCACCGGTCGCGAGCCCGAGCACGCGCCCTTCGATGAGGGCCGCCGCCACGCGGTCGGCGGCCTCGGCCGCAGCGGAGGCCGTGTCGTGGCTCAGCACGAGTGTGGGCGCGAAAATCCTCATTCAGCCGCGTCCACCGTAATGGGCGGCAAGGCAAGCGGGCTCGACTCGGCGCCGATGCCGAACAGCGAGCGATGGACGCCGTCGATGGCGCTGCCGATCGCGCCGATCAGCGTCGCGCGGCTGCCGAGCGCACTGATCTCGACAGGCACGGGCTCGGCCATGCAGCGGGCGAGATAGGAGAGGATGCGGTCCCTGAGTTCACTACGCGCCCCGATGCTGCCGCCGAGGATGATCGTTCCCGGATCGAGCACGGCATGGACCGCCAGCAGCGCCGTCGCGATCGTGCGGGCCGTCTCGTCGAGGGCGAGCGCCGCCCGCGTATCCTCTCCCAGCCGGTCGAAGATCAGGCGGACCGGCGTCTCCGCCGCGCCGCCGAGCCCCGTATAGCGGTCGCTGATGGCGGCGCTGCCGATGGCGCTTTCCAGCGTGCCGAGCTTGTGGCCGCGCGCATCGAAGGGGTCGCCGCCTAGCGGCAGATAGGCGATCTCGCCGGCCGCCCCGCGCGCGCCGCGGATGAGCTGGCCCTCGGAGAAGATGCCCATGCCGATGCCGGTCCCGACGGCGATGAAGACGAAATTGCGCTGTCCGCGGCTGCTGCCGCGCCAATGCTCGCCGAATGCGGCGAGATTGACGTCGTTCTCGATCTCGATGGCGACACCCAGCGCTTCGGCCAGCGCGCCGCGCACGTCGAAGCTGTCGAGGCCGGGAATATTTGGTGCGATGGTGATCGCACCGCTGGAAGGCTCGATGATGCCAGGACTTCCCATCACCGCGCCGCGCAGCCGGCCGCGTGGAGCATTCGCCTCGGCGATGAGCTCATCGGCGATCCGGCCGATCTGCGCCACCACCGCCCGGCCACCGGCCCTGTCGGTTGCTTCGACCCGCTCCGCCACGATCGCGCCGCCGAGATCGGCGAGCGCGATGTCCAGCTTCGTGCCGCCGAGATCGATGCCGAGCACGAAGGCGGCATCCGGCTTAAGGGCATAGGTCACTGCCGTGCGGCCTACCGCGCCCTGGACCTGCCCGACCTCCTGGACCCAGCCCTCGCGCTCAAGTGCCCGCATCACCTCGGAGATCGTCTGCTTGGAAAGTCCCGTCGTCCGGCTGAGTTCGGCACGGGAGGTCGCGCCGTCTCGCAGCAGCCTCTCGATGACGAAGCGCGCGGAGCTCAGCCGGAGCGATGGCTCCTGAAGCCGCGCAGCATTGCCGTCAGCGGCGTCTTCGGTGGGGTCGAAAGCCATGATGCACCAAATTAGTCACCTTACAGAACTAATATGGTTCCTTCGCGGGCGTCAATACAGCTCTGAGGCCTCTGGGTAGGCCGATGGGCGCTGCCAAACGCGGCGATACGAGTCATGTCACGCATGTTTGTTCGCGTTCTTTACAAATAGAAAGCGACGTGCTTGCCTGACCGATCAGAAGGCGCGGCGAACGCGTCGATGGAGGGGTCCACATGAAAACGGCGCGCAGGTTTATTCTCGCCGTCTCCGCGCTCGCGATGACGGCTCTGGCGGCACAGGCCGCAACGTTGAAGGTTGGAACGCAGGACGATCCGGACGCGCTCGATCCGGCGCTGAGCGGCACCTATGCCGGCCGCTTCATCTTCGCCTCGCTCTGCGACAAGCTGGTCGACATCTCGCCCGATCTGAAGATCGTGCCGCAGCTCGCGGAGAGCTGGGAGTGGGCGCCCGATGGCCGCTCGATTACTTTCAGCCTGCGCCGCGGCGTCACCTTCCATGACGGCACGCCGTTCGATGGCGAGGCGGTGAAGTTCAATATCGAGCGGATGAAGACCCTGCCGGATTCCAAGCGCAAGGCCGAGCTCGCGCCGGTGTCCAGCGTCGAGGTGATCGCGGCCGACAAGGTGCGCTTCGCCCTCTCCGAGCCCTTCGTGCCGCTGCTCGCCAATCTGAGCGACCGCGCCGGCATGATGGTCTCGCCCAAGGCCGCCAAGGAGAAGGGCGCCGATTTCGCTGCCGCTCCCGTCTGCGCCGGGCCCTATTCCTTCGTCGAGCGCAAGTCGCGTGACCTGATCCGGGTCAAGAAGTATCCGGGCTACTGGAATGCCGGCAAGATCGGCTACGACGAAGTCGTCTATTACTACGTTCCGGATTCGACCGTCCGCCTGCAGCGCGTCAGGGCCGGTGACCTCGACCTCGCCGAGCGCATCGCTCCGACCGATCTCAAGACGGTCCGCGAGGATGGCAATCTCGCGCTGCATGCGGGGCAGGGCGTCGCCGTCTCGCATCTGATGTTCAATGTCGGCAGCGGCGAGAAGGCCAAGGGTCCGTTCGGCCAGAACGAGACGCTGCGCCAGGCCTTCGAGCTCGCGATCGACCGCAACGTCATCAATCGCGTCGCCTTCAACGGCGAGTTCCTGGCCGACAACCAGATGATCCCGCCGTCGAGCCCGTTTTACAGCAAGGCGCATCCGATCCCGGCTCGCAACGTCGCCAAGGCGAAGGAGCTCATCGCCAAGGCGGGGATGACCCGCGTGCCGCTCGAGCTCACCTATGAGAACGCGCTCGCCGACGGCCGTGTCGCCCAGATCGTCCAGTCCATGGCGGCGGAGGCCGGCTTCGACGTGAAGCTGCAGCCGCTGGAGACGGCCTCGGCGATCGAGCGCTATCTCAACGGCAATTTCGAAGCCTATATCGGCAACTGGAGCGGCCGCGCCGATCCGGACCCGACGCTGGTCTCGTTCTTCGCCACCACGGGCTCGCAGAACGTCAACAAGTTCAGCAACAAGGAGCTAGATACGCTCCTGATGCAGGCCCGCGCCGAGTCCGACGAGGCCAAGCGCAAGGCGCTCTATGAGAAGGCGACCGGCATCTATCTCACGGCGCTGTCGTCGATCCCGCTCTACCATCCGAACTGGTTCTTCGCCGCGCGCAAGAACGTCACCGGCGTCACGATGTATCCGGACGGCCTCCTGCGTCTCGACGGGCTGAAGCCCGCCAACTGATCACCTTCAGCGCCGCCGGCTTTCGAGCCGGCGGCCACCAACCGGCATCTCATGGTTTCCCTTCTTTTCAGGCGGCTCGCCGTCGCGCTCCCGACACTGCTTCTGGTGTCGATGCTCGTCTTCTCGCTGCAGAAGCTCCTGCCCGGTGATCCCGCGCTGGCGCTCGCCGGCGAGGAGCGCAGCCCCGAGGTGATCGAGTATCTGCGCGAGCGCTACCGGCTGAATGATCCCATTCCGGTGCAATATGCCGCCTGGCTTGGCAATCTCGTCCAGGGCGATTTCGGCACCTCGATCCGCACCCGCCTGCCGATCGGTACGATGCTGATGGAGAAGCTGCCGGTCACCATCGAGCTCGCTCTGCTCTCGATGCTGGTCGCGCTGCTAATCGGCCTGCCGCTCGGCATCATCGCTGCGCTCAGACCCGGGTCAGCGCTGGATTATGGCGCGAGCGTCTTCAGCCTCGCGGGGCTGTCCATTCCGAATTTCTGGCTCGGGATCATGCTGATCTTGCTGTTCTCGGTCCATCTCGGCTGGCTGCCCGCCGGCGGCTATGTGCCTTTCCTGGAAGATCCTCTCGCCAATCTGCGCGGCATGGCGATGCCGGCACTCGTGCTGGGGACGGGAACTGCGGCCGTGATCATGCGGCACACCCGCAGCGCCATGGTCTCGGCACTCGGCCAGGATTTCGTGCGGACCGCGCGGGCCAAGGGCGTTGAGCGTCGGCGCATCGTCCTTCGCCATGCCCTGCCCAATGCCCTGATCCCGGTCGTGACGCTCGGCACGCTGCAATTCGGCGAACTTCTCGCCGGCGCTGTCCTGACCGAGCAGGTCTTCTCCATCCCCGGCTTTGGCAAGATGATCGTCGACGGCGTCTTCAGTCGCGACTACGCAGTGGTGCAGGCGGTCGTCCTCTGCACGGCCGCGATCTTCCTGCTGATGAGCCTCGCGGCCGATCTCGCCTATGGCCTGTTGAATCCGAGGCTGAGGTCATGAGCGCCGTCGCGACAAGCGCCGCTCCGGCAAGGCCGCGCGCCGCCGGCTTCCTTGCGCGCGTGCTGCACGAGCCGGCTGCTGTGTTCGGCGGCCTGATCGTCCTGTTCTTCATCGCCCTGGCGCTGGCCGCGCCACTGATCGCGCCCTACGACCCGAACGCCTCCGACTGGATGGCGATCCGGCAGGCGCCGGATGCCGCGCACTGGTTCGGCACGGACGATCTCGGCCGGGACATCCTCTCGCGCATCATCTACGGCACGCGCGCTTCGCTCGCGGCCGGCCTTGTCGCCATCCTCGTGGCGGTCCTGATTGGCGTTCCGCTCGGCCTGCTGGCCGGCTATGCCGGCGGCATCGTCGACGTGCTGATCTCGCGTCTCGCCGACGCTTTCCTCGCCATGCCCTTCCTCGTGCTGGCGATCGCGCTCGCGGCCTTCCTGGGGCCCAGCCTGCAGAATGCGATGGTGGCGATCGGGCTTTCGGCGACGCCGATCTTCGTGCGGTTGGCTCGTGGCCAGACGCTGGTCGTCAGCGCCGAGGACTATATCGCCGCCGCAAAGTCACAGGGCATCGGCCCGGTGACGATCATGCTCGGGCATGTCCTGCCCAACATCCTGCCGCCGATCGTCGTGCAGGCCTCGCTCACCATGGCGGTCGCCGTGCTGGCGGAGGCGAGCCTCGCCTTCCTCGGGCTGGGGCAGGTGCCGCCCGATCCCTCCTGGGGCAGCATGCTCGACGTCGCCCGGCAGTTCCTCGGCGAGGCGCCCTGGATGGCGATCTGGCCGGGCGCGGCGATCATCCTGCTGGTGATCGGCTTCAACCTGCTGGGCGATGGCTGCAACGACGCGCTCTCGCCTCAGCGAGGGGACTGACCTCCGGGCTCCGCCGGGATCGTGCCTAGGGCAGGTTCTCGCGCAGCACGATCTCGATATGGGGCCGCGCCGTGCCTTCCAGCGCCGGGCGGCCGGCGCGGATATTCGCGAAGATCGAGACGCACTCCATCAGCGACCCCTGCGGATCCTGATTGATCACCGCGTCCATGACGCCGTCGATCAGCAGCGCGCGTGTCTCTTGCGTCAGCCCATGCCCGACGAAGACGACATCGTCCTGCCGTCCTGTCTCCTTCAGCGCCCGCGCGATGCCTTCCGGGCCGCCGCCGATATTGTAGATGCCGGCGAGGTCGGGATGCTTCGCCAGCAGCATCTTGGTCTGTCGGTAGTTGCGGGCCTCCTCGTCATGGCCTTCACGCAGGCCGACCACCTCGATCATGGGAAAGAGCTCATGGAAGAGGTGGAGGAAACCCATCTCGCGCTCTTCATGCGCCCGGTAGCTCAGGCTGCCGGCGATCATCGCGACCTTGGCCGGGCGCCGGCCGATGAAGCGCGCGACGAGCTGGCCGGCGGTGCGTCCCGCGGCGCGATTGTCGAGCCCGACATAGGCGACCCGCCGCGTATTGGCGATGTCGGAGATCAGCGTCACCGCCGGCACCCCGCGGCCGGCGAGCCAGTCCACCGCCTCGCGCACCATCGGGTGCTCCAGCGCCATGAAGGCGACGCCCTCGACCTCGCGGCCGGCCTGCCGCAGATGCTGGGCGAGCAATTCCGGGTTGAAACTGTCGATAAAGTCCACCCGCGCCCGCATGTTGAACGAGGCGAGGCGCTCCTGCGACTCGATGACGAGGCGGCCCAGCCGGTTGAGGAAGCGGTTGCCTCCGGCAGGAAGGAGAAAAGCGAGCCTGAGCGGCTTCAGCGCGCCGGCCGGCAGGGCGCCGTCCTGGACATAGCCGAGATCCAGCGCTGCCTTGAGCACGCGCTCGGCCGTCACCGGCCTGACGCCGGGGCGCTGGTTTAGCACCCGGTCGACCGTCGCGGTCGAGACGCCGGCGAGCCTTGCCACATCGACGACGGTCGCGAGCTGGCGCCGCCGATGCGCCTCCTCGCTCTCGCGAATGGCCTCGGCAACCTGATTGCCTTGATCTGAATACATCAAAAACCATCAATAAATGAGTTTGACGTCGATCATCCACGCTTTCTATCGTTCGCGCAACAAGACCAAGAGGCCATTCGGGCCGATGCCAGGGAGGAAGAAATGACAGTTTTCACGCGCCGCACGATTCTGCGCAGCTTCGCCGCCACATCCGCGCTGCCGATCCTCGGGGCGCCGATGATCGCACGCGCCGCCGAGATCGAGCTGAAATACGGCAACAACCTGCCGCTTAGCCACCCGCTCAACATTCGTGCTCAGGAGGCGGCCGACCGCGTCGCGAAGGAGACGAACGGGCGCGTCGAGATCAAGATCTTCCCGAACAACCAGCTCGGCGGCGACACCGACATGCTGAGCCAGGTGCGCAACGGCGGCATCACCTTCTTCACGCCTTCGGCGCTGGTCATCGCCACGCTCGTGCCGGTCGCCGCGATCAACGCGGTCGGCTTTGCCTTCTCCGACTACGACCAGGTCTGGAAGGCGATGGATGGCGGTGTCGGCGCCCATGTCCGCCAGGCCATCGAGAAGGTGAACCTCTATGCCTTCGAGAAGATGTGGGACAACGGCTTCCGCCAGATGACCACCTCCGGCAAGCCGATCGAGACCGCCAAGGACATGTCCGGTCTCAAGATCCGCGTGCCGGTCAGCCCGCTCTCGATCTCGATGTTCAAGGCGCTCGATGCCGCGCCGGCGAGCCTGCAGTTCTCGGAGGTCTATTCCGCGCTGCAGACCAAGGTCGTCGATGCGCAGGAAAACCCGCTGCCGATCATCCAGGTCGCCAAGCTCTTCGAGGTCCAGAAGAGCTGCGCCGTCTCGAACCACATCTGGGACGGCTTCTGGTTCATCGCCAACGGCCGCGCCTGGCGCGGCCTGCCGGCCGATATCCAGAAGATCGTCGCGAGCGCGATCAACGATGCCGGCGTCGCCCAGCGCGGCGACATCAAGAAGCTCAACGAGACGGTGCAGGCCGAACTCCAGTCCAAGGGCCTGGCCTTCAACAAGACCGACCCGGACTCCTTCCGCGCCAAGCTGCGTGACGGGGGCTTCTACAAGGAGTGGCAGGAGCGCTTCGGCGCGGAAGCCTGGGGGCTGCTCGAAGGCGCCGTCGGCAAGCTCGCCTGACGGATGGAACGGGCCTACAAGGCCCGAAACCATAAAGCCACGGAAACGTCGTCATGGATGCTCACGCCGCCGCTATCTCCGCGCCGCCGATCCCCCTCACCGGGATCGGCCGCTTCGCCGACAGGCTCGACAGGGGGCTCGGAGGTTTCGTCGAGATCATCGCGGCCATCATCGTTCTCGCCGAGATCGTCATTCTCGGCGCGGGCGTGATGGCGCGCTACGTCTTCCACGCCCCGCTGGTGTGGTCGGACGAGCTCGCCTCGATCCTGTTCCTGTGGCTATCGATGCTCGGCGCGGTCATCGCGCTGCGCCGTGGCGAGCATATGCGGATGACGGGCCTCGTCAGCCGCGTGCCTGCGAATGTCCGTGTGGTGCTGGAAGCACTGGCGATCACCGCTTCCATCGCCTTCCTGCTGATGATCCTGCCGCATGCGCTCGACTATGCGGAGGAAGAGAATTTCATCGTCACGCCGGCGCTGGAGATCAGCAACGCCTGGCGCGCTTCGGCCCTGCCGGTCGGCATGGCGCTCATGCTGGTCGCTGCCGGCTTCCGGCTGCTGCGCTTCGGCTCGCTGAAGCCGGTGCTGCTCGCGATCGGCATCACCGCTGCGCTCGTCCTGCTGTTCTGGCTCATCGGGCCGGCTCTGAAGCCGCTCGGCAAGCTCAACCTCGTGGTCTTCTTCGTCGGCGTCGTCGCGCTCAATGTTTTCTCCGGCGTGCCGATCGCCTTCTCCTTCGCGCTCGCCACCTTCGGCTATCTGTCGCTGACAACCTCGACGCCGTTGCTCGTCATGGTCGGCCGTCTCGATGAGGGCATGAGCCATCTCATCCTGCTCGCGGTCCCGCTGTTCATCTTCCTCGGCGCATTGATCGAGATGACCGGCATGGCCCGCGCCATGATCCAGTTCCTGGCCTCGATGCTGGGCCATGTCCGCGGCGGCCTCTCCTATGTTCTGATTGGCGCGATGTATCTGGTTTCCGGCATCTCGGGCTCGAAGATCGCCGATATGGCGGCCATCGCCCCCGTGCTCTTCCCCGAGATGCAGAAGCGCGGCGCCAAGCCCGGCGATCTCGTCGCGCTGCTCTCGGCCACTGGCGCGCAAACCGAGACGATCCCTCCCTCCATCGTGCTCATCACCATCGGCTCGGTGACCGGCGTCTCCATCGCCGCTTTGTTCACCGGCGGCATGCTGCCGGCGCTCGTGCTCGGCCTCGCGCTCTGCGTCGTCGTCTGGTGGCGCTACCGGGGTGAGGATCTGAGCCATGTCGTGCGCCAGTCCAAGCGCGAGATCACCAAGCTGGCGCTGATCGCGCTTCCGGCCATCGCGCTGCCCTTCGTCATCCGCGCCGCGGTGGTCGAGGGCGTCGCCACCGCGACCGAGGTCTCGACCATCGGCATCGCCTATGCCGTGCTGGCCGGTCTGCTGCTCTACCGCCAGTTCGACTGGCGCCGGCTGCCGAAGATGCTGATCGAGACCGCTTCGCTGACCGGCGCGATCATCTTCATCGTCGGCAGCGCCACCGCCATGGCCTGGGGCCTGACACAGTCCGGCTTCTCGCAGGATCTGGCGCGGGCGATGGCCGCAGTGCCGGGCGGCGCCTGGGGCTTCCTCGGCATCTCCGTCGTCGCCTTCGTCATTCTCGGCAGCGTGCTCGAGGGCATTCCGGCGATCGTGCTTTTCGGCCCGCTGCTGTTCCCGATCGCCAAGCAGGTCGGCGTGCACGAGGTCCATTATTCGATGGTCGTGATCTTCGCGATGGGCATCGGGCTTTTCGCTCCGCCTTTCGGCGTCGGCTATTACGGCGCCTGCGCCATCAGCAAGATCAACCCCGACGAGGGCCTCAAATACATCTGGGGCTATATCCTCGCTTTGCTGATCGGCCTCGCGATCGTCGTCGCCGTGCCGTGGCTTTCCACGGGCTTCCTGAGATTCTGACTTTTCGCGCGTAAGAGGTGCACTGATGAGCCGTTTCTTCGGCCAGATCCGCCAGGCGGGTTATGTCGTCCCCGATATCGAGGCGGCGATGGATTACTGGAGCCGCGTGCTCGGCGTCGGGCCGTTCTTCTACAACCCGAAGGTCCCGATCAAGAACTACCGCTACAAGGGCGAGGCCTACGAGCCGCACAACTCGGTGGCGCTCGCCAATTCTGGCCCGCTGCAGATCGAGCTGATCCAGTGCCGCAACGACGTGCCGTCCATGTACAAGGACTTCACCGATGCGGGCCTCACCGGCCTGCAGCACGTCGCTTACTGGACCTCCGATTATGATGCCGATCTCGAGCGACTGGTCGCCGAGGGCTTCAAGCCGGTGATGAGCGGGGAGGTCGGCGAGCGCGGGCGCTTCGTTTATTTCGACACGCATTACCATCCCGGCACGGTGATCGAGCTCTCCGAGGTCGCCGGCCCCAAGGGCGAGATGTTCCGCCTGATCCGCGAAGCCTCCGAGACCTGGGACGGCAAGGACCCGGTGCGGCCCTTCCCGGACCTCACCAAGCTCGCCGCCGCGGCGGGCTGAGCGCGCGACCTCTCCGTCATTGCGAGCGCAGCGAAGCAATCCAGGGAGCGTTGAGCTCTGCCGCTCCTGGATTGCTTCGTCGCTTCGCTCCTCGCAATGACGGCCCATGGGTGAAGATATGACCGACGATCGCTTCGAAGCCACCTACCTCATCGAGACGCCCCTCGACCCGGCGAAGGTCGCCCAGGTCATGGCCGGCGAGCAATCGAGCGGCACCTTTACCCGCGTCGCCGGCGAGACCGACGAGTTGCGCGACCGTACGCGCGCTGTCGTGACCGGCATCACGGAGCTGGAGAGCGTATCCGAGCCGAGCCTGCCCAATGCCTGGCTCGCGCGGAAAGGCGTCGCGGGGCCATGGCGCCGCGCCCGTGTCGCGATCTCCTTCCCGATCGGCAATGTCGGCGCCAACCTGCCGACGCTGGCCTCGATCGTCGCCGGCAATCTCTTCGACCTCGGCGAGGTCACCGGGCTCAGGCTCGACACCATCACGCTCCCGGCCGCCTTCCGCCGCGGCTTCCCGCTGCCGCGCCAGGGCATCGCCGGCACGCGCACGCTGACCGGCGTGATGGAAGGCCCGATGGTCGGCTCGATCATCAAGCCCAATGTCGGGCTGAGTGCCACCGAGACGGCCGCGCTGGTGACGAAGCTCTGCGAGGCCGGGCTCGACTTCATCAAGGACGACGAGATCAGCGCCAACCCCGAGCATGCGCCGCTTGCCGAGCGCGTGCCCGCCGTGATGGCCGCCGTGCGCCGCCATGCCGACAGGACCGGCAAGCAGGTCATGGTCGCCTTCAACATCACCGACGAGACCGACGCCATGCGCCGCCATGCCGATCTCGTCGCGCGCGAGGGCGGCACTTGCGTCATGGCCAGCCTGAACTGGTGCGGCTTCTCCGCGATCGAAACGCTGCGCCGCTCGACCGATCTCGCGCTTCATGGCCATCGCAACGGCTATGGCGCCTTCTCGCGCCATCCTTTGCTCGGCATCTCCTTCCAGGCCTATCAGGTCCTCTGGCGGCTGGCCGGCGTCGACCACATGCATGTCCACGGGCTGCAGGGGAAATTCGCGCAGGAGGATGAGGAGGTCGTCACCTCGGCGCGGGATTGCGTGACGCCGCTGACGGATGGCCTCGACGATCGCGTTCTGCCCGCCTTCTCCTCCGGCCAATGGGCCGGGACGGCTCAGCCGACCTGGGACGCGATCGGTCATTCCGACCTGCTCTTCATGGCCGGCGGCGGCATCCTCGCCCATCCCGGCGGGCCGGCTGCTGGCGTCGTCAGCATCAGGCAGGCCTGGGCGGCCGTGGCCGAAGGCATCCCGCTGGCCGAAGCGGCTCGTTCGCAACTCGAACTGAAGCAGGCGTTCGATTTCTTCGGCGCCAAGGCCGGCTGACGCGCATGGCGACCCCGGCGCCGCATTACGGCTGGTTCGGCGACGACTTCACCGGCGCCACGGATACGCTCGCCACTTTGGCCGAGCGCGGCTTCAAGGCGCTGCTTTTCCTGCGCCTCCCGACGCCGGAACAGCTTGCCGCCGCCGGCCCGCTCGATGCGGTCGGTATCGCGGGCGCGACCCGTTCCATGGCCCCGGCCGAGATGACGCCGGTCCTCGACGCCGCGGGCTGCTTCTTCGCCGGGCTCGGCGTGCGGCTGATGCACTACAAATGCTGCTCGACCTTCGACAGCGCCCCCCATGTAGGCAGCATCGGCGCGGCGGTGGCGGCCCTGAAGCCGCATTTTCCGAATCCGCTCGTGCCGGTTCTCGGAGGCCAACCCAATCTCGGCCGCTACTGCCTGTTCGGCCAACTTTTCGCCGCGGCAGGCACAGGCGGTGAGGTCCACCGCATCGATCGCCATCCGACCATGAGCCGCCATCCAGTCACGCCCATGGCCGAGTCCGATCTGCGCCGCCATCTCGCGGAGCAGGGGCTCGACCGTATGGGCCTCGTGGATTATCGCGCGCTTGAAGGGCAGGGCGGCGCAGCCGCACTCGAAAAGGCGCGAGCGGGTGAGGCTCAAGCGGTCCTCTTCGACGTTTCGAGAGCCGAGGACCTCACCGCGATCGCCGAGGTCCTGCGGGAGCCGCTTGCCGCCGGGCCGATGCTGGCTGTGGGAGCGAGCTCGGTCGCACAGATGGCTGCTGAACTTAGACCGGCGCAGGCCGTCGCAGCCCCGTCGCTCGCGTCACTGCGATGGGACGGACCGGTCCTGGCGCTGGTGGGTTCGCTGTCCCCCGTCACGCGCGCGCAGGTCGAGAATGCGGCTGGGTTTTCCCGCTTGATCATCGACCCCGCCAGATTGCTCGGCGAGTCTGGTCACGCCGAGGAGCTGCGCCAACAGGCCCTGACGCTGCTGGCGGCCGGCGACACGATGCTGATGACCACGCCTCCGGATGGCGAGCCGCTCGCGCCGCGCGCCGTCGCCGAGGCGACAGGCCGCCTGCTGCGCGCGATCATGCAAGAGGGGCGCGTCGCGCGGCTGCTGGTGGCTGGCGGCGACACCTCGACGCTCGCCATCGAGGCGCTCGACATCTGGGGACTGTCTTATCGCGCCCCGATGGTCACTGGGGCCCCGCTCTGCCGCGCCCACAGCGCTGCCTCTCATCTCGACGGGCTCGACATCGTCCTCAAGGGCGGCCAGATGGGCCCGCCGGATTTCTTTACTGTCGCTGCTCGCTGATCGGACCCGCCGCCTGCCCGCTTGACGGCCGACACGGAAGACTTATCCAAGCCTCGCGCACCAACCGTCGTCCATCTCGGTCGGTGCGGCGCGGCGGTCGGGCAGGGCGGTCGCCGCTTTTCGCCTACCGAGGAGGCTCCTCTTGTCGACCCCGAAACGCACCGACAAACTCAAGCTTGGCGCCTTCTTCCATCCGACGGGCAACCATGTCGCCTCCTGGCTCTACCCGGAGTCGCAGATCGATGCCGGTACCAGCTTCGCCCATTACGTCGAGATGGCGCAGATCGCCGAGCGGGGGAAGTTCGACCTGATGTTCCTCGCCGATGCCGTTGCCACGCGCGACGGCGATCTGGAGGCGCTCAGCCGCTGGCCGCAATACATGAACTTCATGGACCCGCTGACGCTGCTGGCGGGCCTGACAGCGGTGACGAAGCATCTCGGCCTCGTGGCGACGGCGACGACGAGCTACAACGAGCCCTATCAGCTCGCGCGTCGGCTCTCTTCCTTCGACCACATGACCGGCGGGCGCGCCGGCTGGAATGTCGTCACCTCGGCCAACACCTCGGAAGCCTATAATTTCGGCCGCGACGAGCATTATGCCCATGGCGAGCGCTACGACCGGGCCGAGGAATTCGTCGAGGTCGTCAAGGGCCTCTGGGACAGTTACGACGACGGCGCCTTCGTGCGCGATCGGGCAAGCGGGCGCTATTTCAAGCCGGAGGCCCTGCATTTCCTCCGCCACCAGGGCGAGAACTTCAAGGTGAGGGGGCCGCTCCATATCGAGCGTTCGCCGCAGGGCTACCCCGTGCTCGCCCAGGCCAGCGCCTCCGCCGTCGGGACCGAGCTCGCCGGCAGGATCGCCGAGATCGTATTCACGCCGCTGCACAGCCTCGCCCAGGGCCAGCAGATCTATCGCCAGCTCAAGGAGCTCGCGGTGAAGAACGGCCGCGAGCCCGACGACATCAAGATCATGCCCGGGCTCAACGCCATCGTCGGCCGCACCGAGGAGGAGGCGCAGGAGAAGCACGCCAAGCTGCAGTCGCTGATCCATCCAGTCGTTGGCCGCGAGCTCCTGCAGAACGCGCTGCGCGGCATGGACCTCACACCCTATGGCGACGACGAGCCCTTCCCGGAGCCGGTCGTCGAAAAGCTGCTCGCCGAGGACCGGCGCCGCTACGAGCCTATCGTCGCCGGGCGCCCGACCATCCGCCAGATGTACGAGAAATTCGCCGGCGCCCGCGGCCAGCGCACCCTGATCGGCTCGCCGACCCAGGTCGCCGACGATATCGAGCACTGGTTCGTCAATCACGCTGTCGACGGCTTCCTGGTCCAGCCGGCCTATACGCCGGGCGGCCTCGATGATTTCGTCACCCTCGTCGTGCCGGAGCTGCAGCGCCGTGGCCTGTTCCGCACCGAATACGAAGGCCGGACGCTGCGCGAGAATCTGGGCCTGCGGCGCCCGCCGAGCCGCTATGCGCTCTGACCGGAGCCGATGAGCGGCCGGTGCCCCAGCCGGCCGCGACCGGGTATAGGCGCCTTCGCGTGCGTCTGCCAAAACCTGCCGAGAGGCGCTAAGCGCCGTCTCTGCTAAGTCGTTGAAATTGCTTCGGTCGGCTGGTGCTGCCAGAGAGGATCGAACTCTCGACCTCTCCCTTACCAAGGGAGTGCTCTACCACTGAGCTACGGCAGCAGGATCGTCAGCCAAATCCGCGACGGTGTGGCGCAGGGCCATCGTTCGGCGCGGCTTCGTTGCGAAGCGGCGCCCTGATGCCACATGCGCGCGGCATACGCAACCCGCTCTGTCAGTCTGGCAACAATAACCGTGAATCGATCCGGAACAGCCGGTCGTCGCCGATGAGATGTACGCTCACGCCGTCGTGGAATAACGGCCGGAATGCCGCGTCGCGCAAATTGAGCCCGCCCGCATAGGCACCCATCGCCGGCATGATGCAGCGCCGCGCCGAAAGGGCGAAGCAGCGCCGCCGGATCGCGCGGCCCCGCATCCTGACTTTCGCGGCCGGATGAAGATGGCCGGCGATTTCGGGACCTGTTCCGGTCGGATCGGGCTCATGGCGCAGTGTTACATCGGCGAGCGTGATCGTATCGGCACTGTCGCCACCCATCGCGCGACTGATGGCCGGGTCGTGGTTGCCGGTGATCCAGAGCCAGTCGCGGCCCTGCTGGACCAGCCGCAGCGCCGCGAGCGTCTCAGGCGCGATACGGTTTTCAGCATCGCGATCATGGAAGCTGTCGCCGAGCGCGATCACGCGGGCGGGCTGAAGACGCTTGGTGACGGCAGAGAGCGCCGCGAGTGTCGCCGTCGAATCATAGGGCGGCAACATCACGCCGCGCGCCGCATAGGCCGAGCCCTTCTCCAGATGCAGATCGGCGACGACGAGCGTGCGCTCCTCAGGCAGCCAGAGCGCGCCGGAGACATCCGGGACGATCGCGAGCCGGCCGAGCATGAAGCCCGCCGTCTCCGCCGCCATGATGGGTTGGGCGATCGTCACGCCATCGCCTCTTCCGTCAGCATTGCTTCCGCCTCCGCCAGGATCTCATCCGCAGCCTCGCCATAGACCGCCTCGCGCCCGATCTCGAGCATCACCGAGACGGAGAGCGGCGAGATATGATCGAGCGGCTGATGCACGATTCGGCCGCTGATCCGTGTCAGCATCTCACCGAGCCGACGGATGTCGAGCAGGCCCGTCGCCGCATCGGCCCGCGCGGCCTTGAGCAGGATATGCTCCGGCTCGTGCCGGCGCAGCACGTCGTAGACAAGGTCGGTCGAGATCGTCACCTGCCGCCCGCTCTTCTCCTGACCCGGATAGCGCCGCTCGATCAGCCCGCCAATGATGGCGCAGGAGCGGAAGGTGCGCTTCATCAGCGCCGATTCCGCCAGCCAATCCTCAAGGTCGTCGCCGAGCATGTCCTGCGCGAACAGATCGTCGAGATTGAGCGCGCTGCGCGCGATGGCCGCCGTCATGTCGCCCAGCGTCCAGCAGGCCATGCCGTAATCGTTACAGACGAAGCCAAGCGGGCGCATCCGAGCGCGCTCCAGTCGCCTTGTCAGCAGCATGCCGAGCGTCTGGTGGGCGAGGCGGCCCTCGAAGGGATAGGCGACGAGATAGAAGCGCCCGCCGCGCGGGAAGGTCTCGACCAGGAGCTCGCCCGGCTTCGGCAGCCGCGATTTCCGCTTCTGCGCATGCAGCCAGGCCGAGACCTCCTCCGGCAGCGTGTTCCAAAGGCTGGGCGAGGCCAGCATGGCGCGTACGCGGGCGGCGAGGAAGGTCGAGAGCGGGAACTTGCCGCCGTCATAGGAGGGGATTTTGGGGTCCGTGCCGGCTGAGGCCCGCGAGCAGACCGCCTCGTTCTCGACGATGCCCTCGAAACGCAGCACCTCTCCGGCGAAGACGAAGGTATCGCCCGCCACCAGCTGCTCGGCGAAATACTCTTCGATTTCGCCGAGTACGCGCCCGCCGCGGGTGATAGTGCCCGGCTGGCCGGGTCTTCCAGCGCGCGCCCGGCCGAGCCTGACCTTCAGCATTGTCGCCTCGACGATGGTGCCGACATTCATGCGGTATTGCTGGATCACGCGGGCATGGCTGGCGCGCCAGAGGCCAGCCTTGTCCTGCCTCAGCTTGGCAAAGCGCTCATAGCTCTTCAGCGCATAGCCCCCGGTCGCGACGAAATTGACCACCGCATCGAAATCCGCGCGGGCGAGATCGGCGTAAGGCGAGGCCGTCCTGACCTCCTCATAGAGCGCATCGGCCTGGAACCCGTCCGAGCAGGCGACGCCGAGCACATGCTGCGCCAGCACGTCGAGCGCGCCGATGCGCGGCGGCGGTGTGTCCTGCGCGGCCTCGTGCACGGCTTCGAGCGCAGCGCGGCATTCCAGCAGCTCGAAGCGATTGGAGGGCACCAGCAGCGCCTCGGAGGGCTCGTCCATGCGGTGGTTGGAGCGGCCGATACGCTGGATCAGCCGGCTCGCACCTTTCGGAGCGCCGAGATTGACGACGAGATCGACATCGCCCCAGTCGATGCCGAGATCGAGCGTCGCGGTGCAGACCACGGCCTTGAGACGGCCATCCGCCATCGCGGCTTCCACCTTGCGGCGCTGCTGGGCGTCGAGCGAGCCGTGATGCAGCGCGATCGGCAAATTGTCGTCGTTAAGGTTCCACAGCGCCTGGAAGGCGAATTCCGCCTGCATGCGCGTGTTGACGAAAACGAGGGTGAGTTTGTGCGTGCGGATCGCCTCATAGACATCCGCCATTGCATGCAGGGTGGTGTGGCCGGCGATGGGCAGGCGCCGCTCGGTGTCGAGGATGCCGATGCGCGGCTTGGCGCCGCCCGCGACTGTGACGAGCCCGGCCGGAGTTTCCGTGCCGCCGAGATAACGCTGGAGGTCGGCGGGCTCGCGCACCGTGGCTGACAAGCCCACCGCCGAGACCTGCGGCGCGAGCGCCTTGAGCCGCGCGAGATCGAGCGAAAGCAGGTCGCCGCGCTTGGAGGTGACGAGCGCATGCAGTTCGTCGAGCACGATGCGGCGTAAGTTCGCGAAGAAGGGCGCGGCGTCGCGATGCGAGACCAGCAGCGCGAGCTGCTCCGGCGTCGTCAGTAATATGTCGGGCGGGCGCTGGATCTGGCGCGTGCGCTTGGCGGCGGAGGTATCGCCGGTGCGCGTCTCGATGGTGATCGGCAGCGCCATCTCGCGTACGGGTGCTTCGAGGTTGCGGGCGATGTCGACGGCGAGCGCCTTTAGCGGCGAGATGTAGAGCGTGTGCAGCCCGTCATGCTTGCCCTTGCGCTCGGCGAGCTCGACCAGCGAGGGCAGGAAGCCGGCGAGCGTCTTGCCGGCGCCGGTTGGCGCGACCAGCAGCGTCGAGCGCCCGGCGCGGGCCTCTTCCAGCAAAGCGAGCTGATGCGGCCGCACGCTCCAGCCGCGCCCGGCGAACCAGGCCTCGAAGGCGGGAGGGAGCGGGGAGGGCGCGGCCATGCGGGCGCACGATAGGGCGCTGCGTGGTAGAACGAAAGGGGAATATCGTTGGGGCTACCGACTGGTTGCGGCGCTGTAACCGTTACAGGCCGCCCGGGCCTTGACAGTTCTTCGCGGGATCGACGACGGGGCGCATCGATGAGGCGCCCCGTCTGCGTAAACGCCTACCGTGGCGCGAGGCGCTCAAGATCGTTCAGGCGCTTCAGTGCGGCCTGCTGCTGGAGCAGCCCGTAATTGATGCCCGAGGCGTTCAACGAGCTGCCGGCCTGATAGGGGTACTGACCGAAATCGGAGAAGAACTCCTTCACCTTGGCCTGGACCGGCACCAGCAGCCACATCTGCTGGCCGAAGAACTTCATCGACTCGCCGCCCTCCTTCATGCCGCGCTCATAAGGATCCATGCGGAGATTGGTGATCATCGCCCATGAGGTCACCTCGCGGGTGGCCGTGGCGATATTGCCCTCGCTGGCGACGGCGAAGCTGACCTTCCAGTCGTTCCAGCGCAGCGCATTGAGATTGCCGCCCTGGTCGAAATAGAAAACCGTTTCGCGCGGGCCCTTCTTCTCGTCGCCCTTCAGGAAGGGCATGAAATTGTAGCCGTCGAGATGGACCTTAAAGGTCTTGCTGCCGCTCTGGAAGCCGGTCTTCATCTTCTCCTTGACGTCGCCCAGGCCCGCCGCCGCACAGAAGGTCGGAAACCAGTCCATCAAGGTGATCATGTCGTTGACCTGCGTGCCCGGCTTTACCACGCCCGGCCAGCGCACCATCATCGGGATGCGGAAGCCGCCTTCCCAGGTCGTGCCCTTCTCGCCGCGGAACATCGTCATCGCACCGTCCGGCCAGAGCGCGATCTCGGCGCCGTTATCGGTGGTGTAGAGCACGATGGTGTTGTCGGTGATGCCGAGATCGTCGAGCTGCTTCAGCAATTGCCCAACATGCCCGTCATGCTCGGCCATGCCGTCGGCATGGATGCCCATCCCCGTCTTGCCCACCGATTCCTTCTTGAGATGGGTGAAGACGTGCATGCGCGTCGAGTTGAACCAGCAGAAGAACGGCTTCTGAGCCCTCACCTGCCGGTCGATGAAATCCTTGGCGCCGGCCAGGAATTCCTCGTCGACGGTCGGCATGCGCTTGGTGTCGAGCGGGCCGGTATCCTCGATCTTGCCATCCGCGCTCGATTTGATCACGCCGCGTGGGCCGTACTGGCGCTTGAAGGCCGGGTCCTTCGGGTAGAAGTAGCCCTCAGGCTCCTCCTCGGCGTTCAGGTGATAAAGATTGCCGAAGAACTCGTCGAAGCCATGCCGCGTCGGCAGGTGCTCGTCGCGGTCTCCGAGATGGTTCTTGCCGAACTGGCCGGTGGCATAGCCCGCAGTCTTCAGCGCGTCCGCGATCGTCGGCATCCAGTCCGCGATGCCGTGCGGATCACCTGGCATGCCGATCGTCAGCAGGCCGGTGCGGAACGGCTCCTGCCCGATGATGAAGGAGGCGCGACCGGCCGTGCAGCTCTGTTGGCCGTAGGCGTCAGTGAAGATCGCGCCCTCGCTGGCGATGCGGTCGATATTGGGCGTGCGATAGCCCATCATCCCCATCGTGTAGGCGCTGATCTGCGGGATGCCGATATCGTCGCCGAAGATCACGAGGATGTTCGGCCGTCGAGCGCCGGCTGGGGCCGCGGGCGCGGGCTGCTGGGCCTGCGCCGTCTGATACGGTGTGCTTGCCGCATACCCCGATGTCGCCGCCAGAACGGTTCCACCGAGAAGGATGCTGCGGCGATTCAGGCGCGAGTCTTGAGAAGAAGCTTCATGCTTGGGGTCCACGACACATCCTCCGGCACGTCTGCGGGCAGCGCACATGTCGATCGTTGCGCGGCCGGAGCCTAGGACGGTGCCGGCTGCGGTGCAGCCGTGTAACAGTTACAGAACGGCAGCCTCGTGCGGCGCCGCTCGTCGGCTTCAGCGCCGCTCCGCCACCACCAGAAGCCCCGGCACGGCCAAGCCGCGATCCTGCCGCGTGCTGACGGCCTCGACGAGTAGGGGCGTGAACTTCGTCTTCTTCAGCCGCTGCCGCAGCCAGGCTTCCGCATGCGCGAACCGCCGATCCTCGCCGACGACGACGCCCGAGCCTTCGTGGCTCTGCACCGTGAAGGCGAGCAGCCCACCCGGCTCGAGCACGCGCGCGCTCTGGGCGAAGCTCGGGCCCAGCTCGCCGAGATAGACGAAGACATCCGCCGCGATCACGAGGTCGGCGGAGTGGTCCGGCCGGCTGGTGAGGAAGCTCGTCAGCCCCGCCACGGCGAGCTTGTCGTAGAGTGGGGAACCATCAGCCTTCGTCTTGGCTCGTGCCCGCTCGATCATGCGCGGCGAGAGATCGCAACCGGCGAGGAAGCCGGTCTCCTCGCGGATCGCCTCGCCCATCAACCCCGTGCCGCAGCCGAGGTCGTAGACGGCTTCGAACTGGAAAGGGCGGCCGGCGTTGCTGCAGCAGCGGAAGAGCGCCGCCTTCAGCAATTCGGGGGCGTTGTATTGCAGGGTCTGGGTCAGATGGCTGTCGAACCGGTCGGCATAGGCGTCGAAGAGGGCTCCGGAGAAGTTCTCCGAAGTCGCCTGCTCGGCGGCCATCGCGCCGATGCGGGCGAGGTCGAGCCGTGCGCCGAAATGGTCGTTGGGATCGAGATCGAGGCATTGCCGCCAGGCGGTAGCGGCATCCTCCTTGTGGCCAAGCGCCTCCTGCGCCAGCCCATAGAGGTGCCAGGCGGCTGTGAAGTGGTAGGCCTGCGCCAGGGTCTGGTCGAGGATCTCGACGGCGGCTTGCGCGTCGCCTTCCTTCAGCGCAGCTTCGGCCCAGCCATAGCGGCGGTCGAGCACCGGATCGCCGGAGCTGGCGAAGTAGCTGGACTGGCCTGTCTCGGTCATGTCCGCGGGTTTATCCGAGGAGCATGACGCTGGCCAGACAAAGCGCCCGCTGGCGCCCCTCCGAATTGCTGCTGCCGACGCCGGCCGGGCTCTTCTGCCCGCCCGCGGATATTCACATCGATCCGGTCCGGCCGGTGGCGCGGGCGCTGATCACGCATGGCCACTCTGACCATGCTCGTGCCGGCCATGGGGCGGTGCTGGCGACACGCGAGACGCTGGCCATCATGGCGCTGCGCTATGGCGAAGGCTTCGCAGGTTCGCAGCAAGCTGTCGCGCCGGGGGAGGTCGTCCGCATTGGCGAGGTCGATTTCCGCTTCGTGCCGGCCGGCCATGTGCTGGGCTCGGCCCAGATCGCGGTCGAGAGTCGGGGCCTACGCATCGTCGCTTCCGGCGACTACAAGCGCGAGCGCGATCCGACATGCGCGCCGTTCGAGCCCGTGCCCTGCGATATTTTCATCACGGAAGCGACCTTCGGGCTGCCGGTCTTCCGCCATCCGCCGGCTGACGGCGAGGTCTCCAAGCTGCTCGAATCCGTCAGACTTTTCCCGGAGCGGACGCATATCGTCGGCGCCTACTCGCTCGGCAAGGCGCAGCGCGTCATGGCCCTGATCCGCGAGGCCGGCTACGAACGGCCCATCTATATCCATGGGGCCGTCGAGAAGATCACGGCGTTCTATCAGGCTGAGGGGATTCCGCTCGGCGAGATCCGGATGGTCGCCGACACCGATCGCAAAACCTTGGGTGGCGAGATCGTCATCTGCCCGCCGAGCGCGACGCAAGACCTCTGGGCGCGGCACTTCCCCGATCCGGTCACCGCCTTTGCCTCAGGCTGGATGCGCATTCGTGCCAGAGCCCGCCAGAAGGGCGTGGAGCTGCCGCTGGTGATCTCCGACCATGCCGATTGGGACGACCTGCTGGCGACGATCCGTGAGGTTCAGGCCGGCGAGATCTGGGTGACGCATGGCGAGGCCGATGCGTTGGTCCATTGGTGCGGCACGGCGGGCCTGAAGGCAAAGCCGCTGCACCTCGTCGGCTATGGCGACGAGGGCGAGGCGGAAACCGCAGGCGGGGAGGCGGCCGATGCGACCGTCTGAGTACGGCTCAGCGCGACGCAGCGACCGTCGGACGTGCGGGCGCAGCCATGCCTGCGAGGGCGTTCGCCATGTCGCGGGCGAGGCAGTCATAGCCCGCATCGCTCATATGGAAGCCATCCGTCCAGAGCGCACCCTTGAAGGCCTCGGCATCTGCGCGGTGCCATTCGCGCATCGCGGCGTAGCGCGTGAAGACCGGCACGGCCTCGCGCCGGGCGACCTCGCCGACGGCTTCGACGAAGGTGCCGTAGCGCTGTGGGTCGCGGACCGAGGGGAAGAACTGCGGGTCGAGGATGGCGAGCGCGGGGCCGGCCGCGCGCACCAGCGCGATGCCGTCGCTGACCATGGCCTTGAAGGCGTCGAGATCGCCGCCCTGGACCGCGTCATTGGTGCCGACCTGCCAGATCACCAGATCGTAGCGATGGGCGGCGAGCATCTCCTTCAGCCGCGCCAGCGTCTGCGGCGCAGTCTCGCCGCCGATGCCGGCATTGGCGATCTCGATGGCGGATTTCGGCCAGACCTTGGCGAGCAGCGCCTGCAGCCGGGCGGGATAGGTCCTGTCCTTCGCGCTGGCGCCGACGCCCTCCGTCGAGGAGGAGCCGATGGCGAGGATGGAAAGCGGGCGACCTTCCGCGACCTTGGCCGAGAGCGGTGCGAAGGTGGTGTTCGTGCGCAGGATCGGCGTCTCGCGGCAGGAGAAGCCCGCGGCTTGCGCGGCTCCGGCCGAAAGCGTGGCAGCGATGAGGGGCAAGGCAAGGAACCGCATCGCGGCGCGCATCGGCACATTTCTCCCTGGTGCAGATCTGCCGCTAGGGCTTCCTGCATGAATGGCGGCTGAACGATGCGGTGCAGCATGCAAGAACCGGGGGAGCGTTGCCGGAGAGTGACGGCGGAGATGACGCGATGAACCGCTTCGCCTGGTTGCTCGATCGCCTCGCCTATGAGCCGCGTCGCAACGCCAAGCTCGCTCTGATCGCCGACTATCTGCGCACGACGCCCGACCCCGATCGCGGCTACGCGCTGGCGGCGATGACCGGGGGGCTCGTCTTCCGCAACGCCAAGGCCGGACTGGTCCGCGCGCTGATCGCGGAGCGGACCGACCCGGTGCTCTTCGCGCTCTCCTACGACTATGTCGGCGATCTCTCCGAGACGGTCGCGCTGATGTGGCCCGCCCGGCACGGCACTAACGCCGTGCCGCATCTGCCGGAGGTGGTCGAGAGCCTGCGCGAGGCCGGCAAGACCGATCTGCCCCGTCTCGTCGCCTCCTGGCTCGATGCGCTCGACGAGACAGGCCGCTGGGCTTTGCTCAAGCTGATTACCGGGGCGTTGCGTATCGGTGTCTCATCCCGCCTCGCCAAGACGGCGGCTGCGAGCCTGGGCGGCGTCGCCGTCGATGAAGTCGAGCAGGTCTGGCACGGGCTGGAGCCGCCCTATGCCGAGCTGTTCGCCTGGCTCGAAGGCAAGGGAGAGCGCCCTGAGGCGCGCGATCCGGCGCCGTTCCGCCCGGTCATGCTCTCTCATGCGATCGAGGACGCGGATTTTGAGAAGCTCGACCCCGCGGAGTTCAGCGCCGAATGGAAATGGGACGGCATCCGCGTCCAGGCCGCGAGTGGGCTGCGCGCTGATGGTACCCGCCTGACACGGCTCTATTCCCGCACCGGCGAGGACATCGCGGCCGCCTTCCCCGACCTCATCGAGGAACTGACGCAAGACGGCGCGCTCGATGGCGAATTGCTGGTGATGCGCGACAGCACTGTCCAGAGCTTTAATACGCTGCAGCAGCGCCTCAACCGCAAGACGGTGACGGCGAAGATGCTCGGCGAATTCCCGGCCCATATCCGGGTCTACGACCTCTTGGTCGATGGCGAGGAGGATATCCGCCATCTGCCCTTCGAGGAGCGCAGGCAGCGGCTGGAAGCCTTCCTCTCGCGCCTCGCCAGCACCCGCTTCGACCTCTCGCCGACGATCCCATTCACATCCTGGGAGGATCTGGCGGCAGCCCGTGCCGATCCGGTCGCGGCCGGGGCGGGTGCGGATGCCGAGGCGGTCGAGGGCTGCATGATCAAGCGCCGCGATTCGCCCTATCTCGCCGGCCGGCCCAAGGGCTACTGGTGGAAATGGAAGCGCGATGCCCGGCTCGTCGATTGCGTGCTGATGTATGCCCAGCGTGGCCACGGCAAGCGCTCCTCCTTCTATTCCGACTACACCTTCGGCGTCTGGCGCTCTGGCGAGGGCGGTGAGGAGCTGGTGCCGGTCGGAAAGGCCTATTTCGGCTTCACCGATGAAGAGCTGATCGAGATCGACAAATATGTCCGCAAGAACACGGTGAACCGCTTCGGCCCGGTGCGGGAGGTCGCGCATGGCGCCGATGGCGGCCTTGTCTTCGAGGTCGCCTTCGAGGGGTTGCAGCGCTCGACGCGGCACAAATCAGGCCTCGCCATGCGCTTTCCCCGCATCAATCGCATCCGCTGGGACAAGCCGCCGCGCGAGGCCGACCGCATTGACGTTCTGGAAGCAATGCTGCCGACGAATGGCTGAGGCCCGAACGGGTTGCAGCCCTGCGTCCGGAATGCTTGTGGTGCACTCCCGGGCTGGGCAAAATGCGCGGGCGGGGCAAGGGAGTGGATGCGATGAGCAAGCAGCCTTCGACACGGATCGTCATCGCGGACGACCATCCGCTGTTCCGCGGCGCGCTGCGCCAGGCGGTGTCCCACGCCATCGAGGGGGCAGAGGTCAGCGAGGTCGGCTCACTCGAGGCATTGACCGAGGCTCTGGCGGGCGGCGGCGACGCCGATCTCGTCCTGCTCGATCTCACCATGCCGGGCGTGCAGGGCTTCTCCGGCTTGCTCTTCCTGCGCGCCGACCATCCCGAGATCCCCGTCATCGTCGTCTCGGCCAATGACGACCCGGCGGTGATTCGCCGCTGCATCGAGTTCGGCGCGCTCGGCTTCCTGCCCAAGACCGCCGATGTCCCGCAAATGGGCGAGGCGATCCGCGCCGTGCTCGACGGCGGAGTATGGACGCCGCCCGGCGTCGATCTCTCCGCGCCGGTCGATGCTGAAGTCGCTGACATGGTCCGCCGTCTCTCGACGCTGACGCCGCAGCAGGTCCGCGTGCTGATGATGCTGTCAGAAGGGCTGCTAAACAAGCAGATCGCCTATGAACTCGGCGTCTCGGAAGCGACGGTGAAGGCCCATGTCTCGGCGATCCTGACCAAGCTCGACGTCGACAGTCGCACCCAGGCCGTCATCGCCGCCTCGAAGATCGCCGGTACCGCCTGGGCAGGGGCGGGGGCTTCCGCCACCGCTTGAATGATCCGGCGCCGTTCAGCCGCCATTCAAGCGCAACGGATTTCAGGTTAAGACGCATCGAAACGCCCCGCGGCTCGCGAGGCGCGCAACAGGATGGCTAAGGCTTCCATGGAACGGTTTCTCGGCGGCTCGCCTCTCAGCGTCCTCGTCCGTCTGATCTTCATCTCGCTGCTTGTCGGCGCAGCCATGGCCTTCCTCGGCCTTTCGCCGAAGGGGCTCCTCGATTCGGCGGTGCGCTTCGTGCGCTCGATCACCGGCCTCGGCTTCGACGCTGTACGCGAAGTCGGGCAATGGATCATTGCGGGCGCGCTGGTCGTCGTGCCGCTCTGGCTGTTGATGCGGCTCTTCGCAGCCCGGCGTTAAGGGGACGTCATTCTCGGGCTTGACCCGAGAATCTCGGGACAAGGCGGCGCTGGAGCTTCCTTCGGCAAGAGATGCTCGGGTCGAGCCCGAGCATGACGCTTCCCTACATTCCCTCGCCGCGTGCAATTGCCGCCGCATCGCGGCCGATCAGGGCGGTCAATCGCGTCAGCCCCGCGCGGCGCGCCTGCGCGGCGAGCCCGGCCTTGATCTCCTTGGCTAGCCCCGGTCCCTTGAACACCATCGCCGAATAGAACTGAACCAGCGTCGCCCCGGCGCGGATCTTGGCGAAGGCGGTCTCGGCCGAATCGACGCCGCCGACGCCGATGAGCGGGAACTGCCCTTCGACACGCAGGAAGGTCTCGGCCAGGATGCGCGTCGAGGCAGCGAAGAGCGGCTTGCCGGAAAGCCCGCCCGTCTCGCCCTTGGCGGCGCTGCGCAGGCTCTGCGGCCGCGCGACCGTGGTGTTGGAGACGATCATCCCGTCGATGCCGCGCTTGCGGGCGACTGCGACCATGCCGTCGAGCTCAGGCGGCGTCAGGTCGGGCGCGATCTTGATCAACACCGGCGTGCGTTTCCCGCCCGCGGCCACCTCGTCGCGGGCGGCGAGCGTGCGCGCCACGAGATCGTCGAGCGCACTTTCGGCCTGCAGGTCGCGTAGGCTCGGCGTGTTCGGCGAGGAGACGTTGATCGTCAGGAAGTCGGCGAGCGGTGCGAGCTTCCGGGCGAGGATCGCATAATCGGCGGCGCGGTCCGCCGATTCCTTGTTGGCCCCGAGATTCACGCCGACGATGCCATGCTGGCCGCGCCGCGCCGCGAGGCGGCTGGCTACCGCCTCCATGCCCTCGCTGTTGAGGCCGTACCGGTTGATCACGGCCTCGTCCTCGGTCAGGCGGAAGACGCGCGGGCGCGGATTGCCGGGCTGCGGCAGCGGCGTAACCCCGCCAACCTCGACGAAGCCGAAGCCGAGGCCGAGCGCGCCCTTGATCGCCTCGGCGTTCTTGTCGAAGCCGGCAGCGAGACCGACCGGGTTGGGGAAGGTCAGGCCGAAGGCTTCCGTTGCCAGCACCGGGTCGTCGGACGCGGGCTTCAGCGCCGGCGCGGCGGCAAGCGCGGCGACCGCCATGCGATGCGCCGTCTCCGCATCTATGCAGTGGATCAGCGGGCGGGCGAGGTTGAACAGGTTGCCGATCATGCGAGGCTCTCAGGAATAACGTGGCTGCCATCGGCCCGCAGGGGCAGCGGCGCGATCCAGCGCGCAGCCTTCGGGTCGAGCGGGGCATAGAGATGCGGGAACAGCGCCCCGCCGCGCGAGGGCTCGTAACGCAAAGCCGGGCCGAGCTGCGAATCATCGACCGCGACCAGCAGGAGCCCATCTTGCCCAGCGAAGTGCTTCGCTGCCGTCTCTGCGAGCTGGGCCGCGGTCGAGAAGTGGATATAGCCGTCAGCGAGATCGACCGGGGCGCCGTCGAAACGGCCTTTCGCCTCCGCCTCGGCCCAGAGCGCGGCGGGGCATATCTTGTAGATCAGCGGCACCGGAAATCTCGCGGGGACATATCGGATACCGGCATAGACGCTGGCAGCAGGATTCCGCAAGCCGCGGCCGAAGCATGGCAAGAATTGGATTGAAGTCTTATACGATAGGGTATATTTCCTATATTCAATCCCCGCCGGTCGGCAAGAGCCATGCGAGGCCTCAGCGATGTTGTCACATGACCAGATCTGGGGAGCGATCGACACGCTCGCCCAGCGCTACGGTTTTACCGCTTCCGGGCTGGCGCGGAAGGCTGGCCTCGACGCCACGACCTTCAACCGCTCCAAGCGCGTCGCGCCTGATGGGCGCGAGCGCTGGCCTTCGACCGAGTCCATCGCCAAGATCCTGGCGGCGACCGGCGCCTCGCTCGACGAGTTCATGAGCGTGGTCCTGAAGCGCGAGGCTGCGCCTGCGCGCACCATCCCGCTCATCGGCTTCGCCCAGGCCGGCTCCGGCGGCTTCTTCGACGATGGCGGCTTTCCGGCCGGCACCGGCTGGGAGGAGGTCGCCTTTCCGGGCGTCGCCGACGACAAGGCCTATGCGCTGGAGATTTCGGGCGATTCGATGCTGCCGCTCTATCGCGACGGCGACACCATCATCGTCTCGCCGACAGCGACCGTCCGGCGCGGCGACCGTGTCGTGGTGAAGACAGTGGAGGGCGAGGTGCTCGCCAAGCAGCTCAGGCGCCAGACGGCCAAGACCGTCGAGCTCGCCTCACTCAACCCGGAACATCCGGACCGTGTGCTGAACCTCACTGAGGTCGCCTTCATGGCGCGGGTCATCTGGGCGAGCCAGTGAGCCGTTTCGGCCGGGCTGAACCGTCATTGCGAGAAGCGTAGCGACGAAGCAATCCAAGGGGACTGGATTGAACGCTGCGACCCGGTCCTCCTGGATTGCTTCACTGCGCTCGCAATGACGGCTTTGGCCTAATTCCCGTTCCCGCGGCGCACCGGCAGCACGACGACGAAGATCGCGCCGCAATCCGAGGGTTCGAGCGCGATCGTGCCGCCATGCAGCCGCACCAGCTCCGCCGCGATCGCGAGCCCGAGCCCGACCCCGCCCGGCGTCACCGAGCCGCGAAAGGCCTGGAAGAGATTGGCCCGCGCCCGCTCCGGTACACCGGGGCCGTTGTCGATGATGCGCAGCGCCACCGAACCGTTCTCAGGCCGGCCGGTCACAGTCAGCATGGGCTGGCTGCCGTCTTCTGCCCCGGCTTGGGTGAGGGCCTGGACGGAATTGCGCATCAGATTGGTCAGCACGCGCGCGAGCTGGTCCGGGTCGCAAGGCGCGATGAGCTCTGCCGGAACCTTGTTCTCGAAGCGCGGCTGCCCCTTGGCGGTCAGGCCCAGCATCTCCGCCTGCTCGGAGACGAGCTGGCGCAGCCCGACGTCGCGGATGGCGGGCGTCGCCTCGGCGGCGCGGCCATAGGCGAGGGTGGCTTGGCAGAAATCGATGGCGCGCCCCAACGTCGCGATCAACCGCGGGGCAAAGCGGCGGATCTTGGCATCACGCGTTTCGACGAGCTGGTCCGACATGAGCTGTGCCGCAGCCAGCATGTTGCGAAGGTCGTGGTTGATCTTGGAGACGGCGAGCCCGAGCTCGGCGAGATGCTTCTTGGTGCGCAGCTCGCTGGCCAGCGTCTCCTCCATGCGGGCGAGCGCGCGCTCGGCCTCGCCGATCTCGTCGGCGCGCAATGTCGGCTCGATGATCCGCTGTGGATTCTCCGGCTCGCGCTCGAACTCCATGACATTGGCCGCCAGCCGCCGGATCGGCCCGATGATCAGCGAATTCAGAGCGACATAAAGCCCCAGTGCCGCCAGCGCCGTGATCAGGAGCGAAACCAGCAGGAGGTTGGCCGAGAATTTCAGCATCGCCCGGCGCAAAGGCGCCTCGTCGATGACGATCTCGACGAAATCGGCACCGCCGACCGCCTCGCCGACCACACGGATCGGCATGGTCGCGGGCGCTATCAGCACCGTGACCGCTTGGTTGATCGCGCTCAGCCAATCGAGGCTGCGCAGGTCGATGGAGCGGGAAACCTCGGGCGGCGGCATCGAATCGAGGCTGAGCAGCCGGCGCGCCCCGCCCACACGGGCCGCGATGGCACGCGCGCCGACGCCCATCAGCAGCCGATTCTCGCTGCCTTCGGGCAACCCGTCTTCGGGCGCTCCCTCCAGCACCAGTGCTGCGACCTGCGCGGCCGCGATCCGGTCATGCAGCCAGTTGCGGCGGAAGTTCGCGATGGAGGGGAAATAGATCAGCACCTCCGCCAGCATGACGAAGAGAACGGTGACGAGCAGAAGCTTGGCCGAAAGGCCGAGCCGGGTCAGGCCTCGCGGCTGACTGATCGACAGGTCGTTCCTCGGCAGTCCTGGCTTGTGCATTGCCCGCGATCTTAGCCGAAGCGGCGCAGAAAGCCGATCAAACGGCGCAGGCGGGGGCTGTTGGTTGCGGCAGCCTGGAAGGAGAGGGCGGCCCGACGTGAGGCTTGCGAGCGGCCGAGCGCAGGCATGGAGACACCTGCCATCTCAGCTGCGCCGAGGCCTGCCTTGACCGCGACGCACCAGGGGGCGATCAGCTCGCCTGCGCCGTCCGCGACGATGGTGACGCCGAGCAACCGGCCCTTCGCATCGGTGACGAGCTTGACGAAGCCTTCGGTCTCGCCGCTCACGCGCGCACCGGCGACCTCGGCGAAAGGCCAGCGCAGCACGCGGATCGCCCCGGCCTTGGCCCGGGCGGCATCCTCGGACAGGCCGATAGCGGCGATTTCCGGTCGGCATGGGGCGATGCGGGGATAGCTCAGCGGCTCGATCCGCGCCGGCTGGCGGAACAGCATATTGCGCAGAATGAGCCCGGCATGGTCATCGCCGGCCTGGTCGGGAGCCGCGGCCCCGATACCGCCGGCAGAGCCGCCCAGCGCATAGACACGGCGATTGGCGGTCTTGAATCCCTTGTCGACGAGGACGCCCGAGGCATCGTGGCGGATGCCCGCGAATTCGAGGTCGAGCGCGACGATATCGGGCTGCCGCGAGGCCGCGACGAAGATCTGCGAGCCCTGAACCGCCTGCTCGCCCGAGGGCGTCGTCAGGATCAGTCGCAGGCCGCTGCGGGCCCGCTCCGCCCGCAGCGGTGCGAGCCCTTCATGCAGTGCCAGCCCCTCGCGCAGCAGGCGCCGCCGGACGATGTTCACGGCCTCCGGATCATGCTCCGGCATCAGCCCTTCGGGCGCTACGAGCGTGACGGCGCTGCCGAGCCGTTGCATCGCTTGCGCCAGGGCCGCCGTCATGGCGCCGCCACCCAGCATGACCAGGCGCTCGGGGATGCGGCTCAGCGCGGGCAGGTCGTCCTCGCCGAGCACGGAAACGGTGTCGAGACCCGGGAGCGTCTGCGGGACGGGCCGCGATCCGGCGGCGATGACGAAGCGCCGTGCCTTGATCGGCTGCTCGCCGACCATGACGGTGCTGCGGCTGGCGAAACGGGCTTCGCCGCGCAGGACCTTGATGCCGAGTGCGGTCAGCCGCTCCACGGAATTGTCGATGGCCTCGGTCGCCAGCACGCGCCCGATATGATCCTGGAACGGCCAAGGCAGGCCGGGCTGGAGGCTGCCGGCATGTTGCGCGGCCTGCGCCTGGGCAGCTGCCTCGATCAGCGCCCTGGCGGCAAGAGCTCCCCGACTGCCGCCGATCTCACCGCGTTCGATGAGCACGACGGGTACGCCGAAGGCTGCCGCGCTGATCGCAAGCGAAACACCATTCGTGCCGGCGCCGATGATGCAGATGTCGGGCGTCAACGCGGTGGCTTGCATCGCCTTGGCCCTGCCCTCGCTCACTGCATGTCCCGCTTCGTTATCGCCTTCTGTCGCAGATGCGTTGTCTGTCGGACGGAATCAAGGCCGGAAGCGCGACCGTCGATTGGAATATCTTGCTGAATCGGCTCAGGCGACGCTGCGGTTGCTGCCGCGGCTCTTGATCACGGCGAGCGATTCCGGCCGGCCGAACAGGTAGCCCTGGGCACGATGCGCGCCGAGAAGCTGAACGGCGATGCGCTGCTGCTCGGTCTCGATGCCTTCGACCACGACATTCATCTGCAGCCGGCGGGCGAGTTGGCACACCGCTTCGATGACAGCCTTGGGCGCCTCGCTGGTGTGGACCTCGCGCGCAAAGCTCTGGTCGATCTTCACCTGCGCGAAGGGGTAGGTGGAGAGATAGGCGAGCGACGAATAACCGGTGCCGAAATCGTCGAGCGCGAAGGTCACGCCCAGCGCCCTCAGATCGCCAAGGACCGAGAGCGTCAGCCTGTTGTCCTCGATCAGCAGCGATTCCGTGACCTCGAGCATCAGCCGCCGCGATTCCAGCCCGGAGGCGAGTAGCGCCTCCTTGACGGTCTCGACGATCCGGCGCGGTTCCCGGAACTGCAGCGGCGAGACGTTGACCGAAAGGCCGATGCCGGGCTCCCAGCCCGCCGCGTCCATGCAGGCCTGCCGGATCACCCAGTCGCCCATCGAGCCGATCAGGCCAGACTGCTCGGCGATCGGGATGAAGACACCCGCCGGCACCATGCCGCGCGTCGGGTGGGACCAGCGCATCAGCGCCTCGCGGGAGATGATCTCCTGTGTCTTCAGGTCCACGATCGGCTGGTAGTATATCTCCAGCTTGCCGTCGGCGAAGGCCTTGCGCAGATCGACCTCGAGCTCATGCCGCTCCATCATCTCCTCGGCCATGGCCGGATTGAAGAACATCAGCGTGTTGCGGCCGGCGGCCTTGGCCTTGTAGAGCGCCGTGTCGGCGTGGCGCAGCAGATCGGCGGGCTTGCGCCCGTCGCTCGGTGCCATGGCAATGCCGATACTCGCGGTGACGTAGACGGTCTTGCCATCGACATCGAAGACACGCGCCATCGCGTTGATCATGCGTTGGGCGATCGCGGTGACGACGGCGTGGTCGGCCGAGGGCAGGATCGCCAGGAACTCGTCGCCGCCGAAGCGGGCCAGCAGGTCGTTGGCGCGGATCGCGCTACGCAGCCGGCTTGCGGTCTCCATCAGCACCTGATCGCCGACATCATGGCCCAGGCTGTCATTGACCTGCTTGAAGCCGTCGAGATCGACATAGAACAGCGCAAAGGCCTCGCCTGTGCGCTCGAGCCTGTCGAAGGCCTCCTTGATCTGGGCGCCGTATTCGAAGCGGTTGGCAAGACCAGTGAGCTCGTCGAACCGGGCCATCTGCTCGATGCGCGCCTCGGTCGCCTTCCGCTCGGTCGCGTCTTCCGTGAGCAGCAGGATGCCGCCCTCCGCCGCAGGGGCGAAGGTGACGACCAGCACGAGCCCGCTGCGCGTCACCAATTCATAGCTCGCCGCAGCTTGCGTCTTCTGCACCGTTTCGAGAGCGACGCGCAGTCCGCGGGCCTGTTCCTCGCTGATCACCATCCGCTCGACCAGGAAGCGGGCGATCGCCGTCAGCGGCGTGCCCGGCAGCGAGAGCGTTTCGGGCAGGCCGTAGAAGCTGCTGTGAGGTGCGTTGGCGACGGCGAGCTTGAGATTGGCGTCGAACATCGCCAGCCCGTCGATCATCGTGTTGAGGGCGGCGTCGAGCGTCAGGTTCTGCGAGCGTAGGGCCGAGGCGAGGGCCTTCGACTGCTTGGTCGCATCATTCAGCGCCAACAGGTTGCGATGGAGCGAGTTGGTGATCGCAATATTGGCGGCGACATACAGGAAGGCAAAGTAGCCGATATAGCGATAATAGGGGTTATGGGCCTCGATCAGCCCGATCGCCATCGGCACGCAGAAGGTGAGCAACTGCACGGCGACGAATTTCGGCCGGCCCGCATTACGGGCGACATAGCCGGACGCCAGCGCGATGGTCGAGGCGACCGAGGTGATATGCGCCGCCGGATCGTCGGTCAGGACCAGCGCGACATAGCAGCTGTAGCCCAGCACGAGGCTGAACACCGTGGCGCCGATGAAGTAGTCGCGGTCCCAGCGCCGGGTCTGCGCATAGCTGTCATTGGCATGGTCCCGCCGGCGATAGGCCACCACCGTCATCACCCGCAGGATGACGACGACCGTCACCAACACGGTGAGGGTCATGAAGATGTCCATGCCGGTCGAAAGCCAGCAGAGGAAGGGTGTCAGGATGCCGGCAATGCCACCGGGAATGATCGAGGCCGGCGAGGAGAACAGCGACGAGACCAGCAAGGTGTAACCGGGCAGGTCGACGTCACCGCCCTGCTCGCGCCCACCAGCCGCCATCAGTCGCTTGAGCGCGCCCGCCATTCACTCCTGCCTTACCGCTCCACGCGGATCGACGGGCGGTGCTCAGATGTCGCCCATCATGCGGAGGTTTGTAAGGCTTCAGAGGTAAATGCTTCGTGTGACGTTGTCTCAGTTTTTCTGTGTGTTGGGCGGAATTCCGCCCGCCTTGCGGCGGGCGGCGGCCTAAAATTCAGGCTCAGACGGTGGCGAGGTGCCGCTGATAGACACGGGAGAGCATCCGGTCCTGGGTCTGCGCGATACGCTGCAGCTTGGAGATCGCGCTGGGTGTCAGGCGCAGCATGCAGTCCGTCCAGATCTGCCCGAGATAGCCCAGCTCTTCCCGCAGATCACCCGAACGGCGGTTGAAGGCGGAGAAAAGCGCCGTGCGTGCGGCATGGCTCGGCAGCGCGTCGGCGCAGTATTTGCGGATCCAGGCCTCGCCCGTTCCGGTGGGCACCACGGCATCGAGCCCGCCCGCATCCATGAAGGTGCTCGCGCTCATCTCCTCGCCGGAGAGCAGCATCTCCTCGGCGGCGCGTTGTCCCATTCGCCTCGACAGGATCGCGACCGCCGTGATCGGGAAATGGTTGAACTTGATCTCGGGATAAACGAACGAGGCCTGTTCCTCGGCGATCATCACGTTGCAGGAGCGCGGCGCGTCGATGCCGCCACCGATCGCCTTGGCGTGGATGGTCGCAAGCGTCACCACCAGCCCGTTCAGGCCGTTGCTGTTCCAGATCGCTCCTTCGGTCGAGAGACGCGCATACTCGGCCAGCGCCGCGCGATCATTCTTCGCCAGGCAGTCCAGATAGAAGTCGAGATCGCCGCCGAGCGTGAAGAAGGGGCCTTCGCCGCGAAAGGCGAGGAAACGCACGGGCGCACGGCGATATTGATCCGGCGCTCCCCATAGCGCCGCGATCGCGGTCTGGATCTTAACCAGGCTGTCGAGCAGCTGCAGCGTGAAGACCGGCTTCAGCTCCGGCCTGATCGTGACCCAGAGCGTCTGGATTTCCGGTTCGTAGGCCAGCTCAACCTCCGGCAGGAAGCCGGCCTTGTAGCGGATCGCATCGATGACCTCGCAGCTCTCCTGCAAAGGGGCCGCGAGCTCAGCTCTGCTCGTCAAAGACTGCAACATACCCCACCCCACAACGTGACTGGACTGCCCGGCAGGGTAAACAAGCTTAACAAGTTGTAAACGAGTTCCCTCGGAAATGGTTAATAGCATTAAGCTATTTTCTTTGCTGACCCAGCGTGTCAAGTCCGGTCGTCAGTCGCGCTTTTTGCGGAAATTTCAGGATTTGACCGTGCTGGGACATAAACGGTCTTGCGGTACCGGCATGGCTGCCGCGATCTTGCCGAGGGCCGGAATTGCTTGTCGCGACGCCGGGCAGAGTCAGAAGAAGGTGTCTTGCGTCTCGCGGCGCGGCAGCGCTTGTCGCAAGCCGGCTGTGGAGCTAACGATACCGCCGCGAATTCGCCGCGTTCCCGCGTTCAAACATCAACGTCGAGCTGATGCCGTGACCCGCCAGACAGCCGAGGACGAGAAACAGGCTCGGCTTGCCGCCGCGCTCCGCGAAAACCTGAAGCGCCGCAAGGCCCAGGCTCGCGCTCGCCGCTCGGATGAGGCGAAAGCGCAGGAGCCGGCACCGCCCGTTCAGGCCGACCCTCCGCGGTCCTGATCTCCCTCATCTCCATGGCCTTCGGCTTTTCGCCGGGACGGCCGAGCAGGACCTGACGATGGACAAGATCCGCATCACCGGCGGTCAGCGCCTCAATGGCGCCATTCCGATCTCCGGCGCCAAGAACGCCGCCCTGCCGCTGATGATCGCGAGCCTGCTGACGGACGAGACGCTGACGCTGACCAATGTGCCGCGCCTCTCCGACGTCACGGCGCTCTCGCGCATTCTGTCGAACCACGGCGTCGACCGCACCGTCGCCGGCAAGCGCGTTGGCCAGTCGACCGAGACCGGACAGACCATCTCGCTGACCGCGCGCCAGATCGTCGACACCTGCGCTCCCTATGAGCTGGTCTCCACCATGCGGGCGAGCTTCTGGGTCATCGCGCCGATCCTGGCGCGCATGGGCGAGGCCAAGATCTCGCTGCCCGGCGGCTGCGCGATCGGCACGCGTCCGGTCGATCTGCTCCTGATGGCGCTGGAGAAGCTCGGCGCCGAGATCGTTATTGAGAACGGCTATGCGCTGGCGCGCGCGCCGAAGGGCCTGAAGGGTGGCGAGATCGTCTTCCCGAAGGTCACGGTCGGCGGCACGCATACGGCGCTGATGGGCGCAGTCCTCGCCGAGGGCACCACCATCATCGAGAACGCGGCCCGCGAGCCCGAAGTCACCGATCTCGCTGCCTGCCTCGTCAAGATGGGCGCCAAGATCGAGGGCGCAGGCACGTCCCGCATCGTCGTCACCGGCGTTTCGCGGCTCGGCGGCGCGCATCATGCGGTGCTGCCGGACCGCATCGAGACCGGCACCTATGCGATGGCGGTCGCCATGGCCGGCGGCGACGTCGTGCTGGAAGGCGCCCGTCCGGAGTTGCTGCAGGATGCGCTCGACACGCTCGTCAGGGCTGGCGTCGATATCAGCAACACTAACGAGGGCGTCCGCGTGCGCCGCAACGGCCACGGCATCGAGGCGGTCGACGTCGATACCTCGCCGTTCCCCGGCTTCCCGACCGATCTGCAGGCGCAGTTCATGGCGCTGATGACCAAGGCCAAGGGCACCTCGCGCATCCGCGAGACCATCTTCGAGAACCGCTTCATGCATGTGCAGGAGCTCGCCCGGCTCGGCGCGAAGATTCGGCTCGACGGGGATGTCGCCCATGTCGAGGGCGTGACGAAGCTCACCGGCGCTCCGGTCATGGCGACGGATCTGCGCGCCTCGGTCTCGCTCGTCATCGGCGGGCTGGCCGCCGAGGGCGATACCACCATCAACCGCGTCTACCATCTCGACCGCGGCTTCGAGGCGCTGGAAGCCAAGCTCAGCCGCTGCGGCGCGGTGGTGGAGCGCATCAGCGGTTGATTTTCCGGAGGCGGCTCGCCAGAACAGAGGCATGTCTGACGCTGCCGCTGACCCGCTGAAGCTCATTGCGCTCGATGCCGACGACCTCGGCATCGTTTCGGCCCATCTCCAGGATGCGGTGCTGAAGGCGGCCGACCTCGTCTATCTGCCGGCGGAGAAGCGCTTTGCGCTGGCGCTGCGCCGTTTCGACTGGGAGGGCGCGCAGCAGGGCGAGCGCCGTCGCCGGCTGACGGCGCTGCATTTCGACCGGGTGCTTTCAGTTCGCAGCGCCAAGCTCGACCAGAAGGACCCGGACAAGGTCCTGAACCTGCTGGCGATCACCTTCGACCAGAGCGAAGAGCCCGCCGGCGACGTCACGCTGCATTTCTCGGAAGGTGCGGCGATCCGCGTCTCGGTCGAGTGCATCGAGGCCCAGATGAAGGACCTCGGGCCGGTCTGGGAAGCCGTGGCGACGCCGGGCCATCCCGACGGCGCCTGACCAGCCCACATCATTCGCGCGAGACCGCCGGGGACCACAGCGATGCCGATCAGGCTCGACGACAAGGACGCACGCTTCACGGAGGGCTTCGCGGCGCTGCTTTCCGCCAAGCGCGAAGTCTCGGAGGAAGTCGACCGCGTTGCCGCCGACATCGTCGCCGAGGTTCGCGAGAAGGGCGACGCGGCGCTCATCGCCTATACCGGCCGCTTCGATGCGCTCGAGCTGACGCCCGCGACCCTGCGCGTCAGCGAGGGCGAGATCGATGCCGCCGTCGCGGCCTGCTCCGCCGAGTCGCTGCAGGCGCTGGAGACGGCGCGTGATCGCATCCAGAGCTATCACGAGCGCCAGAAGCCTGCCGATTCCTGGATCAAGGACGCTGCCGGCGTCGAGGCCGGCTGGCGCTGGAACGCGATCGAGGCCGTGGGGCTCTACGTGCCCGGCGGCACGGCGAGCTATCCCTCCTCGGTGCTGATGAACGCGATCCCGGCGAAGGTCGCCGGCGTGCCACGCATCGTCATGGTTGCGCCGACGCCGCGCGGCGAGACCAACCCGCTCGTCCTCGCAGCGGCGCGGCTGGCCGGCGTCGACGAGATCTATCGCATCGGCGGCGCCCAGGCGGTTGCGGCGTTGGCCTATGGCACGGACAGCATCGCGCCGGTCGCCAAGATCGTCGGCCCCGGCAACGCATATGTCGCCGCCGCCAAGCGCCGCGTCTTCGGCCAGGTCGGCATCGACATGATCGCCGGCCCTTCCGAGGTGCTGGTCATCGCCGACCGCACAGCCAATCCCGACTGGATCGCCGCCGATCTGCTGGCACAGGCCGAGCATGACGTCTCGGCGCAGTCGATCCTGATGACGGACGATGCCGCGCTCGCCGCCGAGGTCGAGAAGGCCGTCGCTGCCCAGCTTCAGACGCTGCCGCGGACCGAGATCGCCGGCAAGAGCTGGCAGGAATTCGGTGCGATCCTGCTCGTCGCCGATCTGGAGGCGGCAGTGCCGCTGGTCGATCGGATCGCGCCCGAGCATCTGGAGATCATGACGGCCGAGCCCGAGCGGCTCAGTGGCCTCATCCGCAATGCAGGGGCGATCTTCCTCGGCGGGCATACGCCCGAGGCGATCGGCGACTATGTCGGCGGCCCCAACCATGTCCTGCCGACAGCGCGCTCGGCCCGTTTCTCATCGGGCCTGGGCGTCGGCGACTTCATGAAGCGCACCTCGCTTCTGAAATGCGGCCCGGAGGGTCTGCGAGCTCTTGCTCCAGCCGCGACGCGGCTCGCCGAAGCGGAGGGCTTGCAGGCGCATGGCCGATCCGTGACGATCAGGCTCAATCTCTAGAGCGGCTCGGCGTTTCCCTGAAACGCGAAACTGCTCTAGTTCTTTGCATTGACGCATTTTCTTCACGCGAACGGGTATCCACTTCGCTCGAAAATGCTTTGAGCGCCGGCCTCTCGCCGAGGCCGCAGCAGGAGCAGCGATGCCCGAGGTCTCGTCTCCCGACAAGCGATGCCTGGTCGGCGTCACACTCGATGAAAACTCGCTGGGCCGCGGCACGCCGGACCAGGAGCATGAGCGCGCCGTCGCCATCTACGACCTGATCGAGCGCAACAGTTTCGTGGTGCCGGATCATGACGGAGGCCCCTATCTCGCGCACCTCGCCATGGTCGAGCGCCGCCTCGTCCTGGAAGTCAGGGAGGCGGACGGCTCAGCGGTCGTGACGCACCATCTCTCGCTCAGCCCTTTCCGGCGCATCATCAAGGACTACGAGCTGATCTGCGAAAGCTATTACGCGGCCATCCGCACCGCGACGCCCGCGCAGATTGAGGCCATCGATATGGGCCGGCGCGGGCTCCATGACGAAGCGGCCGGTATCCTGGCCGATCGGCTGGCCAGCAAGGTCGCGATCGATTTCGACACCGCCCGTCGCCTCTTCACGCTGATCTACGCCCTGCACTGGAAGGGCTGACGCGCTTGGAGCCCAAAGCATTTTCAAGCGACGTGGATACCGGTTCGCGTGAAGAAAATGCGCCAGGCGTGCAGCCGAACGGCCCGCGCAAGGTCCAGAGCGTCCTGTTCATCTGTGCGATGAACGCGGTGCGCTCGCCGATGGCGGAAGCGCTGGCCAAGCACTTCTTCGGCAAGTCGATCTATGTCCAGTCGGCGGGCGCCCGGAAGGGCGAGCCCGACGGCTTCGCGCTCGCGGTGCTGGAGGAGATCGGCATCGATCTCAGCCGTCACAAGCCGAAATCGGTCGATGAGCTGGCGGAATGGGAAGGGCTGAATTTCGACCTCATCATCTCGCTTTCGCCGGAAGCGCACCACCGGGCGCTGGACCTGACCCGCACCGTGGCGGCGGATGTCGAGTATTGGCCGACGGTCGATCCGACAGCCTTTCAGGGTTCGCGCGAGCAGAAGCTCGATGCCTATCGCGACGTACGCGACGGCTTGATCAGGCGCATCAAGGATCGACTGCAGAGCTGAATCACAGCTCTTTGGGCTCAAGTTTCCACGATCAGCCCAGCATTTAAGTGAAATTTTACGCAGCTCGGATTGGGTCGGGCGGGCCCGCCGCTTCGAGTGATTCCCGCCTATGCCTTCGATCAGCCTCGCGAAACCCGGCGCGCCCCGCGAGGAGCGTCTCTCGCCGGTCGGCGCCCTTTTGGTCGGGCTCACCTGCCTGCTCGTCAGCTTCGCGGCGCTCGCCAGCCTCCCGGGCGGCCAAGGGGCAGCCGAGCCGGTCGCCATCGTCTTTCCACCTTGGGTCGACGCTTCCGAGGCCGTGGCGCTCAGCTTCGCTGCGGGCCATCAGGTGCTGCGCGCGGGGCGCCTGCCTTCGATCGTCGTGGTCGCGCCGCCGGCGACAGGCGGTGACGCTGCGCCCCTGCCGAAAGGTGCCTGGCTCTCGCTCGCGCTCGCTGGCCTCGCCGGATGCCTCGACGCCTCCGGGCCGACGAAGGCGGCGACATGATCTGGTCTCTCTCCGCCGTTCGTCGTGGCGCGACGCAGGCGCTGCTGGCGCTCGCACTGATCCATTTGCCGCTGCTGGCGCTGGCCTTCTGGGCCAACGGCGCTCCGGCGCTCGTTCCGGTCGGTCTGTCCACGCTGACGGTGATCGGCGCCGTTCTCCTCTATCGTTTCACGGGCGTGTCGCTCGTGACGCAGCTCGTGATCGCCACGGTGCTGATCGGGCAGGTTTCGACTTTGGTGTTCAGCTTTGCCGGCCACCCCTGGCAGCCGGACATGCACATGTACTATTTCGCGGTGCTGGCGCTGCTCGCCGGTTTCTGCGACTGGCGCCCGATCCTGATGGGCGCCGTGCTGACTGCGCTGCACCACCTCGTCCTGCAATATGTGCTGCCGGCCGCGGTGTTCTATCAGGGCGGCAGCCTGTTGCGCGTTCTGCTGCATGCCGTGATCGTGGTCGTTGAGACCTCATTCCTGGCGATGTTCGCGATCGTCCTGCAGCGCATGTTCACTCGCAACGAGGAGAGCCTCGAGCGCGCGCAGGCGGTGGCCGACCGCGAACGTATCGCCGGCGAAAAGGAGCGGGTGCTGGCCGATGAACTCGGACGGCGTGCGGAGGCGCTGCAGGCGCTGGTGTCGGGTTTCCGCAGGCAGATGGAGCAGGCGATGGCGGTGCTCGACGATTCGGCCGTGGCGATGAACGGCGAGGCGAGTGCGCTGACGCATACGTCCGATCAGGTCCGCCGGCAGACCGCGCTTGTCTCCGATTCCGCGGCGGGCACGATGGTGAGCATCGAGCATCTTTCGGCCGCGAGCACCGAGCTTCTTGCTTCGATCAGCGAGATCGGCCGCAATGCCGCGAATTCCGCGGACGGCTCGAAATCCACGGCAGAGTTGGCGCGCCACGCCCGCGCAGAGATTGAATCGCTCGCCAGCAGCAGCGAGAATGTCGGCACCGTCGTTGACATCATCCGCGGGATTGCGGCGCAGACCAGCCTGCTCGCCCTCAACGCCACCATCGAGGCGGCGCGTGCCGGCGAGATGGGGCGCGGCTTCGCCGTCGTCGCCAGCGAGGTGAAGACGCTCTCCGCACAGACGGCCAAGGCGACCGACGAGGTCTCCCATCAGATCGGCGCGATGCAACAGGCCTCGCAGCGCTCGCTCAAGGCGATCCGCGACATCGTCGACGCGATTGGTGCCGTCGAGAGCCTCGCCGATGCTATCGCCTTCTCGGTCGACGAGCAGAGCCGCGCCACCGCCGAGATCGCTCATCAGGTGCAACTCTCCTTCGAGGGCGCCGAGCGCAGCGCCGATGTCGCGGGCGGCTTCGAGGTCATGACCCGCCAGACGCACGGCGCTGCCCAGCAATTGCAGGGGGCGGCAAGCGCGCTCGCCCGGCAGGCGCAGGAAATCCGACGCGAGGTCGCGACCTTCTGTGAGCGCGTGGCCGCGGCCTAGAAGCGCGTCCTCACCAGGCCCGACCGGGACCGACCGGCCCGAGGCCGAGGAAGAGGCCGAGGCTTGCCGCGATGTCGGCGAAGCTCTCGCGCCGGCCCAGTGGCTCGGGCGCGATGCCAAGCCCGAAGGCGAGGATCGGCACATGCTCGCGGGTATGGTCAGTGCCGTGCCAGGTCGGGTCGTTGCCATGGTCGGCGGTGATGATGGCGATGTCGCCCGGCCGCAGCGCCGCTTCCAGATGCGGCACCAGCCGGTCGAAGGCCTCCAGCGCCGCCGCATAGCCCGGCACGTCGCGGCGGTGGCCGAATTCCGTGTCGAAATCGACGAGGTTGACGAAGCAGAAGCCGCCATCGGGCAGATCGTCCCAGGCCGCCAGCGCGGCCTCGACCATTGCATGATTGCCGAAGGGCTTGATCTCCTCGCCGGTGGCGCGATGGGCGAAGATGTCGCCGATCTTGCCGACGGTCACCACCTTGCGGCCCTGCGCCGTCAGCCGGTCGAGGATCGTCTCGGAAGGCGGCGGAATCGCGAAGTCCTTGCGATTGCCGGTGCGGGTGAAGCCTTCCTCCGCGGAGCCGATGAAGGGCCGGGCGATGACCCGCCCGATCCGCAACGGGTCGACCAGCCCGCGTACGGTCTTGCAGAGGGCGTAGAGCCGATCCAGCCCGAAATGCTCCTCATGCGCGGCGATCTGCAGCACGGAATCGACGGAGGTGTAGCAGATCGGCTTGCCCGTCCGGATGTGCTCGGCGCCCAGCTCATCGACGATCGCCGTGCCTGAGGCATGCCTGTTGCCGAGGATGCCGGGCAGGGCGCCTTCCTTGATGATGCCCGCGACGAGTTCGGGCGGGAAGGAGTTCTCAAGCTCGGTAAAATAGCCCCAGGGGAAGGAGACCGGGCTGCCGGCGATCTCCCAATGGCCCGAAGGCGTGTCCTTGCCCTGGCTGATCTCGACGCCATAGCCCCAGCGTCCCTGAGGCTTGTCGGGTTTGCCGATCCCGGCGAGCGGTCGTCCGGTCGAGGCCTCGCAGGCATGGGCGAGGCCGAGACGAGCGAGGTTGGGCAGCTTCAGCGGGCCCTGGCGCAGGCCTTCGCTGTCGCCACGGCCATCGGCGCAGGCTTCGGCGATATGGCCGAGCGTGTCCGACCCGGCGTCGCCATAGGCGGCCGCATCCTCGGCCCCGCCGCAGCCGACCGAATCCAGCACGATCAGGATGGCACGAGCCATCTTAGTCCCTCACGGCGCCGTTGCCGGCGGTTTCCATGTTGAGTGCTGCCGCCAGCAGCGCCAGCGTATAAGGCTCACGCGGCTTGGCGAAGATCGCCTCGGCCGGCCCTTCCTCGACGACCTTGCCGTTCTGCATCACCAGCACACGGTGCGAGAGTGCCCGCACGACTTTGAGGTCGTGGCTGATGAAGAGATAGCCCAGCTTGCGCTTCTCCTGCAGCCCGCGCAGCAGCTCCACGATCTGTGCCTGCACCGACATGTCGAGCGCCGAGGTCGGCTCGTCCAGCACGACGAATTTCGGATTGAGCGCCATGGCGCGCGCAATCGCGATACGCTGGCGCTGCCCGCCGGAGAACTCATGCGGATAGCGGTCCATCGCCGCCGGATCGAGGCCGACATCGGTCAGCGCCTGCGCCACGATCTCGCGGCGACGCTCATAGGTGAGGTCGGGCTGTTGGATGGAGAGCCCTTCCGCGACGATCTCCGCCACCGACATGCGCGGCGAGAGCGAACCGTAAGGGTCCTGGAAGACGACCTGAAGGTCCTTGCGCTTCGGCCTGACCTGCCGGCTCGACAGCCCGTCGATGCGGTCGCCCAGGAAGACGATAGGCCCTTCGGACGAGATCAGCCGCAGGATGGCAAGGCCGAGCGTCGTCTTGCCCGAGCCGGATTCGCCGACCACGCCCAGCGTCTCGCCTTCGCGCACGCTGACCGAGATGCCGTCGACCGCCTTCACATGGCCGGTCGTCCGGCGCAGGAACCCGGTCTTGATCGGAAACCAGACCTTGACCGGACCCGCTTCGAGCAGCGTCGGTGCATCCGCCGGCACAGGGGCGGGGCGGCCCTTCGGTTCGGCCGCGAGCAGCCGCCGCGTATAATCGTGCTTGGGGGCGGTGAAGACGTCGCCGACGGGCCCCTGCTCGACGATCTGTCCCTTCAGCATCACGCAGACATTGTCGGCGATGCGCCGGACGATGCCGAGGTCATGGGTGATGAACAGCATCGCCATGCCGAGTCGGGCCTGCAGCTCCTTGAGCAGCTTCAAGATCTGCGCCTGGACGGTGACGTCGAGCGCGGTCGTCGGCTCGTCGGCGATCAGGAGATGCGGTTCGTTGGCGAGCGCCATCGCGATCATCACGCGCTGGCGCTGCCCGCCGGAGAGCTGATGCGGATAGGCGTCGAGCCGGCTTGCCGCATCGCGGATGCCGACGAGCTCCAGCAGCTCCAGCGTGCGGGCGCGCGCCTTCTCGCCGCGCAGGCCTTTGTGCAGCTCGAGGATCTCGCCGATCTGCCGCTCGATCGTGTGCAGCGGGTTCAGCGAGGTCATCGGCTCCTGGAACACCATGGTGATGTCGTTGCCGCGCACCTTGCGCATGGCGTCCTCGTCGGCGCCGATCAGGTCCTGCCCGTCGAAGACGATCCGGCCTGAGGGGTGATACGCCGCCGGATAGTTCAGGAGCTTCAGGACCGACAGCGCCGTGACCGACTTGCCGGATCCGGATTCACCCACGAGCGCCAGCGTCTCGCCTTTGCGGATGGAGAAGGAGACGCGGTCGACCGCGAGCGTCTCATGCCCGCCTTGGCGGAAGGCGACGGAGAGGTCTTCGACGGAGAGAAGCGGCGCGCTCATGCGAAGGTCTTCCGCGGGTCGAAGGCGTCACGCACCGCCTCGCCGATGAAGATCAGCAGCGACAGCATCAGCGCGATCACGATGAAGCCCGAAAGCCCGAGCCAGGGCGCCTGCAGGTTCGCCTTGCCCTGTGCCAGCAGCTCGCCCAGCGAGGGCGAGCCCGGCGGCAGGCCGAAGCCGAGGAAGTCGAGCGAGGTCAGCGTGGTGATCGAGCCGTTCAGGATGAAGGGCAGGAAAGTCAGCGTTGCGACCATCGCGTTGGGCAGCAGATGCCGCCACATGATCATACGGTTGGAGAGCCCGAGCGCACGCGCGGCGCGGACATATTCGAAGTTGCGGGCGCGCAGGAACTCGGCGCGCACCACCCCGACGAGCGCCACCCATGAGAACAGCAGCAGGATACCGAGCAGCACGAAGAAGCCGGGCGTGATGATCGCGGCGACGATGATCAGTAAATAGAGCGCCGGGATCGAGGTCCAGATCTCGATCAGCCGCTGGAAGATCAGATCGACCCAGCCACCAAAATAGCCCTGGATGGCGCCGGCGGTTATGCCGACCACGGAGGAGAAGGCGCAGAGAATGAGCCCGAACAGCACCGAGATGCGGAAGCCGTAGATCAGCCGCGCCACCACGTCTCGACCCTGGTCGTCGGTGCCGAGCCAGTTCCATTCGAGGTCGCGGCAGGTCGCGCCGCCTGTGCGCTCCGCGATCGGCCGGCATTGCTCGTCGGAGAGCATCCAGGTCGGCGGGGCCGGCGCAGGCACCGGTAGGTCGAGGTTGTGCGTGCGGTAGGAGTAGCGGATCGGCGGCCATACGGCGAAGCCGTTATCCGCGATCTCCTTGGCGATCACCGGGTCGCGATAATCGGTCGTGGCGAGGAAGCCGCCGAATTTCTCCTCCGGATAGTTCACCGCCACCGGAAACAGCCACTCGCCCTTGTAGCGGACGATCAGCGGCCGGTCGTTGGCTATGAACTCGGCAAAGAGCGAGAGCACGAAGAGGGCGAGGAAGAGCCAGAGCGACCACCAGCCGCGCTTGTTGGCCTTGAAGTTGTCGAGCCGGCGCCGGTTGATCGGCGTCAGCTTGAGCCAGCCCTGCTTCGCCTCGGCGGGGGCGTGCGCGGCTTCGCTGCGTAGCGCCGGCGGCGGGGCTTCGAGAAGCGTGTCGCTCATGCTCACGCCTCCCGGCTCTCGAAGTCGATGCGGGGATCGACCCAGCTATAGGTCAGGTCGGTGATGAGGTGCACGACGAGGCCGATCAGCGAGAAGATGTAGAGATTGGCGAAGACGACGGGATAGTCGCGGTTGACGATCGCCTCGAAGGAGAGGAGCCCGAGCCCGTCGAGCGAGAAGATCGTCTCGATCAGCAGCGAGCCGGCGAAGAGCGCGTGTACGAAGGCGCCCGGAAAGCCGGCGATGACGATCAGCATCGCGTTGCGGAAGACATGGCCGTAGAGCACGCCGCGTTCCGACAGCCCCTTCATCCGGGCGGTCAGCACGTATTGCTTGCGGATCTCGTCGAGGAAGGAGTTCTTCGTCAGCAGCGTCGAGGTCGCGAAGGCCCCGAGCGCCATCGCCAGCACCGGCAGCGTGATGTGCCAGAGATAGTCCTTGGCCTTCCCCAGGAGGCTGAGCTCCGCCCAGTTGTCGGAGGTGAGCCCTCTCAACGGGAAGACCTGCCAGAAGGAGCCGCCGGCGAAGAGCACGATCAACAGGATCGCGAAGAGGAAGCTCGGGATCGCATAGCCGATGATGACGACCGCGCTCGTCCAGGTGTCGAAGCGCGAGCCCTCTTTCACCGCCTTGCGGATACCGAGCGGGATCGAGATCGCGTAGGAGAGCAGCGTCATCCACAGGCCCAGCGTGATCGAGACCGGCAGCTTCTCCTTGATGAGCTGCAGCACTGGCGCGTCGCGGAAATAGCTGCGGCCGAAATCGAAGCGAGCATAGTCGCCGAGCATCTTCAGGAAGCGCTCATGCGCCGGCTTGTCGAAGCCGAACTGCTTCTCCAGCTCCTTGATGAAGGCAGGGTCGAGCCCCTGCGCGCCGCGATAGGCGCTCGCCTCGGCCTGCGCGCCGGCATCGCCGACCTGCCCGCCGCCAACACGGTCGGCCGCGCCGCTGTTCGGATTCTGGAGCTGCGAGATCACGCGCTCCACCGGGCCGCCCGGCGCGAACTGCACGATGACGAAGGAAACCAGCAGGATGCCGAACAGCGTCGGCACCATGAGCGCGAGGCGCCGGGCGATATAGCTCAGCATGCGCGATTTACGCCTTTCCGATCCGCTTCGCCCTGTCGGCGTCGTACCACCAGGTTCCGGGTGCGCCGGAGCCGTATTTCGGGCTGGTCTGCGGCCGGTCGAACATGTCCCAATGGGCCAGCCAGACCTCGTCGTTCCACCACATCGGGATCCAGTAGCGGCCGGCCCGCAGCAGGCGGTCGAGGCATTTCGCGGCGGTGATCGCCCCGGCATAGCTCTGCGCCTGGCCGATCTTTTCGATCATCGCGTCGATTGCAGGGTCGCTGATGCCGTTCTGGTTGCGCGAGCCCCGCGTCTTGGCCGCTTCCGAGCCGTAGACCACGCGCAGCGTGTCGCTGGGGATGGCGCTGCCGCCGAGCGCGCGAGTGATGACGTCGAAATCGAACTCGTCGAGCCGCCGCTGATATTGTGCCGGATCGACCAGACGCGAGGTCGCGTTGATGCCGAGCCGCTTGAGATTGGCCTGGAAGGGTTGCGTATGCGGCTGCAGCGCCGGGTTGGAATCGAGGAACTCGATCTCGAAAGGCTGGCCGTTCGGTAGCTTGAGCACATTGCCCTCGCGCTTGCAGCCTGCAGCGCGCAGCATCTCGTCGGCCTTGCGCAAGAGATTGCGGTCGCTGCCCGAGCCGTCGGAGACCGGCGGCAGCCAGGGCTCGCCGAAGACCTCCTCGGGCACCTTGCCGCGCCAGGGCTCGAGCAGGGCGAGTTCGTCCGGCGAGGGCTTGCCGACGGCCTTCGAATCCGAGTTCTCGAAATAGGAGGTCAGCCGCTCGTAGAAGCCGAACATGATGTTCTTGCGCGTCCACTCGAAGTCGAAGGCCAGGCCCAGCGCTTCGCGGATGCGTGGATCGGCGAATTTCTCGCGTCGCAGATTGTAGATCCAGCCCTGCGAGGCGACCGGCCCGGTACGCGGCAGGGCCTCCTTCTTGACCTTGCCCTCCTTCAGGGCCGGGAAGTCGTAACCCGTCGCCCAGATGCGGGAGGTGTACTCCTCCTGGAAGGTGACGACACCGCTCTTGAAGGCCTCGAAGGCGACCTGCCGGTCGCGGAAATATTCCCAGCGCACCCGGTCGAAATTGTTGCTGCCGACATTCACCGGCAGATCCTTGCCCCAGTAGTCCGCCAGGCGTTCGAACTCGATGAAGCGCCCTTGCTCGAAGCGCGCGACCTTGTAAGGGCCGGAGCCGAGCGGCTGCTCCTGCGTCGAGGCGGTGAAGTCCCGCGTCGACCAGTATCGTTCCGAGAACACAGGCAGGCTTGCGACAACCAGATGCAGGTCTCGTCCCCGCTTGGGCGAGAGCTGAACCACTGCGATGTCGTCGCCTTCGGCGGTGGCCGAGACCATCTCGTTCAGCGTCAGCCGATAGGAGGGATGGCCCTTTTCCTTGAGGATGTTGAGCGAGAAGGCGACGTCTTTGGCCGTGACGCGCGAACCGTCCTGGAACTTCGCCTCGGGCCGCAGCCGGAAGCGATAGGTAAGCTTGTCGGGCGACACCGCAACGCTCTTCGCCAGCAGTCCGTAGAGTGCGCCGGGCTCGTCGCCTGAGCCGGACATCAGGCTGTCGAAGCAGGCGTCCATGCCCGCCGCGCCATCGCCCTGCAGCACCCAGATGTTGAGCGTGTTGAAGGTGTCAAAGGCCTGGTTTCCGCTGGCTTGCTTGATCTGCAGAGTCAGCAAGCCACCCTTCGGCGCCTTCGGGTTCACATAGGCGAAATGCGGAAAATCCGCCGGCAAGGCGAGTTCGCCGAAGGTCGAGAGGCCGTGCGATTCGGCATCCTGCGCCAGCGCCGCTCCGGAAAGGCCGGGCAGGGCGCCCGCGACCGCGGCAGTGCCTGCGGCTTCCAGCAATCTGCGGCGTGTGATGCGCATCGCCATCGTTTCGCGTCTCCGTCTGATTCGCCGCTTCCTATCTCGCCTGCGCGCGACGTTACGGCAATGGTCGGCAGGGTGTGGATTGTGCCGGTAAGCCGAAGGCGGGAGCAAGGCGCGGGCCAAACAAAAAGCCGGGCGGAAGCCCGGCTTGTCGGTAGCAAATCGTCGCGGTTGCCGCAGCTCAGGGCTTCGGCAGCGGCTGGGGCGCATCCGCCAGCGAGTTCAGATAGGCGACGACGTCGGCGCGGGTCTCGGGCTTGCTGATGCCGGCGAAGGCCATGGCCGTGCCGGGGACGTAAGCCTTGGGGTTCTTCAGGAAGTGGTCGAGCGCGTCGGCGTCCCAGTTCTTGTCGTTGCGGCCCTTCATCGCGGCGGAGTAGCCGAAGCCCTCGACCGAGCCCTCGTTGCGGCCATAGACGCCGAAGAGATGCGGGCCGACCTTGTTCGCGCCGCCCTTGTCGAAGGTGTGGCAGGCCTTGCAGGCGCCGGTGGCCTTCTCGCCGCGAGCCGGATCGGCCTTGGCGAGGCGAACCGCGATCGGCTCCTCGGCAGCCGGGGCGGCTGCACCGCCGCCCGCGCCGGCAACTTCCTCGCTCGGCAGGTCGAAGCCGGTCACAGCCGGCTTCTTCGGCGCGAACACGATGCCCGCGGCCATGTTGAGGCTCATCACGACGAGCAGCGTGGACAGAACCGCGCCGGCGATCTTGTTGGCTTCGATGTTCATCGTATCCGAACCCTGGTGCCCCCATGGCCAAGGCCGGGAGACGAGATAGCGCTTCGCCGGAGTCTCGAAAGCCTCCAGCCTCCGCCGTTGCTTAACCGCTTTGCGCGCTTCATTGCAACTCGTATAAGCACGCACGCTTTGAGACTTTTTGCCGCCGCCCTATGCGTGGCCCTCCTGCCGAACCCGCCTGGAAACATGCCCAATCCGTTGATCCTGATCCCCGCCCGCATGCAGGCGACGCGCCTGCCCGGGAAACCTCTGGCCGATATCCACGGCGAGCCGATGATCGTGCATGTCTGGCGCCGTGCGATGGAGACGGGGCTGGGACCCGTGGCGGTGGCGACCGATGCGCCCGAGATCCTCGAAGCCGTCGAAAAAGCCGGCGGGCGCGCGGTCATGACCCGCTCGGACCATCCCTCCGGTTCGGATCGCATCAAGGAGGCCGCCGATCTCGTCGATCCGCAAGGCCGCCATGACGTCATCGTCAACGTCCAGGGCGACCTGCCGACCATCGATCCGCGCGTGATCACGGCCTCGGTCGGGCCGCTGGAGGATGCCGCGGTCGACATCGTCACGCTCGCTGCCGTCATCACCCGCGAGGAGGAAAAGACGGAGTCCAGCGTGGTCAAGGCGATCGGCAGTGAGATTTCGCCCGGCCGGATGCGTGCGCTCTACTTTACCCGCGTTACGGCGCCGGGCGGGGAGGGGCCGCTCTACCACCATATCGGGCTCTACACCTATCGCCGTCGTGCACTCGATCGCTTCGTCTCGCTGCCGCCCTCGCCGCTGGAGAAGCGCGAGCGGCTGGAGCAGCTGCGCGCCGTCGAGGACGGCATGCGCATCGACATCATCGTCGTCGACGACGTGCCGCTCGGCGTCGACACCCCCCATGATCTCGATCGCGCCCGCGCGATCCTGAAGTCCCGCTGAGAAGTCTGAGAGTTTATCATGTCCTTCGTCGTGTCCTACCAGGGTGAGCCCGGAGCCTTCTCCTCGCAGGCGGCTCTCCAGGTGTTTCCGGACTGCGAGCTCCTCCCCTGCGCGACCTTCGAGGATGCGCTCTCTGCCGTCAGCGATGGCAAGGCGCGCTACGGCATGATCCCGATCGAGAACTCGATCGCCGGCCGCGTTGCCGATATCCACCACCTGCTGCCGCGCTCGGGCCTGCACATCATCGGCGAACACTTCCTGCCGATCAGCTTCCATCTGATGGCGGCGGAGGGCGCGACGCTCGCGACGATCAAGACGGTGCAGAGCCATATCCATGCGCTCGGCCAGTGCCGGAAGATCATCCGCAAGCTCGGGCTGAAGGCCGAGGTCGCCGCCGACACGGCCGGCTCCGCCCGCCAGGTCGCCGAGGCCGGCGACGTCACGCGCGCCGCCATCGCCCCGCGCATCGCGGCGGAGGTCTACGGCCTCAACATCCTGATGGAGGACATCGAGGACGAGCGGCACAACACCACCCGCTTTGTCGTGCTCTCGAAATATCCCGAATATGCCCGCCAGGGCGCCGGCAAGACGGTAACGACGCTGACCTTCCGCGTCCGCAACATTCCCGCCGCGCTCTACAAGGCCATGGGCGGCTTCGCCACCAACGGCATCAACATGACCAAGCTTGAGAGCTACATGGTCGACGGTCTTTTCGCCGCTACGATGTTCTACGCCGATGTCGAGGGCCATCCCGACGACCCGGCGCTGCGCCGCGCGCTCGACGAACTCGCCTTCTTCTCCAAGGAGGTGACGATCATGGGCGTCTATCCCGCCAACGAGTTCCGCGAGACGATCGGCGAGCCGGCCGAATAGGGCCGGCTCAGCGCAGAAGCCCGCCCTCGATCGCGGCCCGCGCCGCGATGAAAGCCTCCGCATGCTCCGGTGTCGCGCCCTGCTGCTGCTCGAGCAGGAGCAGGGCGGTCTCGTAGATCTCGCGGATATCCAGGTGCGAGAGCGCGCCCTTCAGGACGAGGCAGCGCAGCAGCGCCGCCATGGTGGAGGCGGCGACCAGATTGCTCGCCGCCGAGTCTTGGGCAGCCGTCATGAGCTGCCTCCTCAATGGGCCGAGGACTGGGCCGGCTCAGGAACGTCATAGCCATCGGCGCTATAGGCGCCGATCTTGTTGCGCAGCGTGCGAATGGCGATGCCGAGCAGCTGCGCGGCATGGGTCCGGTTGCCGCCGGTCTCCCGCAGAGTCGCCAGAATCAAATCGCGTTCGACGTCGGCGACAGGCAGGCCGACAAGCTGCTCCACGACGGCATAGGCGGGGTCGAGGTCGTGCATGGTCACGGTCCTTTCCGAGCCCCCGAAGCCCCGGTTGGACATGGGCCAAGGGGACGCCCCCTCGGTTAAGGAAAGGTAAACAGGTATCGGAAAGTCCGACTTCGTGCTGTCGCGAAGAGGGCGCTAGGGCTGCTCGCCTTCGAGCGCCCAGGCGCGCACCAGCGTGTTGGCGATGGCGATATGCTGGGGGCAGGCGAGCCCGTCCGGATGCGTGCCTTCAAGCATCTGCAGAACCTCGGAGCGCGGGAACCAGCGCCCGTCCTCCAGCTCGGTCATGTCGAGCGTGATCTCGTCGCCCAGCGACTCAGCGATGCAGCCGACCATGATCGAGGAGGGGAATGGCCAGGGTTGCGAGGCAAGGTAACGCACCTTGCCGATCCTGAGGCCGGCCTCCTCCCAGCTCTCGCGGCGTACCGCGTTCTCCAGCGTCTCGCCCGGCTCGACGAAGCCGGCGATGCAGGAATACATGCCCGGCGCGAAACGGGCCTGGCGCGCCATCAGGCAGGAATCGCCACGCGTCACCAGCATGATCACCACCGGGTCCGTGCGCGGGAAGTGCATCGCGCCACACGCCGTGCATTCACGCCGCCAGCCTGAGGCGCCGGCTACGGTCGCCCCGCCGCACTGCGCGCAGAAGCGGTGGCGGGCGTGCCAATCGAGCACCGCCTTGGCCTCGCCGAGCGGGCCGATCTCGTTCGTCGGAACGAGCCGCTTCAGCGCTACCGAGCGCAGATCAGTCACGAATAGCTCCGGCCGCTCCTTCAGCGGTTCGGCCAGCGCCTTGTCGAGGAGGCGCGCGAAGCGCGGCGTGCCGTCCTCCGCCATGCCGAGGAAGATCTCCTCGGCCGCGGGGCCCAGCATCTCGGTCTCGCCATGGGTAAACCAGACCGTGAGCGCCTCGCCGTCGAGACGCTTCAGGATCGGCGTCTCGCCTGCAACCGCCACAAGGCGCGTATCCGAGCGGTGGCGCAGCGCGGTCACCGCGTCGGATTTGCTGCGCAGATCCTCGCGCCGGTCGAGCGGATTATCGGCGAAGCCGGTCAGGGAGGAGCGTTCGCGGCGGGGGGAGACGTCGTTCATGGACCCGATCTAGCGCTGCGACACCCTGCCGCGCAAGCGCGTCTCACGCGGCCCCGCGTCCCCGCAGGAGATGGATGATGCCGGAGAAATCTGTGCCACCCTCGCCCCAGGCATTGTGAAGGCCGAAGAGCTGCGCCGCCGCCGCGCCGAGCGGGGTCGAGGCGCCCACCGCCTGAGCCGCCTCCTGCGACAATTTCAGGTCTTTCAGCATCAGCGCCGAGGCGAAGCCAGGCTTGTATTCGTTGTTGGCCGGCGAGGTCGGCACCGGTCCCGGCACCGGACAATAGGTCGTGAGTGACCAGCACTGGCCGGACGAGGTCGAGGCGACATCGAATAGCGCCTGATGCGAGAGGCCGAGCTTCTCGGCCAGCACGAAAGCCTCGGAGACGCCGATCATCGAGATGCCGAGGATCATGTTGTTGCAGATCTTCGCCGCCTGGCCGTTACCGGCGCCGCCGCAATGCACGATCTTGCGGCCCATCTTGGCGAGGATCGGTTCGCCCTGGTCGAAGGCCGCGGCTGTGCCGCCGACCATGAAGGTCAGCGTCGCGCCCTTGGCGCCGCCGACACCGCCGGAAACGGGCGCATCAAGCGCGGCGCAGCCGCGCTCCGCCGCCATCGCATGCGCCTTGCGGGCGCTTTCGACATCGATCGTCGAGGAATCGATCAACAGCGTGCCGGGCTTCACCGTCGGCAGGATGTCGGCCCAGACCGAGAGCACATGCTTGCCGGCGGGCAGCATGGTGATGACGATCTCCGCATTGGCGACCGCCTCCTGCGCCGATGCGGCGATGCCGACGCCCATCTCGGCTGCGGCATCCTTGGATTCCTGAACGAGGTCGAAGGCGCTGACGCTATGCCCGGCCTTGACGAGGTTTCCGGCCATCGGGCCGCCCATATTGCCGAGGCCGATGAAGGCGATGTTGGTCATTGGCGTATCCTCTCGTCGTTCTTGGTGTCATCCCGGGCTACTCGAAGAGCAGACCCGGGATCGTCGTCAGAAAAGAGCGCTTTCTCGTCTTGCGATCCCGGATCGCCGTTCGGCGTCCGGGATGACACCTGCGGTGTCAATTCCCCTTCGCCCGGCCGACCAGCCCGCGAGCCACGATCATCCGCATCACCTCGTTGGTGCCCTCGAGGATCTGGTGGACACGGAGATCCCGGACGATCTTCTCGATGCCGTAATCGGCGAGATAGCCGTAGCCGCCGTGGATCTGCAGGGCGTCGTTCGCGACCTCGAACCCGGTGTCGGTGGCGATCCGCTTGGCCATGGCGCAGAGCTTGGTCGCGTCCGGCGTCTTGGCGTCGAGCGCCGAGGCAGCGCGCCAGAGGAAGGTCCGCGCCGCCTCCAGCTCCGTCGCCATATCGGCGAGCTTGAACTGCAACGCCTGGAAGTCAGCGATGGGCGAGCCGAAGGCCTTGCGCTCCTTGGCGTAGGTGATGGCCTTGTCGAGGGCTCCTTGAGCGCCGCCGATCGAGCAGGCGCCGATATTGAGCCGCCCACCATCGAGCCCCGCCATCGCGATCTTGAAGCCGATACCCTCCGGCCCGAGGCGGTTCGCCACCGGCACGCGACAATTCTCGAAGATCACCGCACGCGTCGGCTGGGCGTTCCAGCCCATCTTCTTCTCATTGGCGCCGAAGGAGAGGCCGGGCGTGCCCTTCTCGACCACGATGGCCGAGATGCCGGAGGCACCTGCATCGCCGGTGCGCACCATTACGACATAGATGTCGGAGACGCCGGCTCCCGAGATGAACTGCTTCTGCCCGTCGAGCACGTAATGGTCGCCGTCAAGCACGGCCCTGGTCTTGAGCGCGGCAGCATCGGAGCCGGCGCCGGGCTCGGTCAGGCAATAGCTCGCGAGATGCTCCATCGTGCAGAGCCTAGGCAGGAAGCGCTGGCGCTGTTCGTCCGAGCCGTAGCGGTCGATCATCCAGGCACACATGTTGTGGATCGAGATATAGGCCGCCACCGTCGGGCAGCCAGTCGAGAGCGCCTCGAAGATCAGCGCTGCGTCGAGCCGCGACAGTCCCGAACCACCGACATCCTCATTGATGTAGATGCCGCCCATGCCCAGCGCGGCCGCTGCGCGCATCTCCTCGACCGGGAAATGCTTCTCCTCGTCCCAGCGCGCGGCATGGGGCGCGAGCGTCTCGGCCGCAAAATCCTGCGCCATGTCGCGTATGGCGATCTGGTCTTCGGTGAGAGCGAAGGCGTTCATGGCATCAAGCCTCGATCAAATGGACCAGACGGGCGTAGCTGGTGCCGGCGAGTTTGCGGGCGAAGCGGGCGTCCGAGGTCGCGAGAGGGACCGATCGGTTTTCCGCGAGCGCTAGGAAGACGCAGTCCGCGCAGGGATGGACGAGATCAAGCGACATTTCAAAGGCGCGCGAGATCAGAAGGGCGCTGTCTTCGACATCGGGCACCAGACTGACGGCGACGCGATAGGCTGCCTGCGCCGCCTCGCCGCCAATTTCCTTGCGCCGAACCGAACGCGTCAGGGCGCTGGCCATTTCGATCCGGATCAGGTCCGGCGACCAAAGGGTCTCCGCTTGTCGAATAAAGCGGCGGGCCGCTTCGCTACGCGTACCATCGACAACCACATCGTAGAGCACGCTGGTGTCGAGGATCACGCGGCATCCTCGTCTTCGTCACCATCCCGCACAGCGCGAACGACATCGGCCCCCGTCGTCGTGACTTTGACGAAACCGTGCTCGCGCTCGAAGCGCTCCAGAATCGCTGCTCGTTCGGCGCCGGTCAGAGGAGCCCCGCGCTTGAGCGCCAGACTGGCCTCATGCTGAAGCGATGTTCCGTTAATCTCGGCCTTCGTCTTCAACCTTTGCACGATGGCGTCCTCGACATCGCGGATCAGCAGATTGCCCATCGAATGGCCTCCCTTGCTATCAATTATGATAGCAAGGGAGTGGCGTCTGTTCAATTCATCGTCGGGATGACGAAGCTGGCGCCGTCCTTGATGCCGCTCGGCCAGCGGGCCGTCACGGTCTTGGTCTTGGTGTAGAAGCGGATCGAGTCCGGCCCGTGCTGGTTGAGATCGCCGAAGGCCGAGCGCTTCCAGCCGCCGAAGGTGTAGTAGGCCAGCGGAACCGGGATCGGCACGTTGATGCCGACCATGCCGACCTGCACCTTCGAGGCGAAGTCGCGCGCGGCGTCGCCGTCGCGGGTGAAGATCGCGGTGCCGTTGCCGTATTCGTGGTCGTTGGTGAGCTTCAGCGCCTCGTCATAGCTGTCCGCGCGCAGCACGGAGAGAACGGGCCCGAAGATCTCCTCCTTGTAGATGCGCATGTCCTTGGTGACGTTGTCGAACAGGCAGCCGCCGACATAGAAGCCGTTCTCATAGCCCTGCATCTTGAAGCCGCGGCCGTCGACGACGAGCTTGGCGCCTTCCTCAATGCCGACATCGACGTAGTGCTTGATCTTCTCCATCGCCGCCTTGGTGACGACCGGGCCGTAATCGGCGGTGACGTCGGTCGAGGGGCCGACCTTGAGGCTCTCGACGCGCGGGATGAGCCGCTTGACCAGCTCGTCGGCGGTGGCCTTGCCGACCGGCACCGCGACCGAGATCGCCATGCAGCGCTCGCCGGCCGAGCCGTAGCCGGCGCCGATCAGCGCGTCGACGGCCTGGTCCATGTCGGCATCGGGCATGACGATCATGTGGTTCTTGGCGCCGCCGAAGCACTGCACGCGCTTACCATTCGCGCAGCCGCGGGCGTAGATGTACTCCGCAATCGGGGTCGAGCCGACGAAGCCGACCGCCTTGATCTCGGGATGGTCGAGGATGGCGTCGACCGCTTCCTTGTCGCCGTTGACGACGTTGAGGATGCCGGGAGGGCCGCCCGCCTCGATGAAGAGCTCGGCAAGGCGCATCGGCACGCCGGGATCGCGCTCGGAGGGCTTCAGGATGAAGGCGTTGCCGCAGGCGATGGCGGGGCCGAGCTTCCAGAGCGGGATCATCGCCGGGAAGTTGAACGGCGTGATGCCGGCGCAGACGCCGAGCGGCTGGCGCAGCGAGTAGATGTCGATGCCGGGACCGGCGCCGTCGGTGAACTCGCCCTTCATCAGGTTCGGAACGCCAAGCGAGAACTCGACGACCTCGACACCGCGCTGGATGTCGCCCTTGGCGTCGGGAATGGTCTTCCCGTGCTCGCGGGCCAGCAGCTCGGCAAGTTCGTCATTGTTCTGCGCGATCAGGTCGAGGAACTTCATCAACACGCGGGCGCGGCGCTGCGGATTGACGGCGGCCCATTTCGGCTGGGCCTCGGCCGCGTTCTTCACCGCCGCATCGAGTTCCGCTGCCGAGGCGAGCGCGACCTTGCCGATCACGGAGCCGTCCATCGGCTGGAAGATGTCGGAGGTCCGTCCCGAGGTGCCGGCGACCTGCTTGCCGCCGATGAAATGTCCGACCTGACGCATGGGCGCCCTCCCTACGAATTGGTGGTGTTGCGATCGTGCCAACTCCCTACCATTCTCGTTTATGCACGGCTATAGCGAGAGTGAAACGCCTGTCGTGCAAAAACACAAATATGAGGAGGGAGGCTTGGAGCGCTTCGACTGGGACGATCTCCGCTTCTTTCTGGCCGTGGCGCGCTCGGGGCGCCTGACGGCTGCGGCCCGCCGGCTCGGGGCCGATCACGCCACGGTCTCGCGCCGCATCACCTCGCTGGAGGAGGCGCTGAAGGCCAAGCTCTTCGAGCGTCGCCCGCAGGGCTATACGCTGACCGCGCATGGTGAGCGCCTGCTTGCCAAGGCCGAGAGCATGGAGACCGAGGCGCTCGCCATCCAGAGCGACATCGGCGGCGCCGACATGGCGCTCTCCGGCACGGTCAGGATCGGCGCGCCGGACGGCTTCGGCACGTCCTTTTTGGCGCCGCGGCTCGCCGGCTTCGCCAATGCCTATCCCGGCCTCGAACTCCAGCTCATCGCCATGCCGCGGCTGCTTTCGCTCTCGAAGCGCGAGGCCGATGTCGCGATCACGCTGGCGCCGCCGAAGGAGGGCAAGGTCGTTGCCCGCAAGCTCTCGGACTATCGCCTCGGCCTTTACGCCTCACCGAACTATCTCGCCGCGATGCCACCGGTGACGAAGCCGGAAGACCTCTTCGAGCACCGCATCATCGGCTATATCGACGATCTGATCTTCTCGCCGGAGCTCGACTATCTCGACGAGGTCGCCAAGGGCCTGCGCGCCCATCTCCAGAGCTCGAGCGTCATCGCCCAGAAGAATGCGGTGCTGGCCGGGGCCGGCATCGGCGTGATCCACCATTTCATGGCCGAGGGCGAGCCGCAGCTCGTGCCGGTCTTGCCCGAGACGGTGCAGATCACGCGTTCCTTCTGGCTGCTGGTCCATGCCGATCTGAAGGACGTGGCGCGGGTGCGCGCCATCGTTGATTTCATCGTGCGCGAGACCAAGGCCTCGCGCGGCCTGCTGATGGGCGAGGCGCGCCAGGTGGCGCCGCGCGCCGCGGCGGAATAGCGAGCAGGATCAGTCTTCCAGCGTGCGGCCGCCGCGATAGGCGTCGAGAAAACGCTCGGAGGCAATGAGGTCGGCCAGCGCACGCAACCCCTCCGCGACGCCGGGGCCGAGCGTGATCTCGACCTGGCCATTGGCCTGCGCCCAGCGCGAGGCGGCCTGTTGCAGGCGGCTCGAACCCGCCGGCGTCAGGGACGCCCGTTTGCTGCGCCTGTCGTCCGGGTCGGGGTGCAGCTTGACCAGCCCGTCCCGCACCAAGGGCTTGAGCGCATGGGTGAGCGCCGAGATCTGGATGAGCTGGCGCGCCGCGATCTCGTTGAGCGTGGGGGCCTTCCCATCCTCCGTCAGCTCACTGATCGCTGCGAGCAGCCCGAACTGCGTCGCCTTCAGGCCTAGAGGTCCAATAGCGTCGTCATAGAGCTGGCCGAGCCGCCGGGTCGCACGGCGCAGCGCCGTGTTCGTGCAGGCCAGCTTGAAGAAAGCTTCCGGCACGTCGACCAACTCGGCGGGGCCCTTCGCAGGCTCGGCATTCGGTTTCTTGCTCATTCTCCTAAAATGGTTGAGCACCACACTATTGAAAAGAGCCGGCTGGCCTCCATTTGATTGAGGGCTCAACAATAAAGTTGAGCCCTCAATCAAAGATGGACCTTTCCCCATGAGCACGCCTTCCCCTCGCAAGCTTGCCGTCGTGACCGGCGCCTCCTCCGGCATCGGCGCCGTCTACGCCGACAGGCTCGCTGCCCGCGGATACGATGTTCTGCTCATCGCGCGCCGGCGCGACCGTCTCGAGGAGGTCGCCGCGAAGATCGTCTCGAGCCATGGCCGCAAGGCCGAGATCCTGGTCGCCGACCTTGCCGATTCGGCCGATCTCTCGCGTGTCGCCGCCGACCTCGCTGGCCGCCAGGATATCGAGGTTCTCGTCAACAACGCCGGCATCGCGCGCTTCTCGCCGATCGCCCAGGGCGATTTCGCGGATTCCTCAGCACAGATCGCGCTGAACATCACGGCGCTCACCAGCCTCACGCATGCCGTGCTGCCTGGCCTCGTCGCGCGGGACAAGGGCACGATCATCAATGTGGCGTCTGTGCTGAGCGTCTTTTCGCTGCCCTACAGCGCCGTCTACAGCGGCACCAAGGCTTTCGTCATGGTCTTCTCGCGCGGTCTTCAGGCGGAGCTCGCCGGCACGAACGTGAAGGTCCAGTCGCTGCATCCGGCGATCACGGCGACCGAGATCTGGGAGCAGGCCGGCGTCTCGATCGATGGCTTCGATGCCTCGAAGGTGATGAAGACGGAGACGATGGTCGACGCCGCGCTCGTCGGCCTCGACAAGGGCGAGGCCTATACCTGGCCATCCGTCGCCGACGACACGCTCTGGAACACCTTCGCGACGACCAGCGATGCGCTGTTCGCGGCCGGAGAGACTGGCACACCCGCCCCGCGCTATCGCGCCTGATGCGGATATCGGCGGGCCGTCCGTTTTCGGGCGGCCTGTCGCGGTTTCAGGCCTTGTGGGTGTGGACGCGGTTGCGGCCGTTCTGCTTGGCCGCGTAGAGGGCGCCGTCGGCAAGGCCGAGGCAGGCGTCGAGCTCGTCGGTGCGGGCGATTTCGGTGACGCCGAGCGAGACCGTCAGCGATAGCGTTTCATCGCCGAGCGCCAGCGCCTCCTGGGCAATGCCCTCCCGGATTTCCTCGCAAAGCCGCGTCGCCTCGGCGAGGTCGGCGCCAGGGAGGAGAATGGCGAACTCCTCGCCGCCGACACGGGCGAGCAGGTTGAAGCCGCGCGCGGCCAGGCCGTGCAGCCTGCGGGCGATCGCGGCCAGGGCCTTGTCGCCGCCATCATGGCCGTGGCGGTCGTTGAGGCGCTTGAAATGGTCGATGTCGAGGATCGCGACCGAAACCGGCAGGCCGAGCTGGCGCGCCTCACCGAGCAGCTTTTGACCCCGCTCGAAGAAATGGCGGCGGTTGTAGAGGCCAGTGAGATAGTCGCGCGCGGCCAGGTCCTGGAGCTGCTTGAGCTGGGTCAGCGTCTCGACATTGGAGGCGATGCGGCACTGCAGCTCTTCGAGCACGAAGGGGCGCGCGACGAAATCGTGCGCGCCGGCCTTGAGGAAACCCGCCGAGGTCTGCCGGTCGGTCGAGGAGGAGATGCCGATGACCCGGACCTCAGGGTGCTTGCGCCGGATGCGCCGCGCCAGATCGAAGCCGTCCATGTCCGGCATGTAGTAGTCGCTGACCACGAGCTGGATGTCGGGATTGGCCTCGAGGAGATGCAGCGCCTCCTGTCCCGAGGCGGCCTCGACCACCGCATATTGCTGGATCATCAGCATGCGGGCGAGCACCTTGCGGGTCGTGCGCGTATCGTCGACGACGAGAATGCGGGTGTTGCGGTTACTCAGCGCCCGTTTGACCGTGGCGACGAGGTTGGGAAGCGCGAACTCATTGTCCTTCAGGACGTAGTCGATCACCTCCCGTTCCATGATCCGGCCACGCGTGGCGAGGTCGAAGGTGGCGGTGAAGACGACCGAGGGAATGCCGTGGGTGACCGTCCAGTCCAGGGCCTCGCCTCGCGGCGCATCGGGCAGGTTGAGGTCGACGACCGCGATTGCATAGGCGCCGGGGGCAGCGACGATGAGCGCACTGAGCTCCCGGAGTGAGTCACAGGTGGTGACGGGAAGGCCTGTCTCCGCTTCGAGGAGTTGGCGCAGCGCGAGCGAGAAGGTGCGAGAATCCTCGATGACGAGGATCCGGCGTGCATCGGCGGCCGGTTCGGGGCGAGGCTGGGTCATGGGGATAGCGTCCATGGTCCCCGCTTTGACCCCATATCCGTTTAATTTTCCGTCACGCTCGCGTGCGACACCGGCCGAAAACTTCGATCCCGTCGCGATTTTTTTGATGTCCGTCGATTCTTACAGTCGCCAGGGCAGGATATTCTGCGGCAGGTGCCGCCCGAGGACATCGAGCAGCAGCATCACGACGAGGATCACGGCGGAAGCGCTGACGGCGATGGCGGCGGCTTCGCCCGCCAGTCCAGCCTCCTTGAGGCTGAACAAAACCACGCCGAGCGTCTCCGTGCCTGACGACCAGAGCAGCGCCGAAACGGTGAGTTCGTTGAAGGCGACGAGGAAGACCATCAGCGCTGAGACGGCTGCCGCCGGCGCCAAAATCGGCGCGACGATGAAGCGCAGCATCTGCCACAGGCCGGCCCCGTCGAGCCGGGCCGCCTCCTCATGATGCGCCTCGATCTGAGCCATGGCCGCGACGGGCGCCTTGAGCGCCAGCGGCAGGAAGCGCGCCAGATAAGCGAACAGAATAATGAAGGGGGTGCCGTAGATGCTGATGCCGATCAGAGGCAGCGGCTTGAGAAAGATCAGGATGCAGGCGATCGCGAGCACGACGCCCGGCAGCGCATAGGGCAACTCGATCATCAGCTCGACCGGGCGCCGGAATTTACCGATCCGCCTCTCCAGCCCATAGGCGAAGGCGATCGAGAGGAAGGCCAGGATCACCGCGGCCGCCCCGGCGAAGAACAGCGAGTTGCGGAAGGCGCGGATGGTCACGGCCTGTCGCAGCAGCACCTCGGTGAATTTGTCGAAGGTCAGCGTCTGCCAGGAGAGGGCGACGCCCAGCGCCGGCGTCAGCGCTTCGCTGAGCAGGGCGAGCAGCGGCAGGCCGAGCTTCAGCGCGAGCAGCAACCACAGGCTCCCGGCCACGAAGGGGCGGGCGCGGCCCAGCAGCCAGAACGGCTCCAACGGCCGCTCGATCTCGATCTTGCCGCGCTGGCGGCTGGCGACGTAGGCGCCAGCGATGATGCCGAGCGCGGCCACGACGCCGACCAGAACGGCGAGCGCCGCCGTCTCGCCCAGGCTCGACGGGCCGAAGCTCGACAGTCGGCGATAGATCAGCGTCGGCAGGGTGAGATAGTTGACCGGCAGGCCGAGCAGGGCAGGGATGCCGAAATTTCCGACGCCCGCGACGAAGGCGATCAGCCCGGCGGCGACGATCTGCGGCCGCAGTACGGGGATGACGATGCGCGCGGTGATAGTGGCGGGAGCCGCGCCTTCCATCTGCGCGGCCTCGACCAGCGATTGCGGGATGCTGCGCAGGCCGGTCCAGAGCGTGATCGCGACGAGCGGTGCGTGATGCAGCGCCATCACCAGTATGATGCCGCCGCGTCCCAGCAGCGGATTCGGCGTGCCGGGCTCAGGCGCGAGGCCCAGCAACGACAGGATCTGCGAGTTCGGCGCGAAGAGGCTGAGGAAAGCCAGCGCCGCCACCTGCGGCGCAATCATCATCGAGAAGACGAAGGCGAAGGCGAGCGGCCGCTTGCCGCGTACATCGGTGACGCCGAGCGTCAGCGCGACGGTGCCGCCGACCAGGAGAGCGCCGAGCGCGGAGAGAATGGCCGTTTCAAGCGTATGCCAGGTCGCGGTGACGGCCGAGCGGCTCGCCATTTCGGCCAGTGCCGCTTCCGGCGCGAATTGCCAGCTGGGCGCGAAGGCGGCGAGCATCAGCCGGAAGAAGGGCAGCCCGCCGAGCACCAGCGCGACGGCAACGACGAGGGCCGGCAGGCCGAACCCGGACGGCAGCTGCAGACGCGAAAGAAGCGGGGCCGCAGCAGCGGGCTCCCGCTTCCCGTTTCGGGCGATGACCAGCGTCATGCCGCCGGCCAATGCGAAGCGTCCGCCGGCATCACTCGAAGATCGAGCTGAAGCGCTTGCGGGTGGCGGCCTCGTCGGCGAGCGCCTTGGCGGCGTCGAAGCTCATCAGCTTGATCGCGCTGCGCTCGGGATAGCCGGCCGGCAGGGCGACGGCCGGGTGAGCGGCGACATAGCCCTGCTTCAGTGCGAGCTCCTGGCCCTCCTTCGAGAGCACGAAGTCGATGAAGGCCTTGGCGGCTTCGGGGTTCTTGGTGTTCTTCAGGATCGCGACGGGCTCGCTGACGGCCGAGACGCCCTCGCTCGGGAAGACGAACTCGACAGGCGCGCCCTTCGCTTTCTCGCGGATCGGCATGAAGTCGACGATCATGCCGTAGAGCTTCTCGCCGGTGGCGACCTGGCGCAGAATGTCGCCATTGGCGCCGGCGGCGAGCGTGCCGTTGGCCTTCAGCTTCTCGTAGAAGCTCCAGCCGTCCTTCAGGTTGCTGGTCAGGGTGATGGTGTGGATCATCGCCGCGCCGGAGTTCAGCGGGCTCGGCATGGCGAGCTGGTTCTTGACCTCCGGCTTGGTGAGATCGGTCCAGCTCGTCGGCTTCATCGGCGCCTTGGTGTTGTAGACGATGCCGGTGGTGATGAGCTTGGTGGCGAACCACGCCTTCTGCGGGTCGTGCACGCCGGCCGGGAAGGCGGAGACGTCGGCCTTGTCGTATGCGAGCAGGCGGTCTTCCTTCTTCAGCCCTTCCATCGTCACGGCGTCGGCGATGAGCAGCACGTCGGCCTGCGGCGCGCCGGCCTCGAACTCGGCCTTGAGCTTGGCCATGATGCGCGGCGTGCCGTCGCGGACGAAGGTGACGTCGACATTCGGGTTCTTCACCTTGAAGGCGTCGATGGTCTGCTGGGCATCGGTGTTGGGCTGGCTGGTGTAGAGCACCAGCTTGCCTTCGGCGGCCAGCACGGCCGGAGCTGCGAGAACGGCGGCGAGCCCAGCCGCGAGGGTGAAGGCGCCGAGGACCTTGCGCTGCATCTCAATCTCCATCTTCCGATCGCATCCGCGAGATGGCGCTGCCGGTAGTCCTCGTAGATGACAGTTCCATGAATGCGTTGTCATCTGTCTCGAGCCGGCGCAAGGCTTCGCTGCGCTCCCTCGTTCCCGGCATGACGGCGCGGCTTCATGGCCCCTCGCCATTGCCTGGAACAGGCGTCACATTGCACATGCTACCCAAAGAACGAAAAGACTTCAGGAACCGCCCATGACCGCCTCAAAGCTCGACCAGCTCCGCGAGATGACCACCGTCGTCGCAGATACCGGCGATATCGAAGCGGTGCGCCGGCTGAAACCCGTCGATTGCACCACCAATCCGACGCTGATCCTGAAAGCGGTCGAGACGCCGGCCTATGCCCATCTCGTCGAGGAAGCGATCGGCTGGGGCAAGAAGCAGGGTGGCGGCGACAAGGCCGTCCATGCCGTCTGCGACCGGCTCGCCGTCAGCTTCGGCACGGAGCTGACGAAGATCGTTCCTGGCCGTGTTTCGACCGAGGTCGATGCCGATCTCTCCTTCGACACCGAGGCCACCCTCGCGAAGGCCCGCGCCATTATCGCTGCCTATAAGGAGCGCGGCGTCGGCAAGGATCGCATCCTGATCAAGGTCGCCTCGACCTGGGAAGGCCTGCAGGCGGCCAAGGTGCTGCAGAAGGAGGGTATCGACTGCAACCTCACTCTGCTCTTCGCCCTGCCGCAGGCAGTGGCGGCTGCCGATGCCGGCGCTTTCCTGATCTCGCCCTTCGTCGGGCGCATCCTGGACTGGTACGTCAAGGCCGGCGGCGGCCCCTATACCGCCGAGACCGATCCCGGCGTGCTCTCGGTGAAGAGCATCTATGCCTACTACAAGTCCTTTGACATCAAGACGGTGGTGATGGGCGCCTCCTTCCGCAACATCGGCGAGATCGAGGCGCTGGCCGGCTGCGACCGGCTGACCATCGGCCCCGGCCTGCTCGACGAACTGGCGGCCGCCAGCGGCGATCTGCCGCGCCGCCTGTCTCCGGCCGCCTCGCCCCAGACCACCTCGGATCGTGCCAAGCGCATCGTTCTCGACGAGAAGGCCTTCCGCTTCGCCATGAACGAGGATCCGATGGCGACCGAGAAGCTGGCCGAGGGCATTCGCGGCTTCGTCAAGGATCTGCGCAGCCTGCGCAAGCTGGTCTCCGCCAAGCTGGCCTGACCTGCGATGGCGCAGCAGCGGGTCGTGCGCGACCGACTGCTGCGCCGGCTTGCGCCAAATCATTGACGTAAGGGACGGGCGGGTTTCTCATGTTGGCAGTCCAACGAGGCGGCTCCGGCTGTCGTGGCTGCCCGAAAGCGGAGTGAATCGTCATGAGCACACCGTCCGAAACGTCAGCACCGCCATCCCTCGGCACGCATCTCATCCCGCTCCGGCGCAACTGGGGCTGGCTCATGGCGGCGGGCATCGCCCTCGTCATCCTCGGCATTCTGGGGTTGGGTGCTGTCACGCTGCTTAGCATCGCCAGCGCGATCTGGTTCGGCGCGATGATCTTCGTCGGCGGCGTCATCGTGCTGATCGACGCCTTCCGTCAGCAGGGCTGGAAGAGCCGCCTGCTCCATCTGCTGATCGGCGCGCTTTACATCGCTGTCGGCGTACTGACCTTCATGAACCCGCTGGTTGCCACGGCGTCGCTCACGCTGCTGGCTGGCGCGGCGTTGGTCGCGACCGGCGTGCTGCGCCTCATCGTCGCCTTCCAGAACAAGCAGCTGCCGTCCTGGGGCTGGATCGCCTTCTCGGGCGTGATGTCACTGTTGCTCGGTGGCCTGATCCTGATGCGCTGGCCCGAGTCGAGCCTGTGGGTGCTCGGCACCTTCTTCGCGGTGGAACTGATATTCCAGGGCTGGGCGGAGATTGCGCTGGCCCGCGCCATTCGCTCCACCTTTGACGGAGTCATCACGCGCAGGGCGTGAAGGCGCCTCTAGCATGCGTCGAACCGCGCCAAGGCGTGGTTCGATCATGAATGTGGCCTAGCGGCTCGCTGACTCGACGGGCTTGGTCTGGGCCCTGGCCGGCACTTCGACATTCGTCCCGACGCCGAAGACGTTGCGGCCGCCGGCCGCGGCTTCGTTCAGCCGGTGCTTCCAGCCCTTAGAATCGGCGCCGCCCAGCGCGACGAAATCGGCCGGACGCGAGTCGTCGCTGTCGCGGCCCTGGTAGACCAGGACGCCGTTCTGCGTGACGACGATGTCGCCGCGCCGCAGCGTCGGGTCCTTGAGATACCAGCTCGGATCGGTCGAGGGATCGAGCTTGACCACCGGCGGCTTGGGCTTCGATGCGCCTTCCGCTGCGCGCGGCTTGGCGGGACGCATCCGCGGTTCGTCATATTCATAGATCGGCGTGGCATAGACGCGCTGCCTGCCGCCGCCGAAGATCGCGCGCGCCAGATCGTCGAGAAGGCCGGCCGCTTCAGCGCTCGGCGCAGCCATGACGGCCAGCGTCGCCACCAGTCCGAACCGCATCAGCCCTGTACGCGCCATCGCCTCCACCCTCCGCATTAACGGCGTAACAACGAGCGGTAGTCGCGGAAGGTTCGGTCCGGGTTCACAAAGTTACATAACAATCTCTTCGCGCAGGTTCGGCGGTGCTGTGTCGCGGCCGAACGCCTTTGGCGGCCGCGGCCGGATTTCGCATCACCTTTGCGTGTTCCGGCCACTTCGCCACGTCTTTTCCTTCAAGCAGGCGAATCGTGGAGCCCTCTCAACGGCTGGTTCGGGGGCCATCATGGCCATCATCATGTCTCGCAGACGCATTCTCTCCGCCGCGTTCTTCCTCGCTCTCGTGGCTCCATGGGGCTTCCCGGGATCGGTGCAGGCACAGACGGCCTGGCGCTTCGATCGGGCTTCGACCGAGGTCCGCTTCCTCGGCCATCGCTTCGGAGCGGTCGTTACCAATGGGCGCTTCGATCGCTATGACGGCAATTTCACCATCGATTTCGAGCGCCCTGAGCGAAGCCGCATCCGCGTGACGCTTGATACCGCCTCGATCAGCGCCGGCTCCTCGCTGGTGAACGGGTTCATCGCCGGGGAGAGCATGCTCGATGCCGCCCATTTCCCGGCGGCGAGCTTCGTCTCCGACAGCGTCACGCGAACGGGCGACCGGAGCCTGGACATCCGTGGCAAGCTGACGATCAAGGGCGTGACGCAACCCTTCGTCGTGACCGCGACCGTGGATGGCGACATCGACAGGGCCAAGCGAGGCGAGGCGCTGCCTTTCCAGGCCAGCGGCAGCTTCCTGCGCCCGGCCTATGGAATCGGCCGCGACGTGAACGTCGTCGACGACCAGATCGACATCGTCATCAAGGGGCGCCTGACGCGATGAGCGCGGAGGCAGGGCTACCCCGGCGCTGGCACCCCGCCAGCGTCGTTTTGCATTGGCTGACGCTGCTGCTCGTGTTGTTCCAGTTCTGGATCGCCGGGCCGATGCGCGACGAGACGCGCGATCTGCTTGCGCGTTTCGAGCTCTACCAACGGCATAAATCGGTGGGGCTGACGATCGCGCTGTTCGTCGTGCTGCGGCTGGCCTTGCGGCTGGCGGTGCCGCAGCCGGGGCCCTTCGAGAGCAATGCCTGGCTGCGCGCTGCGGCCGGCACCGTCCATGCCGGGCTCTATCTCTGCCTGCTGGCGCTGCCGGTCACGGGGCTGCTGATGGCGGCAGCGGCCCCGATCCAGATCCCCACGCTCTATTTCGGCCTGTTCACCGTGCCGCATCCGATCGGCCCGGATCAGCAAACCTATAAGGCGATGCTGTTCTGGCACGACCAGATCGGCAATCTGCTGATCGGACTTGGTGTGGCGCATGTGGCGGCGGTTGCCGTCCACATGCTGGTCTGGCGTGATGGGCTCATCGGCCGAATGGGGCTCGGCCGACGCTGATCAGCCCTTGGCCTTGGCTGCGAGCGCCTCGGCGCGAATGGTCGAAAGCGACTTCGCCGGGGTGATCGCCTCGGGATCGAGCATGCAGTGGATGATCGCGGGCTTGCCGCTCTGCACTGCGCGCTCGAAAGCCGGGGCGAACTCGGCGGTCGTCTCGACACGCTCGCCATGGCCGCCGAAGGCCTTCGCATAGGCCGCGAAATCGGGGTTCTTCAGCGTCGTCGCCGAAACGCGGCCGGGATATTCGCGCTCCTGATGCATGCGGATCGTGCCGTACATGCCGTTGTCGACCACGACGACGATTACCGGCAGGTCGTACTGCACGGCGGTCGCAAAATCCTGCCCGTTCATCAGGAAGCAGCCATCGCCGGCGAAGGCCACGACGGTGCGCTCCGGGAAGATCCGCTTGGCGCCGATCGCAGCGGGCACGCCATAGCCCATCGAGCCCGAGGTCGGGGCGAGCTGCGTCGCGAACTTGTTGAAGCGGTGGAAGCGATGGAGCCAGGTGGCGTAGTTGCCGGCGCCGTTGCACATGATGGCGTCGTCCGGCAGTCGGCTCCGCAGCCAGCGCACCACCTCGCCGGGATGGAACTGGCCCGGCACTGCCGCCGGCTGCTCGCTCCAGGCGATATAGGCCTCGTGCGCGGCATGGGCCGCGCCGGCCCAGGCCGGCGCCTTCGGCGGTTCGATCGAGGCCAGCATGGCGCAGAAGCCCGCAGGCGAGGCGTTGATCGCCAGCGTCGGCCGGTAGACACGGCCGAGCTCTTCCGGATCGGGATGGACATGCACCAGCGGCCGGCCCGGATTCGGGATGCCGAAGAGGGTGTAGGACTGGCTCGGCATCTCCGAGAGGCGCCCGCCGACGACCAGGACGAGGTCGCTTTCCTTGATCCGGGCGAGAAGCTTCGGGTTCACGCCGATGCCGAGATCGCCGGCGAAGTTCGGATGGTCGGCCGGGAATAGCATCTGCCGGCGGAAGGAGACCGCGACCGGCAGGTCGAAACGCTCGGCGAAGGCCTGGAACTCCGCGATCGTCTCCGGGCTCCAGCGCGAACCGCCCAGGATCGCGATCGGCGACTTGGCCGTCGCGAAGCGCTTGGCGAGATCAGCCATCTGCGTGGCGGACGGGTTCTGCTCGGTGACCTGATAGGGCTCGGCGTCGGCGACGTCGGCGAGCTCTGTCAACATCTCCTCCGGCAGCGCGATCACGACCGGACCGGGCCGGCCCGAGGTCGCGACATGGAAGGCGCGGCTGATGATCTCGGGGATGCGCGCGGCGTCGTCGATCTCGGTCGCCCATTTCGTCATGGTGCCGAAGACGGCGCGGTAGTCGAGCTCCTGGAAGGCCTCGCGCTCGCGCATGCCGCGCTCGATCTGGCCGACGAAGAGGATGAGCGGCGTCGAATCCTGATCGGCGATATGGATGCCGGGCGAGGCGTTGGTGGCGCCAGGACCGCGCGTGACGAAGCAGATGCCGGGCTTGCCCGTCAGCTTGCCCGCGGCCTCGGCCATCATGCAGGCGCCGCCTTCGGCCCGGCAGATCGTGACCTTGAGATTGGCGTCGTGCAGCGCGTCGAGCACGGCGAGATAGCTCTCGCCCGGCACGCAGAAGGCGTCGGTGGCGCCGTGAAGGATGAGCTGGTCGACGAGTATCTGCCCGCCGGTGCGATTAGCCATGCTGCGGCCCTCCCCAGGCCGGATCGTTGAGAATCTCTTCGGCGTGCTCGCCGAGTTTCGGGCTGTGGCGCTGCGCCACTTGCCTCACGCCATCCATCACGATGGGCGAGGCGACAGTCGGGATCGAGCCGGCCTTCGCGGTCGTGCTCGGCAGATCGACCCGGACGCCGCGCGCGACGACCTGCGGGTCGGCGAAGACCTCGTTGATGTCGTTGATCGGGCCGGCCGGCACGCCGACTTTTTCCAGGCCTGCGAGCAGCTCGGCCTTGCTCTGGCGCTGGCAGAGCACATGCAGATGCGCCGTCAGGGCGACGCGGTTCTTCACGCGCGACTTGTTGTCGATGTAGTCCGGCTGATCGGCCAGAGTCGGCTCGCCCAGTACCTCGCAGAGCTTCCGCCACTGCCCGTCATTGCCGGTCGCGATGATGATGTGACCATCCGCGACCGGGAACACGTCATAGGGCACGATGTTCGGATGCGCGTTGCCCAGCCGCGGCGGCGGATTGCCACCGACGAGATAGTTCATTGCCTGGTTGCCGAGCACGGCGACCTGGGAATCGAGCAAAGCGAGATCGAGCGTCGCGCCTTCGCCGGTGGCGTCGCGCTGGCGCAGGGCCGAGAGGATGCCGACCGTGGCATAGAGCCCGGTATAGATATCGGCGACGGCATAGCCTGCCTTCATCGGCGCGCCCGCGGGCTCACCGGTGATCGACATCGCTCCGCCCATGCCCTGGACGAGGAAGTCGTAGCCGGCGCGAGGCGCATAGGGGCCGTCCTGGCCGAAGCCGGTGACCGAGCAATAGATAAGGCGCGGGAATTCCTTGCGCAGCGAGGCCGCGTCCAACCCGTATTTGACGAGCCCACCGACCTTGAAGTTCTCGATCACCACATCGGCATGGGCGGCGAGCCGCCGCACCAGCGCCTGTCCCTCCGCCGTGCGGAAATCGGCCGTGATCGAGCGCTTGCCACGGTTGGCTGCGTGGAAATAGGCGGCCGAGAGATGGTCATCGCCCGTGCCCTCGACGAAGGGCGGGCCCCATTTGCGCGTGTCGTCACCCTCCGGCGCCTCGACCTTGACGACATCGGCGCCGAGATCGGCCAGGAGCTGGCCGATCCAGGGACCTGCAAGGATGCGCGCCAGTTCGAGGACGCGCAGGCCGGCGAGGGGAGGGGTGGTCATGGCGGGCTCGGCTCGGCGTCATGGTCGGGCTCGACCCGACCATCTCCGGGGAAGTTCACGTGGGGCGAGATGCCCGGGTCAAGCCCGGGCATGACGATGTGGTTCGGGCTCAGAAGAACGCCTGCAGGCCGGTGATCGCCCGGCCGAGGATCAGCGCATGAACGTCATGCGTGCCCTCATAGGTGTTCACCGTCTCGAGGTTCGCGGCATGGCGCATCACGTGGTACTCGATCTGGATGCCGTTGCCGCCATGCATGTCGCGGGCCGCCCGCGCAATATCGAGCGCCTTGCCGCAATTGTTGCGCTTGACCAGCGAGATCATCTCCGGCGCCATCTTGCCCTCGTCCATCAGGCGGCCGACGCGCAAGCTACCCTGCAGGCCGAGCGTGATCTCGGTCAGCATGTCGGCGAGCTTCTTCTGGTAGAGCTGCGTCTGGGCGAGCGGCTTGTTGAACTGCTTGCGGTCGAGCCCGTACTGGCGGGCGCGATGGAAGCAATCCTCGGCGGCGCCCATCGCGCCCCAGGAGATGCCGTAGCGGGCGCGGTTGAGGCAGCCGAACGGGCCCTTCAGCCCCGAGACGTTCGGCAGGATGTTGTCCTCCGGCACGATGACGCCGTCCATGACGACCTCGCCGGTGATCGAGGCGCGAAGCGAGAGCTTGCCGCCGATCTTCGGGGCCGACAGGCCCTTCATGCCCTTTTCGAGGATGAAGCCGCGGATCTGGTTGTCATGCGCGACCGACTTCGCCCAGACGACGAAGACGTCGGCGATCGGCGAGTTCGAGATCCACATCTTCGAGCCGGTCAGCTTGTAGCCGTCGGAGACCTTCTCGGCGCGGGTCTTCATGCCGCCGGGATCGGAGCCGGCATCCGGTTCGGTCAGGCCGAAGCAGCCGACCCACTCGCCGGTGGCGAGCTTCGGCAGGTACTTTAGGCGCTGCTCCTCGCTGCCATAGGCATAGATCGGGTGCATCACCAGCGAGGACTGCACGCTCATCATCGAACGATAGCCGGAGTCGATGCGCTCGACCTCGCGGGCGACCAGACCGTAGGAGACGTAGTTCGCGCCGGCGCAGCCATACTTCTCGGGGATCGTCACGCCGAGCAGGCCGAGCGAGCCCATCTCGTTGAAGATCTCGCGGTCGGTCTTCTCGTCGAGATAGGCGTCGTGGATGCGCGGAGCGAGCTTCTCCTGCGCATAGGCGCGGGCCGTGTCGCGGATCAGCCGCTCGTCCTCGGTGAGCTGCTCGTCGAGCAGGAAGGCATCGTCCCAGATGAGCTGCGCGAGCTTCTCGCCGGCCATTGAATTCTTCTCCCTTTGGTTCCGAGCGTCATGGTCGGGCTTGACCCGACCATCTTGGAAACCAGCTAGCTGGTCACGGGATTCTCGGGTCTGCGCTTCGCTTCGCCCGAGAATGACGCACTAATCCTCACGCATCCACGTCGAAGCTGACGCCCTGCGCCAGCGGCAGCGTGGTGCCGTAGTTCAGCGTGTTGGTGGCGCGGCGCATATAGGCCTTCCAGGCGTCGGAGCCGGCCTCGCGGCCGCCGCCCGTCTCCTTCTCGCCGCCGAAGGCTCCGCCGATCTCGGCGCCCGAGGGGCCGATATTGACGTTGGCGATGCCGCAGTCGGAGCCCTCGGCCGAGACGAAGGTCTCCGCTTCGCGCATGTCGAGCGTGAAGATCGAGGAGGAGAGACCGGCGCCGACCGCGTTCTGCATCGCGATCGCTTCGGCCAGCGTCTTGTACTTCATCACGTAGAGGATCGGCGCGAAGGTCTCGCGCTCGACCGGGCCGCACTGCTTCGGCATCTCGACCAGCGCCGGGCGTACATAGACGCCGCCCGAACCGACATCGACCTTCTCGCCGCCATGGACCTTGCCGCCCTCGGCCTTGGCTTCGGAGAGCGCCTTCTGCATGCCCTGATAGGCGGCATCGTCGATCAGCGGGCCGACCAGCACGCCGGCCTCGCGCGGATCGCCGATCTTCACCGAGCCGTAGACCTTGGCGAGCTTCGGCACGAGCGCGTCATAGACGCTTTCGTGCACGATCAGGCGGCGCAGCGTGGTGCAGCGCTGGCCGGCCGTGCCCATCGCCGCGAAGGCGATGCCGCGCAGCGCGATGTCGAGATCGGCCGAGGGAGCCACGATCGCAGCGTTGTTGCCGCCGAGCTCGAGGATGGCGCGGGCGAAGCGCGCGGCGAGCTTCTGCCCGACTTCCTTGCCCATGCGGGTCGAGCCGGTGGCCGAGACGACCGGGACGCGGTGGTCGGAGACGAGGATGTCGCCGATCTCGCGGCCGCCGATCAGCACCTCGGAGAGGCCGGTCGGCGCCTCGGGGCCGAAGCGTTTCATCGTCTTCTCGACGATGGCCTGCACGGCGAGCGCGGTGAGCGGGGTCTTCTCGGAGGGCTTCCAGACGACGCTGTCGCCGCAGACGAAGGCGAGCGCCGCGTTCCAGGACCAGACTGCGACCGGGAAGTTGAAGGCCGAGATCACGCCGCAGACGCCGATGGGGTGCCAAGTCTCCATCATGCGATGGTGCGGGCGCTCGGTCGCGATGGTCAGGCCGTAGAGTTGGCGCGACAGGCCGACGGCGAAGTCGCAGATGTCGATCATCTCCTGAACCTCGCCGAGGCCCTCGGAGACGACCTTGCCGGCTTCGAGCGTCACCAGGAGGCCGAGATCGGTCTTCGCTGCACGCAGCTCCTCGCCGAGCAGGCGCACGAACTCGCCGCGCCGTGGCGCCGGCACCTTGCGCCAGGCGAGGAAGGCGGCCTGCGCCCGGCCGATCGCGGCCTCGGCTTCCGCAGGCGAAGTCTCACGCAGGGTCGCGACGGTCTCGCCGGTGATCGGCGAGCGGGCCGAGAGGCCGGCGTCGGCATAGGCCGCTTCGGAAACGCCGAGGCGCTTGAGCAGGGCGAGCGTGTCTTTCGGCAGGGGTGTGGCCATTGTTGTCTTCCAGCGGTCGCGGGCTGATGCGCCTGGGCGCATGATGGAGAGCGCGGGAACCGGAGCCGCCGCGCTTTGGGGCGGGAGAATGCCCCCTTTCATGGGGCGGCGGCAACCGATATGTTCTCACCACTTGGTGAGAAAATATCATGGATGACGCGCTCGTTCCGGGCCGCCTTTCGGTGCCCTCGCTTTCGGCGCTCGCAGCCTTCGAAGCGGCGGCGCGGCATGGCAGCTTCACCCGCGCCGCGCAGGAACTCAACCTGACGCAGGGCGCGGTGAGCCGGCAGGTCGCGCATCTGGAAAAGACCTTGGGCGTCAGCCTGTTCGAGCGTGTCCGCAAGCGCGTCACCCTGACCGCTGCCGGGGCCGCCTATGCGGCCGATATCCGCGACGGACTTTCGCGGCTCGCGGCCGCCACCGTCTCCGCTATGGCCTTTCGCGGCGCGGCGGGCGTGTTGAACCTCGCCGTCCTGCCGACCTTCGGCACGCGCTGGCTGATCCCGCGTCTACCGCGTTTCACCGAGGCGCATCCCGGTATCACCATCAACTTCACCACCCGGCTGGTGCCCTTCGATTTCGCCCGAGAGCAGATCGACGCCGCGGTGCATTTCGGTGCCGAGAGCTGGCCCGGTGCGCGGCTGCACCGGCTGATGGGCGAGGAGGTCGTGCCCGTCGCGGCGCCCTCCCTGATTGCGCGTGCCGGCATCGCCACGCCCGCCGACATGTTGCGGGTGCCATTGCTGCAGCAATCGACCCGGCCGCGCGCTTGGGCAACCTGGCTGGAGCAGCAGGGCGTGGCGCCCGAGCGGGCGCTGATGGGGCCGCGCTTCGAGCAGTTCGCGATGATCGCGCAGGCGGCCGTGGCGGGGTTGGGGCTGGCGATCGTGCCGCGTTTCCTGGTCGAGGAAGAGCTGCGCTCCGGCGCGCTCATTATTCCGATCGACCGGCCGGTGACGGGCCACGACGGCTATTATCTCGTCTATCCCGAGGAGAAGGCGAACCTGCCCACCGTCGTCGCATTCCGCGACTGGCTGCTCGGAGAATGTGCGCCGGCTGCGTGAGGCGCCTCTCGACAAGCCGGGTCGCCTCATTCATTCATGCGTGGAAATCACCAACCCGGCGTTCCGCTGGACGCCGGCCGCACGAGGCCCGCCATGCCGCCTGTCTCTGAAAGCGCCGATGTCGTGGTCTGCGGTGGGGCCGCGATCGGCTCCTCGGTCGCCTATCATCTCGCCGCCGATCCCGGCTTCAAGGGCAAGGTCGTGGTCATCGAGAAGGACCCGACCTACCGCTACGCCGCCTCGGCGCTCTCAGCCGCCTCGATCCGCCAGCAATATTCGAGCGCGGTCAACATCCGCATCTCGCTCTACGGCATCGGCTTCCTGCGCAATATCGGGACGCATCTGGCCGTTGACGGTGAGGCGCCCACCATCGACCTGCATGAGGGTGGCTATCTCTATCTCGGGGGCGAGGCCGGCGCTCCGGTGCTCGCCGCGAACCAGAAGCTGCAGGCTGAGGAAGGCGCGGATATCGCGATCTACGATCCGGCCGCGCTGAAGCGGCGCTTTCCCTGGCTCAATGTCGAGGATCTCGCCTGTGGCACCTTCGGCGTCAGCGGCGAGGGCTGGTTCGACGGCTGGGCCTTGCTGCAGGCCTTCCGCAAGAAGGCGCGCAGCCTCGGCGTCGAGTACCGTCAGGGCGAGGTCGCCCGCTACGTCACCGAGGGCGGGCGCGTCGTCGCGGTAGAGCTCACCGACGGCAGCCGCATCGCCTGCGGCGCGGCGGTCAATGCCAGCGGCACCCATGGTGCGCGGCTCGCCGCCACGGCCGGCATCGCGATCCCGGTCAAGTCGATGAAGCGCTATGTCTTCTCCTTCACCTGCAAGACCGAGCTTGAGGCCTGCCCGCTGCTGATCGACACGACCGGCGCCTGGTGCCGGGCCGAGGGCAAGCGGAGCGCCGAAGGCCAGCTCTACATCGGCAGTTGCTCGCCGCTGACGCCCGAACAGGACGTCGAATGGGTCGAGACCGATCCGACCGTCGAGGATGTCGACTGGGATTTCTTCGAGGAAGCGGTCTGGGTGCCGCTCGCCCATCGCATTCCCGCCTTCGAGCAGATCAAGCCCGGCCGCGCCTGGGCCGGGCCCTACGACATGTGCGGGCTCGACCACAACGCCATCGTCGGCCCCGCTGTCGGCGTGCCGAACCTCTATCTCTCCAATGGCTTCTCCGGGCACGGCCTGCAGCAGTCGCCCGCGGTGGGGCGGGGCTTGGCCGAGCACATCCTGCATGGCGGCTATCGTGCGCTCGACCTTGCCGATCTCGGCCATGAGCGCATCGTCGCGGGACGGCCGCTGAAGGAGGCCAACATCATCTAACGCCTGGGAGGCTGCCATGATCGACCCCGCTTTCGTTCGGACCATGGCCCGCTACAACGCCTGGCAGAACGGGAGCCTGATGACGGCCGCCGACGGCCTGATGGATGATGAGCGCAGGCTCGATCGGGGCGCCTTCTTCAAATCGATCCACGGCACCTTCAACCACATCCTCTGGGCCGACGAGGTCTGGCTCAGCCGCCTGACCGGCAGCGCCAAGCCGGCGGTCGGTGGTCGCGACTCGACGGTCTATGTCGATGACTGGACCGCGTTCTGTGAGCGTCGGCGCGAGCGAGACCGGGCCATTCTCGACTGGGCGGATGGCATGGATAGCGACTGGCTGCGCGGCACGCTGATCTGGTATTCGGGCGCTGCCGGCCGCGAAATGGGCAAGCCGCGCGCCTTCGTGATCGCGCATCTCTTCAACCACCAGACGCATCATCGCGGCCAGATCCACGCGATGCTGACGGCTGCGGGTGCCCGGCCCGACGATACGGATTTGTTTTTGGTCGACGAGGCGCGTTGAGACGAAGTCTCGTCATGCTCGGGCAGCGCGGGGAACCCTCTCCTGGAAGGAGAGGGCAGGGTGAGGTGTAGGCCGTTCGACGATTTGCTGTGAGGTGGTCGCTGCGCAGCGGTGAGGTCAAAACCCTACTGGTCCAACGGCCTACACCTCACCCCTGCCCCTCTCCTTCCAGGAGAGGGGTTCCCCGCGCCTTTCGCGGCGGGCGCTTGCGCTCCCGCTCCTTCCTGTCCTCCTCCTCCCCATCCTCATGATCCGGCGGCACTGCCGCCGTCACGTTCTGGCTGAGCCTCTGGAACAGGCCGAGACCGACCAGGGCGAAGACCGCGAGCAGCATCAGCAGGCCGGGATAGACGATGTTGCCCATCGTCTCGCGCGAGGTCTTCGCGATCAGGACGAGCGATTCCAGCGAGAGCGCCACGATCATGATCGTCATGAACTTGGTCAGCGAGCCCCGCGCCTCGGCCGGGCGGCGCAGTTCGCGGTCGGCTTGCACCTCTTCCTCGAAGAGGAACTTGCCGACATCTGCGACGGCGACCGCGATGATCACGAGGCCGATCCCGTCCAGCATCGTGTCGAGCGCGCCGTCCCCGGTCCAGAAACCTTGCGTGGTGCGCCATACCGCGACGCCGATCAGAATGATCGAGGCGCCAAGCAGCGCGAAGGCGATGATCGTGTAGAGCAGCCGGCTGAACAGCGTCATGTCTCCCCCCTGGTTGGAGGCGATAACCGGCCGCATGGCCGTGGGTTCCTCGCGACTTCGCCGTATCGAGGCGTTGCATGGCCGCTCCGGCGGCGGCGTCGATTGCCGGCGGGGGCGATCCATGCTCCAAGCGTCCAAATCCGGAGCGCTTCGCCATGCCCGACACGACGAACCTGATCACCTTCGCCCTGATCGCGCTCGGCATGGTGCTCACGCCCGGGCCGAACATGATCTACCTGATCTCGCGCTCCATCGCGCAGGGCAGGGCGGCGGGGCTGATCTCGCTCGGCGGCGTGATCCTCGGCTTCTTCGTCTACATGTTCTGTGCCGCCTTCGGCATCACGGCGCTGCTCTTCGCCGTTCCCTACGCCTATGACGCGCTGCGTATCGGCGGCGCGGCCTATCTGCTCTGGCTCGCCTGGCAGGCGGTTCGGCCCGGCGGGCGCTCGCCCTTCCATGTCCGCGACCTGCCGCATGACGGGCCGCGCAAGCTCTTCGCCATGGGCTTCCTGACGAGCCTGCTCAACCCCAAGATCGCGATGTTCTATCTGGCGCTGCTGCCGCAGTTCATCGATCCGGCGGCCGGCAACGTGCTCGCCCAGTCGGTCGTGCTTGGCTTCATCCAGATCGCGATCAGCGGCAGCGTCAACGCCCTGATCGCCGCGGCTGCGGGCAGCATCGCGCTCTTCCTGCGGACGCGGCCCTTCTGGTCGCTGGCGCAGCGCTGGCTGATGGGCACGGTGCTCGCCGGCTTCGCCCTGCGCATGGCCATGGAATCGCGGCGCTAGGAAGCTGATGACAACGCTTGAAACCGCGACGGACACGCCCCGGCCGACACTGCCGGCCCTGTTCACCGGCTTCCTCAAGATCGGGCTGATGGGCTTCGGCGGCGTCGGCCCCATCGCCCGCCATGTCATCGTCGCCGAGCGCAACTGGCTCGACGACCGCGGCTATGCCGAGCTGATCGGCATCTGCCAGGCCCTGCCCGGCGCCAACACCGTCAACGCCGCCGTCATGCTGGGAGATCGCTTCCGTGGCGCTATCGGCGCTTTGACCTGCGTCTTCGCCTTGATGGCGGTGCCGCTTCTCTCGCTGGTCGCCATCGCCAATCTTTATGACGCGGTATCCGATCATCCGCTGGCGCAGGTTGCGCTGACGGGGGCGGCGGCGAGCGCGGCAGGGCTCATCCTCGGCACGGCTGCGCGGCTTTTGACGAAGGCCGGCCTCGCGCGCTGGGCCTGGGTGATGGCTGCGGCGGCCTTCGTTGCGATCGGCGTGCTGCGCCTGCCGATGCTGCCGGCGCTTTTGGTGCTGGTGCCGCTGAGCCTCGTCGCAGCGACGTTCGGAGCGCGGCGGATCTGATGGAACGCGGCGTCTTCACCCAGCTCATCATCACCTTCGGCACCATCTCGCTGTTGGCGATCGGCGGCGCGAATGCCGTGGTGCCGGAAGTCCATCGCCAGATGGTCGATGTCCTGTCCTGGATGGATGCGCCGACCTTCGCCCGCCTCTTCGCCATCGCCCAGACAGCGCCGGGCCCGAACGTCATGATCGCCAGCATTCTCGGCTGGCATGTCGCTGGCACGCCCGGCCTGCTGGTCGCGACGGCGGCGATGCTGCTGCCGTCCTCCGTGCTGGCGCTCGCTTGCAGCCGTGGGTTGCAGCGCTTCAGCGGCAACTATGTCGTCCGGGTCGCGACGCTGGCGCTGGTGCCGATCGCGCTCGGGTTGATGCTGGCGAGCGGCATCGTCGCCGCGCTCGCCGCCGATGCCGGGCTGATCGGTTTCGCGATCACGGCCGCGACGGCAATCGTGACCTATCGCTCCAAGGTCAATCCGCTCGTGCCGATGGCTGCCGGCACCGTGGCCTATGTCGCCATGTGGTCCGTCGGACTCGCCTGACGCCCGTTTCTCAGAAGGAAGCTCAATTCGTGTCCCTGACCGCTGAAGAACAGACCGTCGTCGACTGGCTGGCCACCCGCAAGGAAGGCATGATCGCCCTGCTACGCGAGATGGTGGATACCGACTCGGGCTCCTATGACAAGGCTGGCGTGGACCGGGCCGGCGAGGTCGTGGCGCGCTTCCATCAGGCGAACGGGCTCGCGGTCGAGATCGTGCCGGATGCCCGCTACGGCGATGCGGTCAAGGCGCGCCTGCCCAACCCCACCGCCAACGACCAGCGCCCGGTGCTGCTGCTCGGCCACCGCGACACCGTCTTCCCGCAGGGCGAGCCGACGCGCCGGCCCTTCACCATCAAGGGCTCACGCGCCTATGGGCCGGGTGTCGCCGATATGAAGGGCGGGATCGTGATCTCCGCTTTCGTCGCGGCCGCTTTCGCCGAATGCGGCGGGCTCTCCGCGCCGCTGATGATGCTGACGACCAGCGACGAGGAGATCGGCTCGCCGTCCTCCCGGCCGGTCATCGAGGCGGCTGCACGCGAGTCGCGTTGCGTCTTCAATGCCGAGCCGAGCCGCCTGCCGGTCGGCAGCGATTTCGCCAAGGATCACCGGCAGTCCGTCACCAGCGGCCGCAAGGGCGGCGTCTTCATGCGCGCCGAGTTCACCGGCAAGCCGGCCCATTCCGGCGCCAATTACGAGAAGGGCGCCTCGGCCATCGTCGATCTCGGCCACAAGATCCCGAAGCTCCAGGGCCTCACCGATCTGGAGAAGGGCATCACCGTCAATGTCGGGCTGATCGGCGGCGGCCAGACCGTCAACACGGTCGCGCCCCACGCCTGGTGCGAGATCGACCTGCGTTACGTCACCGCCGCCCAGCGCCGCGAGATGGTCGAGGCCATCCGTAAGATTATCGAGACCCCGATCGTCGAGGGCACGGGCGCGAAGCTCACGATCAAGGGCGAGTTCCTGCCTCTGGAAGGCACGGATGAATCGCAGAAGCTGTTCCAGACCTATCGCGAGGCGGCGGCCGGCTTCGGCATCGCGACCATCGCCGAGTTCACCGGCGGCTGCGCCGATTCCGGCTTCACGGCGGCGCAGGGCACGCCGACGCTCTGCAGCGTCGGCCCGATCGGCGGCATGGCCCATACGCCGGACGAGTTCCTCGAGGTCGAGAGCCTCGTGCCGGCGGCGCAGATCCTGGCGCTCTCGGTGATGCGCGCGGCGAAGCTGATGGAGTGATGACCTTTCCTTCTCCCCTTGCGGGAAAAGGTGCCAGCGCGAAGCGCTGACGGATGAGGGGCCTCGCTGCCCTTTCCGTCATTGCGAGCGAAGCGAAGCAATCCAGGAGCAGCAGAGCTCTACGTCCTCCTGGATTGCTTCGTCGCTTCGCTCCTCGCAATGACGGCAACCGTGGCGCGACCCCTCACCCTAGCCCTCTCCCGCAAGGGGAGAGGGGACATGGCGAGCCTCAGAACGCCTCTTCCCAATTCCGGCTGAGCCGCATCGCCGAATTGATCAGACCGACATGGGAGTAGGTCTGGGGGAAGTTCCCCCAGAGCTCGCCGGTCTTGAGATCGGCGTCCTCCGAGAGCAGGCCGAAGCTATTGCGCCGCTGCAGGATGCGGTTGAACAGCTCCTTCGCCTCCTCCTCGCGGCCGATGGCGTAGAGCGCATCGACATACCAGAAGGCGCAGATCAGGAAGCCGGTGTGCATGTAGCCGAAATCGTCCTGCGTCGCGTAGCGCAGCAGCAGGTCGCCGCGTTTCAGCTCCCGGCCGATGGCCTCGACGGTCGCGATGTAACGGGCATCGTCCGGTTTCACGAAGCCGATCTCAGCAAGCAGCAACAGTGTCGCGTCGAGTTCGGAGCCGTCGAAGGTCGAGACGAAGTGGCCTTTCTCCTGATTCCAGATGCGGTCGCCGATGACCTGCTTCAGGCGTTTAGACTCGCTCTTCCAGTAGTCCTTCCGGTCGGCCCGGCCGAGCGTGCCGGCGATGCGGGCGAGCCGGTCGCAGGCCGCCCAGCACATCACTGAAGAGAAGGAGTGCACCGCCTCCTTCTCGCGCAGCTCCCAGGGCCCGGCATCCGGCTTGTCGAAGACACTGATGGCGAGCTCGCCCATCCGTTCGAGCTGCCCGAACAGGCTGTCCTTGCCGGGTTGGATCAGGCGCCGGTCGAAGAAGGCATGCGTCGCCGCCATCACGACCGCGCCGTAACCGTCATTCTGGATCTGCACCGCGGCGCCATTGCCGAAGCGCACCGGCTGATGGCCGCGATAGCCGGAGAGGTTCGACGCCTCGAACTCGGTCAGCGTGCCGCCCCGGGTGATCGGGTAGAGCGGCGGCAGATGCTGGGCGCCGCTCTCGGTGAAGGTGTCGACGATGTTGGTGATGAAGCCGAGATAGTCCTCCATCGTCCGCGTCGTGCCGAGTCGGTTCAGCGCATGCACGACGAAATAGGCGTCGCGCAGCCAGCAGAAGCGATAGTCCCAGTTGCGCTGCGTGCCCGGTGCCTCGGGGATCGAGGTGGTCAGCGCCGCGACGATGGCGCCCGTCTCCTCGAAGGCGCAGAGCTTCAGCGTGATCGCGGCGCGGATCACCTCGCGCTGGTACTCGAAGGGGATCGAGAGAGAACGCACCCAGTCGCGCCAGAAATCGGTGGTCTTGTCGAGGAACTCGCGCGACGTGGTCTCAATCTCGGCGCGCAGGGCCTCGTCCGAGCCGATGAAGAAGGAATAGGCCTGGTCGACCGCGAAGGGCGTGCTCTCGACGACATAGGAGATCGGGGCGTTCGTCGTCAGGCGGATGGTCTGATCGGCGCCAACGAAGCGGACATGGTTGGAGCCGCGGGTGATCTCGTCGGGCGCCTCGCCGATGCCCAGGCACGGCTTCACGACGACCCGGATGCGTGGCCGGCCCGAGATGCGCCGCACACGCCGCACCAGCTGCGGCGGGCGGAAGAAGCGCTCGTAGCGCACGAAGCGCGGCGCGAAATCGAGGATCTCGATGGCGTTGCCCTGGTCGTCGGACAGCACCGAGGAGAGGATCGCGGTGTTGTCGAGATAGCCCTGCTCGCAGCGCGTCATCCCGACGAGCTCTATGGCGAAGAAGCCTTTCTCCGGCTCCTTGTCGGCATCGCCGGGATGGTTGTCGATCAGCGAGCAGAAGACCGGGTCGCGGTCGAAGCGCGGGAAGCAGCCCCAGACGATGCGCGCGCGCCGGTCGATGAGCGCGGCGATCGAGCAGTTGCCGATCACGCCGAGGTCGAGCGAGGCGGAGTCATGCCCCGCGGCCGTGGTCGTTACGGTCATGGTCAATCCTGGCTTGGTCGTTGGCTTAGTCGTTCTGGGCGAAGCTCGATGCGGTCAGGCTACCGTTTTCGGCGCCTTCGAGAAGGATATGCCGCAAGGCGGTGGGGGAGGCGATCCGCAGCGTGGCGTGGCTCTGCCGGTCGCTGCCGATGCGGACCGAAAGGCCACCCATGGCGTTCACCGCCTCGAAGCCGTCCTCGTCGGTGATATCGTCGCCGATGAAGATCGGGCGCCGCCCGGCATAGGCCGGCGTCGCCATCAGCCAGGCGATGGCGCTGCCCTTGCTGGCGCCGGCCGGCACCAGCTCGGCGACCGCCTTGCCCTCCTGCAGTCGCACGCCCGGCCCGAGCTTAGCCGCGCTTCTCCGCATCAGATCGAGCGCTTCATCCTGCAATTCAGGCGCTAGCCGCCAGTGCAGCGCCATCGAGATGCGCTTGTCCTCGACGATGATACCGACATGGCTGTTGGCGAAGCGCACGAGATCGCGCAACGCCTCGCGCATGTTGTCGGGCGCATCGGATTGAGCGCGGATTTCACCATCGGCCCGGATCTGTGCGCCATGCAGCCCAGCGATGTCGAAGCGGTGCGGAGCAAGCGCTTCGTCGAGAAAGGCGATCGGCCGACCGGAGACCAGGGCGAGCGCGCCACCGAGCTGGATGCGCAGCGTTTCGAGCGCAGGAGCCACGCGGCGATCGAGCCGGACATCCTCTGGCGAAGGGGCGATTTCGACGAGCGTTCCGTCGAAATCGAGGAACAGAGCGATCTGCTGCTCCGCAGCATCGGTGCTGCGGGAGTCAGGAATAGTTTCCGGATCGATCAGCTTCGTCATGGTTCCGTTTTCTGGATAGGGAAGACGGCAGAAGAACGGCCGAGGTCCCTGATAATCCTTTGGTTTTGCCTGAGCGGTTCTGCTCGGCGAGAAAAATCGTCCTTGGGGTTGCCTCGCTCGACTGTTTGGTCGCACACTGGCGGCCACGATTTCACCGCAGGGTTGCCGCTGCCTCGCCATCCGGCCAGCCCCGCATCCCGGAAACATTACGCTTGCACAGGCGTTCTGTTCCTGCCGCCCATGGCGAAATTCGGGCGGCTTCTCCTGGAGAACTCGTCGCTATGCGTCTTGTCGTCGTCTCGAACCGCGTCACCATTCCCGAGCGCCAGGAGAAAGCTGCGGCAGGAGGGTTGGCGGTAGCGCTACGCGAGGCGCTGGAGCAACGCGGCGGCCTCTGGTTCGGCTGGAGCGGCGCCGTCAGCGAAAACGCCACACAGGCGGTTCGAGAGGTCCAGCGGGGCAATGTCACCTATGCCGTGACGGATCTCTCCGAGGCCGAGCGCCAGAGCTACTATCTCGGCTTCTCGAACCGCGCGCTCTGGCCGCTGATGCACTACCGGCTCGGCCTCACCGATTTTCAGCGCGGCGACTATATGGGCTATCTGAGCGTCAACCGCCGCTTCGCCAAGCAACTGGCTGCCCTGATCCGACCGGACGACCTGATCTGGATTCACGACTACCACCTGATCCCCTTGGCCGCCGAGCTGCGCCGGCGCGGCATCACCAATCGGATCGGCTATTTCCATCACATCCCCTGGCCATCGGCCGAGGTGTTCGGGGCCCTGCCGTTCAGCACCACGCTGATCCGCACCATGGCCTCCTATGATCTCATCGGGATGCAGACCGAGATTGACGCCCGCAACCTGATCGGTGGGCTGGTTTCGCTTTGCGGGGCGCGGGCGGAGGGCGAGCGCGTGCGGCTGGGCGCCCGGCAGACGACGGTCCAGAACTTCCCGATCGGCATCGATGTCGAGGCGTTCCGGCGGCTGGCGGTCGCTTCGGTCCGGCAGGCGCCGACGACGCTGCGGGCCACGCGCGATTCCCTCGGCGAGCGCAAGCTCGTCGTCGGCGTCGACCGGCTCGATTATTCGAAGGGCATCGTGCAGCGGCTGGAGGCCTTCGGCGAATTCCTGCGCGAGCACCCGGAGCATCGCGGCCGGGTCGGCCTGCTGCAGATCGCGCCGCCTTCGCGCAGCGACGTGCCCGAATATGCCGAACTCGACCGCTTGTCGGACGAGGTGGCCGGTCGGCTGAACGCCCAACTCGGCGAATTCGACTGGACGCCGATCCGCGTCGTGAAGAAGGCCTATTCGCGCAGCGCGCTCGCCGGTTTTTACCGCCGTGCCCAGGTCGGACTCGTAACCCCCATGCGCGACGGCATGAACCTCGTCGCCAAGGAATATGTCGCGGCGCAGGATCCGGCCGATCCGGGCGTGCTCGTGCTCTCGCGCTTCGCCGGAGCGGCCCAGCAGCTCCATGAGGCTCTGATCGTCAATCCGTTCGATACCCACGAGGTGGCGGAGGCGATTCGCACCGCGCTCGCCATGCCGAAGACGGAGCGCGTCCGCCGCTTCGAGAAGCTCTATGCTACGATCGCAGCAACCGACATCGACTGGTGGACGCGGCGCTATCTGGAGGCGTTGGCTGGCCTTGCTGCGGGGAGCGAACTGCCGGCCGGAAAACCCCAAGAGAAACCAAGGGCCGGCATGCGCCGCGTCAGTCGCACCGAAGCGGCGACGTCCGCCCGCGAGTCGGCGACGAAGCTTCGCCGGGCCTCTTCCGGGGCCGATCGCAAGGAGCCTTCGGCCGTCTCGGTGACGGCGCAGCCGTGAAGCTTCCTTTTCGTCAAGGCAACGATCAAATCGCGGGGGTAAAGCGCAAGCGCTGTTCGCGGCCCTTGCGGAATAAGGTCTTTGGTCGCTAGAAGGCAGCAGGCCGGGGTGGGCGACTCAGGTCTGGACAGGCATCGCATGGTCGATGGCTGAGGAGGCGGCGGAGGGCTGAGATCGATGCGAGGTGCTCTCGGAGGACCGGGCGTTCTGCTGCGCCGCCTCCGCGAGGTCATGGCGGCATCGATCAGCCCGCAGGAGCGCCTCGACCGCCTCGTCGTTCTGATCGCCGGCAATCTCGTCGCGGAAGTCTGCTCGGTTTACGTCCTGCGCGAGGACGCCTCGCTCGAACTCTATGCAACCGAGGGCCTCAACCGCGAGGCCGTCCACCTCACGACCATGCGCGCCGGCGAAGGCCTCGTCGGCCTGATCGCCAGTGAGGCCGAGCCGCTGGCGCTGTCGGACGCGCAGGCGCACCCCTCCTTCTCCTATCGCCCGGAGACGGGTGAAGAAGTCTACCGCTCGTTCCTCGGCGTCCCGATCCTGCGCGGTGGCGCCGTGATGGGCGTGCTCGTCATTCAGAACCGGGCCTCGCGGATCTATTCCGAGGAGGAGACCGAGAGTCTGCAGACAACCGCCATGCTGATGGCGGAGATGATCGCCGCCGGCGGACTGAAGTCGCTCGCGGCGCCCGGTGCCTCCATCGGCCTCGACCGCCCGATCCACGGCGTCGGCGTCTCGCTCTCGGACGGCGTCGGCCTCGGCTATGCGGTGCTGCACGAGCCGCGTGTCGCCATTTCGAACCTGATCGCCGAGAATCCCGTGGCCGAGGTAGGGCGCCTCGAGGCTGCGATCGGTGAGATGCGCGCCTCGATCGACGAGTTGGTCGAGCGCGGCGACGTCGCTCATACCGGCGAGCATCGCGACGTGCTGGAGACCTTCCGCATGTTCGCCCATGACCAGGGCTGGCTGCGCCGCATGCGCGAGGTCGTGCTGACCGGTCTGACGGCTGAGGCTGCGGTCGAGCGCGTGCAGTCCGACACCCGCGCCAAGATGCTGCGGCAGACTGATCCCTATCTGCGCGAGCGACTGCACGATCTCGACGATCTCGCGAACCGGCTGCTGCGCACGCTGGTCGGCAAGGCCAACGGCGTGCCGCGCGAGAAGCTGCCCGAGAACGCCATCGTCGTCGCCCGTTCGATGGGCCCCGCCGCGCTGCTCGATTATGACCGAGCCCGGCTGCGCGGCCTCGTGCTGGAGGAGGGCGGCCCGACCAGCCACATCGCCATCGTGGCGCGCGCGCTCGGCATCCCGGCCGTGGGCGAGGTCGCGAACGCGACGGCGCTGGTCCAGGCCGGAGACGCCATCATCGTCGATGGCCAAGCCGGCGAGGTGCAGATTCGCCCTCAGCCGGACGTCGAGAACGCCTACAAGGACAAGGCGCGGCTGCGCGCCCGCAAGCAGAAGCAGTACGAGAAGCTCAAGGAAATGCCGGCCGTCACCAAGGACGGCACCGAAATCACGCTGCAGATCAATGCCGGCCTCATCGTCGACATGCCCAATCTCCACGCGACGGCTGCCTCCGGCATCGGGCTCTTCCGCACTGAGCTGCAATTCATGGTGGCGCAGCACATGCCGACCACGGCAGAGCAGCAGGCCCTATACGCCGCCGTGCTGAACGCGGCCGAAGAGCGACCGGTGACCTTCCGGACGCTCGATATCGGCGGCGACAAGGTGCTGCCCTATATGGAGGGGGTGGAGGAGGAGAATCCGGCGCTCGGCTGGCGTGCGATCCGCATCGGTCTCGACAAGCCGCGGCTGCTGCGCGCCCAAGTGCGCGCCTTGCTGCGGGCGAGCGCGGGTCGGGATCTCCGGATCATGCTGCCCATGGTCGCGACCACGGACGAGTTCCGCCGCGCCCGTGTCATCATCCGCCGCGAGCAGGCGATGCTGCAGAAGCAGGGTGTCGAGCCGCCCCGCATGCTCAAGGTCGGCGTCATGGTCGAGGTGCCGTCGCTGCTGTTCGAGCTTCAGGAGATCACGCGCGAGGCGGATTTCCTGTCGATCGGCACCAATGACCTGATGCAGTTCCTCTTTGCCGCTGACCGCGAGAACAAGCGCGTCGCGGATCGGTTCGACCCGCTCGGCGTCGGAGCGCTGAGAGCGCTGCGCCGCATCGTCGAGGCAGCGTCGGAAACCGGTTGCCCGGTCACCGTCTGCGGTGAAATGGGTGGCAGGCCGCTGGAGACGATGGCCCTGATCGGCCTGGGCTATCGCGGCTTCTCGATGTCCGCGGCCTCGATCGGCCCGGTCAAGGCGATGCTGCGCGCGCTCGACGCGCGCAAGTTGGCCGAGCGCATGGACTGGATGCTGGCGACGCCCGAAAGCGCCGCCTCCCTGCGCCCGCAACTCGCCGCATTCGCGGCCGAATTCAAGGTCCCGGTCTAGCGAAGCTCGCTCTCGCTTCGCCTTGCGGCCTGAATCCTTTTCGTTTCAAGAGTTCCATCATGTCCCTTCAGCTTCCCCAGGATCGTCTCGACGGCATCGTGGCGCGCCATGCCGCCGCGATGGCGGAGATCAATCAGGTTACGGAGGCCGCGCGCACCGTCGAGCTCGCCAAGGAGCTGTCCGAGCTCGATCCCGTCGTTGCGGCAATCGACGCCTGGCGCAAGGCGCAAGCCTCGCTAGAGGAGGCCGAGATGCTGATCGACGATCCCGCGACCGACGCCGCCTTCCGCGATCTCGCCTATGAGGAGCGCGACACGGCCCGCGCCGAGATCGACGCCCGCGCCCGCGAGATCCTGATCGCGCTCCTGCCGAAGGACGCCGCCGATGAGCGCGGTGTCATCCTGGAAATCCGGGCCGGTACGGGCGGCGACGAAGCCTCGCTCTTCGCGGGCGACCTGCTGCGCATGTATCAGCGTTATGCCGCCCAGAAGGGCTGGAGCGTCGATATCCTTTCCGAGAGCGAAGGCACCGTCGGCGGCTACAAGGAAGTCATCGCCGAGATCAACGGCCGCGGCGTCTACGCCCGGCTCAAATTCGAATCCGGCGTCCACCGCGTCCAGCGCGTGCCTGATACGGAAGCCTCCGGCCGCATCCATACTTCAGCGGCGACGGTCGCAACCCTGCCGCTGGCGAGCGAGGTCGACATCGCGCTGAACGACGCCGATATCCGCATCGACACGCTGCGCTCGGGCGGTGCCGGCGGTCAGCACGTGAACAAGACCGAATCGGCCGTGCGCCTGACCCATATTCCAACCAACACGGTGGTGCTGGTCCAGGACGAGCGCTCGCAGCACAAGAACAAGGCGCGCGCCTACGAGCTGCTTCGCGCAAAGCTCTTCGACATGGAGCGTATGCGGATCGATGCCGAACGATCCGCCGATCGGCGCGCGCAGGTCGGCTCGGGAGACCGCTCGGAGCGCATCCGCACCTACAACTTCCCGCAAGGGCGCATCACCGACCACCGCATCAACCTGACGCTCTACAAGCTCGACGAGATGATGCAGGGTCTTGTCCTCGATGAGGTCGTGGATGCGCTGACGGCGGAGTACCAGGCGAAGCTGCTGCTCGCCGAAGGTATGTCGTGATGAAACCAAAGGCCCCATCCGGCGTTGATGACGTATCGACACTAGGAGAGGGGGTTTCCAATGATCAAATTGGCTTCCACGATCGCAATGGCGGGCCTGATGGCGGTCGCCATGGGCAGCGCCTCGCAGGCGCAGGAACGCACCTTCCGCAAGATCACGTCCGGCCAGCCGGCGGCCTTGCAGGGCGCGATGACGGAGTCGCAGGCGCGCAAGGCCTGCCAGATGGAAATGAAAGGCGCGCGCGAGAGCAAGGCGTCGATCAACACCAAGATGAAGCTTTGCGTCACGCAGAAGATGGGCGGGAACAGCTGACCGAGCCCCCTCGGGGTTCGGCCGCCTGCGACCCTGAAGCGGGAAACGATTGGCTGATAGATGGCGCCGCGCCGACCGTCAGGGAGGTGCGGCGTCGGCTTGCCCAAAGGCTGATGCGAGCCGGCAGCGGCACGGCTGGGCTCGATGCACGGCTGTTGATCGAAGGCAGCATCGCGACGGAAAATCCCGAGCCGGACATGATCCTGCCTCCAGAAGCGCTGGCGCGGCTGGGCGCCTTCGCCAGGCGGCGACAGGCGGGCGAGCCAGTGTGGCGCATCCTTGGCGAGCGCGAGTTCTGGAGTCTGCGCTTCCAGCTCTCGCCCGCCACGCTGGAGCCGCGACCGGACAGCGAGACCATCGTCGAGGCGGGGCTGGCTGAGCTGAAGGACCGGCGCAAGGAGCCGCTTTCCCTGCTTGACCTCGGCACCGGTACAGGCTGCCTGCTGATCGCCCTGCTGAGCGAGTTGCCTCGCGCCAAGGGGCTCGGCATCGACCTGTCGCAGGAGGCCTGCGGCACCGCCGCCGGCAACGCCACGTTGAACGGCGTGGCCGGTCGGGCGAGGTTCCAACAGGGAAGCTGGACGGAAGGGCTCGCCGGCCCCTTCGACCTGATCGTCTCGAACCCGCCTTACATTCCCTCGGGCGAGATCGCGGGCCTGTCCGTCGAGGTGCGCGAGCACGATCCGATTCTGGCGCTCGATGGCGGCGCCGATGGCCTTGGGCCCTATCGAATCTTCGCGCGGACCCTGCCAGCACTGCTCGCGCCGGGAGGGATCATCGTCTTCGAGATCGGGGCAGGGCAGGGACCGGACGTCGTCGCGCTGATGCGGACCGGGGGACTTGAATTCCGCGGCAGCCGCAACGATCTGGGTGGTCATGAGCGAGCGCTGATTTTCGCGATCGGGTGATCATGCACAGGCTTTCGGTCGATTTCGCTTGGAGAAGTGGCCAAAAGCAGCTATGCAGCATTCCAGCCGAAGCTGGTGGCGTCAGGGCCAAGCTTTCGGGCAGTTCCCGATCGAACAGGATTGGCTCGATATCAGCGTTGTTCGCAGGCGTGCTCTTGGAGCAGCGCAGCTGACAAGCCGGATGGAACCCCGAAGGCGCCATGGCGCCGATTTGGCTCAATCGGGATGGAATCCCGCGGGGTTGGAGCCCCTTTTGGAAAAGAGCGCGTGAAGACCAGGAACGGCGTATCGCCCCTTCAGGTCAACTCAGGCCGACACAGCGTCGCAACCCGCTGTGCTTCGCAACGCGTATGATGACAGCACGGTTGCCTTGAGCACAGAAGCGCGAGACAGACGCGAATGAGACCAGGTCAGAACCGGCGTATGCGCGGCCGCAATAATAACGGCAATAATAACGGCAATCGCAAATCTCCAAATCCGCTGCAGCGTAGCTACGAATCCAATGGACCGGACGTAAAGGTCCGGGGCACTGCGCAGCATATCGCCGAGAAATATCTGCAGCTGGCGCGCGATGCCCAGTCTTCGGGCGACACCGTCGCGGCCGAGAGCTATTTCCAGCACGCAGAGCACTATTACCGCATCCTGCTCGCGGCGCAGGAGCAGATGGCCCAGCAGTTCGGCCACTCCTTCCCGCCGAATCGCGCCTTCGTCGAGGACGCCGATGAGGGCGAGGAGGAAGGTGACGAAGAGATGCAGCCCTTCCAGCCCGGTACTGGTCCGCAGCCCGATCGTGGCGCCAACGGCCATGGCGGCTACAACGGCCACGGTGGCCAGCGTGCCGAGGGCGAGGGTGGTGAAGGGCAGCAGCAGGGCGGCGGCCAGCGTTTCGACCGCCAGAACCGCCGCGAGCGCTTCAACAACGACCGCAACAACGATCGTCGCTTCGACCGGCAGGATCGTGGCGAGCGCCGCTTCGACCGCAACGAAGGCGGCCAGGGCGTTCCGGGCGGCTATGCTCCGCGTCCCGATGCGCCCCGCTCCGACATCCCGGTCGGCATCGAGCCGCAGGTCGAGGCATCTACCGAGCAGCCTGAGGTCGAACGCCGTCAGGAGCGCACTGAGCGTCCGCAGCGCGAGCGTCGTCCGCGCCGCCAGGAAATCGATGCCGGCGATGATGTCGCTGCGGCTCTGCCGTCCTTCCTGACCACCCCGGTGCGGGTCGCCGCCCCGGCGGAACCGGTGGAAACCGCTCCTGCGGAGCCTGCGGCCGAGGCCGCGGAAGCTGCGCCGAAGCGCACCCGCCGTCGCCGTTCGCCGCGCGAGGTCATGGATGCACTCGGCTCCGACACGGATGGTTCGGCCGAGTAAGCCGCCCAGGCTGCTGTTCAAATCGAAAAGGGCCCGCAAGGGCCCTTTTTCTTTGGTCGTCTCTCTCGATGGTCACGCTCAGGCGATGCCGAGTTCCGCCGGCGTTTCCATGACGCTCAGCCTGGCTCCTTCACCGAGCGAGCCGCCCGCGACGATGCGGCAATAGATGCCGCAATCGACATGGCCGTAATGCCGCATCAGCGCCTTGGGGATCTGCATGTCGCGCGCGCCGGTCTCGGGGTCGACATTGGTCGCAGCACAGCGCTCGATCCGCTTGATGACATGGAGCCTGAGCCCGTCCGGGCCGGCGAGGTCGCGGCCGACGAGCTCGTTCTCGCCCCAGGCCGGAAGATCACTCACCATCAGATTGCCGCGAAAGCGCAGCGGGTCGACCGGGCGGCCGAGCCGCGCTTCGAGATCGGCGACGCTGGCGAGGTTGATGATCGAGACGAAGCCCGAGCGGGAATCGGTGAAGCGATAGGTCGGCGGCGCCGTCAGCAGCTTGGGGATGCCGCGCAGTTCGTCGGGCATGAAGCCCTCGAAGAAGCGCGTGATCTCCGCTCGTCCGCGCTCGCTGGCGGTAGCGGCCCGCATGACCTCGCTGCCGCCCTGTTCGATGACGAGGTCGCCGGTGGGGTCGTCGTAGCGGCTGCGCAGCCGGGCCAGCGACTCGTTGCGCATCAGCATCAGGTACTTGATCTTCGGCTGGTGGACCGGTTCGGCCGGATCGAAGCCCGAAGCACCGTTCTCGATCGCGAAGAGACGGTCGCCCGGGAAATAGCCCTCCGTCGGCAGCTCGGCATGCTGCAGCCGTTCTGGCGAAAGCCCCTTCACGGGATAGCGATAGAGCGTTTCGATGCGCATGGTCGGTTCGGCTCCGGCTTAGGCGAGAGGCTCATATAGCCTTGCCAATCGGCCCTGACAGATCAATTCTTGTATCCGTTTCGATCAATCCGCCTCGTCTTCGCCGTCGCTGACGGAGCGCTGGCAGCCCCAGCCGGCCAGTACCGCATCGGTCTCCTCGGCGACGAAGAAACGGGCGGCGTCGCGGTCATAGCCTTCCGCGAGCAGGCGCTCGTAATCGGTGTGGACATGGCGGACATGGGAACCGAGCGCGAGCCAGAGCGCGGTGGGAGGCGGCAGATCCTTCATGTGCTTGCGCTCGGCCAGTGCGACCACCGCTTCGGCGTCGGAGAGCGGGATGCCCGGCGCCAGCGCCCTCAGCGCCTTGCGAATCGCCTGCTGTCGCTTGGTCCCGGCCATGTCCGATCTGCGCCTGCCCTTTGCGTCAGGTCAATTCCAGGGCGGTGCCCCTTCCGTTGCGCGAATGCCACACTATCTTGGGTGGCGAAGGGCGGCCCATCAGGGCGCCCTATCCTGATGAAAGGCAGCAGGTCGGCGTCGCTGCGGGGCGCGGGTCTGCGGGCGGAGTGATCTGAATGAACATCGAGAAATACACCGATCGGGCGAAAGGCTTCCTCCAGGCGGCGCAGACGATCGCGCTGCGTGAGGGGCATCAGCAGTTCACGCCGGAGCATCTGCTCAAGGCGCTGCTCGACGACAATGAAGGCATGGCGGCGGGCCTGATCGACCGGGCCGGCGGCAATTCCAAGCTCGCTTTGCAGCTGACCGATCAGGCGCTGGCGAAGCTGCCCAAGGTTTCGGGCGGCTCGGGCGGCCTCAACCTCACGCAAGGGTTGGCCCGTGTTTTCGACGCGGCCGAGAAGGCAGCTGAGAAGGCCGGCGATTCCTTCGTCACGGTCGAGCGGCTGCTGCTGGCTCTCGCGATCGAGAAGGACACCGAGGCCGGCAAGGCGCTGTCCAAGGCCGGCGTCACGCCGCAGGCCCTCAATGCCGCGATCGAGGCGATCCGCAAGGGCCGCACCGCCGATTCCGCTTCGGCCGAGCAGGCTTATGACGCGCTGAAGAAATACGCCCGCGACCTCACCGCCGCGGCGCGCGAGGGCAAGCTCGACCCGGTCATTGGCCGCGACGAGGAGATCCGCCGCACCATCCAGGTGCTGTCGCGCCGGACCAAGAACAACCCCGTCCTGATCGGCGAGCCCGGCGTCGGTAAGACCGCCATCGCCGAGGGCCTCGCGCTGCGCATCGTCAATGGCGACGTGCCGGAGAGCCTGAAGGACAAGGAGCTGCTCGCCCTCGACATGGGTTCGCTGATCGCGGGCGCCAAATATCGCGGCGAGTTCGAGGAGCGGCTGAAGGCTGTCCTCAACGAGGTCTCGTCCTCGGATGGCGGCGTCATCCTGTTCATCGACGAGATGCACACCCTCGTCGGCGCCGGCAAGACCGATGGCGCGATGGACGCGTCCAACCTGCTGAAGCCGGCGCTCGCCCGCGGCGAGCTGCATTGCATCGGCGCGACCACGCTCGACGAGTATCGCAAATATGTCGAGAAGGACGCTGCGCTGGCGCGGCGTTTCCAGCCCGTCTTCGTCGAGGAGCCGACGGTCGAGGACACGATCTCGATCCTGCGCGGCCTCAAGGAGAAGTACGAGCAGCATCACCGCGTCCGCATCACGGACTCGGCGCTGGTCTCGGCTGCGACGCTGTCGAACCGCTACATCACCGACCGCTTCCTGCCCGACAAGGCGATCGACCTCGTCGACGAGGCCTCGGCGCGGCTGCGCATGCAGGTCGATTCCAAGCCCGAAGAGCTGGATTCGATCGATCGTGAGATCGTGCGGCTAAAGATCGAGCAGGAGGCGCTCAAGAAGGAGAACGACGCCGGCTCGAAGGAGCGGCTGAAGCGGCTCGAATCCGAGCTTGCTGAGCTCGAGGCGCGCTCCGACACGATCACCACCGCCTGGAAGGCCGAGAAGGACAAGCTCGGCCAGGCTGCGGAGATCAAGACGAAGCTCGACAATGCCCGCAATGAGCTCGCCCAGGCGCAGCGCAAGGGCGAGTACCAGCGCGCCGGCGAGCTCGCCTATGGCGAGATCCCTGGGCTCGAGAAGCGGCTGGCCGAGGTCGAAGCCAGGGGCGACAGTGCCGGCATGGTCGAGGAGGCGGTGACGCCCGATCACGTTGCCGCCGTCGTCTCGCGCTGGACCGGCGTGCCGGTCGACAGGATGCTGGAAGGCGAGAAGGAGAAGCTGCTGCGGATGGAGGAAGTCCTGGCCTCCCGCGTCGTCGGCCAGCGCGAGGCGGTGGAAGCCGTCTCGACCGCGGTCCGCCGGGCGCGCGCCGGCCTGCAGGACCCTAACCGTCCGATCGGCTCCTTCATGTTCCTCGGCCCCACTGGCGTCGGCAAGACGGAGCTGACCAAGGCGCTGGCGTCCTTCCTGTTTAACGACGACACCGCGCTCGTGCGCATCGACATGTCGGAATACATGGAGAAGCACTCGGTCGCCCGGCTCATCGGCGCCCCTCCCGGTTATGTCGGCTACGAGGAGGGCGGGGCCCTGACGGAGGCGGTGCGCCGCCGGCCCTATCAGGTCGTGCTCTTCGACGAGGTAGAGAAGGCGCATCCGGACGTGTTCAACGTCCTGCTGCAGGTGCTCGACGATGGCCGCCTCACCGATGGCCAGGGCCGCACGGTCGACTTCCGCAACGTGCTGATCATCATGACCTCGAACCTCGGTTCCGAGTTCCTGGTGAACCAGCCCGAGGGCCAGGATACCGACGCGGTTCGCGATGAAGTGATGGGTGTGGTCCGCCATGCCTTCCGGCCGGAGTTCCTGAACCGGATCGACGACATCATCCTGTTCCATCGCCTGCGCCGTCAGGATATGGGCGCGATCGTCGATATCCAGATGGCTCGCCTCCAAAAGCTCCTCACCGACCGCAAGATCACGCTCGAGCTCTCGAAGGAGGCGCGCGAGTGGCTGGCCGACAAGGGCTACGACCCGGCCTATGGCGCACGCCCGCTGAAGCGCGTGATCCAGAAGTCGGTGCAGGACCCGCTGGCGGAAGCCATCCTCGCCGGCGAGATCGTCGATGGCGAGACGGTGCCGGTCACAGTCGGGCCGGGTTCGCTGATGCTCGGCCATGTCGCGGCCGTGAAGGAGAAGCGGCCGGCGGGCGTGGCGCTGAACTGACGCGGCGAAGCCGCGTCATCCTCGGGCGGCGCGAAGCGCTGACCCGAGGATCTCCGGATAGAGATGCTCGGGTCGAGCCCGAGCATGACGGGCGCGTTGCGCCCGTCACCCACGCTTCAACAGAAACACCGCCTGCGCGCCGAACAGGTTCCAGAACCACCAGGGCGCATTGACGCCGACCCGGCCGCCGGCGGCGTCGAGCGCGACGGCGCGTTCCTTCTTGGCGCCCACTGCGTCGCAGAGCGTGACGAAATCCCGGATCGTGCAGAAATGGATGTTGGGCGTGTCCCACCAGGAATAGGGCAGGGAGTCTGTTACCGGCATCCGGCCTTGGAAAAACACCTGGCCGCGCATGCGCCAATGCCCGAAATTCGGGAAGGAGACGATGGCGTGCCGGCCGATCCGGAGCATCTGCTCCAGCACGAGGCGGGGATTGCGCGTCGCCTGGATGGTCTGGGAGAGGATGACGTAGTCGAACGAGTCGTCGGGATAGTCGGCGAGGTCGGTGTCGGCGTCGCCCTGGATCACCGATAGCCCGCGCGTCACACAGTCCGCGACGCCCTCCCGCGAAAGCTCGATCCCGCGCGCATCGACATCGCGCGTCTCCGCCAGCAGCGCCAGCAGCGCGCCGTCGCCGCAGCCGACATCGAGCACGCGCGTATGCGGCTGCACCATCTCGGCGACGAGCTTCAGGTCGATGCGGTTGGTGTTGTTCTCGGTCAGCGCCATGCCTCAGATGCCCCGTGCCCGCGCCGCCGCGCCGATGAAGCCGCGCGTCGTGGCGAAGAGGTTGGGCTCTTCCAGCAGGAAGGCGTCGTGCCCCTTGTCGCTCTCCAGCTCGACGAAGGACACCGAGGCGCCCGCAGCGTTGAGCGCATGCACGATCGCACGGGAATCGGCCGTCGGGAACAGCCAGTCGGAGGTGAAGGAGGCGACGCAGAAGCGCGTCTTCGTCCCCGTGAAGGCACGCGCCAGTACGCCGTCATGGTCGGCGGCGAGGTCGAAATAATCCATCGCGCGGGTGACATAGAGATAGGAGTTGGCATCGAAGCGCTCGACGAAGCTCAGGCCCTGATGGCGCAGATAGCTCTCCACCTGGAAATCCGCGTCGAAGGAGAATGTCGGAGCCTCGCGGTCCTGCAGCTTGCGGCCGAATTTACGATGCAGCGCCTGCTCGGAGAGATAGGTGATGTGCGCGCCCATGCGCGCGACCGAAAGCCCCTTGGCCGGGCGCGTGCCCTCTTCGAGATAGCGGCCCCGGCGCCAATCGGGATCGGCCATCACCGCCTGCCGGCCAACCTCGTGGAACGCGATGTTCTGGGCCGAATGCTTGGCACCGGTCGCCAGCGGCAGCGCCGAGAAGACGCGGGCCGGGTAGCTCGCCGCCCATTGCAGCACCTGCATGCCGCCCATCGAGCCGCCCGCGACGCAGAACAGCGTCTCGATCCCGAGCGAGTCGACCAGCGCCGCCTGCGCCCGCACCATGTCGCGGATGGTCACGACCGGGAAGGAGAGGCCCCAGGGCTTGCCCGTCTCCGGGTTGAGCGAGGCCGGCCCCGTCGTGCCGGTGCAGCCGCCGATGACATTGGCGCAGATCACGAAGAAGCGGTCGGTATCGATCGGCTTGCCCGGCCCGATCATCGAAGTCCACCAGCCGCCCTTGCCGGTGATCGGGTTGCGGCTCGCCACATATTGGTCGCCGGTCAGCGCGTGGCAGACCAGGATCGCGTTCGATTTCGCGGCGTTGAGTTTGCCGTAAGTCTGGTAGGCGATCTGCCAGCGATCGAGCACCACGCCGCAATCCATCAGCAGCGGCGTGTCCGGGCCGAAACGTGCGACCGGACTGGAAGGCTCGTTGGCCTCTTTTTGCGGGTCGGCCAGGCTGGGGGAGGATTCGCTCATTTCGTCCGCGGCGACAGAGTATTTGTCTTGCCGGTCCATGCGTTCGGAAAATCGAACCCTAGCGATGCCGTGCCGAAGCTGCGCTGTCAATGCAGGACTGCGTCACCGGCTTTGCCAAGCTGAGCCGGCGGCGCTAAGGAGCTTGGCCCTGCCGCGAAATGCGTCCCGCCACGATGACCGAAGCCGCTCCGACCACTCTCGCCGATCTGCGCAGCGAGATCGACCGCATCGACAGCGAAATGCACGCGCTGCTGATGGAGCGCTCGCATATCATCGAGACGCTGATCTCGATCAAGAAGACGCAGGCCTCTGGCTCCGCCTTCCGGCCCGGCCGCGAGGCCGACATCATGAAGCGGCTGGCGCTGCGCCATAAAGGCCTGCTGCCGCTCGACACGGTGGAGAGCGTCTGGCGCATCATCATCGCGACCTTCACCTATGTGCAGGCGCCTTACTCGGTCCACGCCGACGTTTCCGGCGGCGATGCCGCGATGCGCGATTCGGCGCGCTTCCATTTCGGCTTCACCGTGCCCTTCGTGACGCATGAGAATGCGCGCGCCGTCATTCGCGCCGTAGCGGATTCCGCTGGCGATCTCGGCATCTTCCGCATGGACCAGGGCGCCAGCGCCGGCATCTGGTGGCGGGATCTGATCGGGCCGGACAACCCTAAGATCATCGCGCGCCTGCCCTTCATCGAGCGGCCGGACCATCCAGCCGGCACGCCGGTCTATTGCATCGCCAAGCCGCTGGCCGATGCCGCCGTGCGCGAGATCGTGCTTTATGCTGCCCGCGTCGAGCGCTGGTCGGAGGCGTTGCGGCACGGCCTCGCCCAGCATCTGGCCGAGGTCTCGGCCTCGGCAGCGGATGGCTCGCATCTGTCGCTCTTGGTCGCGGCCTCCGGCGAGGTCGATCAGGCCGCCATCCGCGAGGCGCTGGCGCCCGCGGGCCTCAGCGACTTCTCCGAGGTCGGCAGCCACGCCGCCCGTTTCGCCGTCAAATCCGCCCGCTGAGCGGGCCCGAACCGCTTCCTGCTGCAAGGTCAATCATCATGACGACCGCCTCCCGTCCCGTTCCGCGTCCCGGCGTCCTCGACATCGAGGCCTATGTCCCGGGCAAATCCGCCGCTCCTGCCGGCGTGAAGCTGCACAAGCTCTCCTCCAACGAGACGCCGCTCGGCCCGAGCCCGAAGGCCGTCGAAGCCTTCCAAAGCCTCGCCGGCAAGCTGGAGCTCTATCCCGACGGCACGTCGAGCAAGCTTAAACAGGCGATCGCCGGCCGCTACGGCCTCGATCCGGCGCGGATCATCTGCGGCAACGGCTCGGACGAACTGCTGGAGCTCGTCACCAAGGCCTATCTCGGCACGGGCGACGAGGGCATCTACAGCCAGTACGGCTTCCTCGTTTACCGCATTGCGATCCTCGCCGCCGGCGGCAAGCCGGTCATCGTGCCGGAGAAGAACTACACGGCCGATGTCGACGGCATCCTCGCCGCGGTGACGCCGAAGACCAAGATCGTCTTCCTCGCCAACCCCAACAACCCGACCGGCACCTACCTGCCCTTCGACGAGGTCAAGCGCCTGCAGGCCGGCCTGCCGCCGCATGTCCTGCTGGTGCTCGACGCGGCCTATGCCGAATATGTCCGCCGCAACGACTACGCCTCCGGCATCGAGCTTGTCGCCGAGAGCGAGAACGTCGTGATGACGCGCACCTTCTCGAAGATCTACGGCCTCGCCAATCTGCGCATTGGCTGGATCTATGCGCCGGCCCATGTCATCGACGCGCTTGAGCGCATTCGCGGCCCCTTCAACGTCAACGGTGCCGCGATCGAAGCCGGTGCTGCCGCCGTTGCCGACGAGGCCCATGTCGCCGCCGCCATCGAGCACAACGAGAAATGGCTGGCGTGGACGACGGCCGAGCTGGAGAAGCTCGGCCTCGCCGTCACGCCTTCGGTCGGCAACTTCGTGCTGATCCACTTCACGAAGACACCGGGCAAGACCGCGAAGGAAGCCGACGCCTTCCTGACCCAGCGCGGCCTCATCCTGCGCGCGGTCGGTGGCTATGGCCTGCCGGATGCGCTGCGCATGACGATCGGCACCGAGGAGGCGAACCGTCTCGTTGTCGCCGCGCTCGCCGATTTCCTCTCGGCCAAGGCTTGATGCAGATGGCGGAAAGCTTCGCGCCGCGCCGCTCAGAACCGGTCTTCGCCCGCCTCGCCATCATCGGCATCGGGTTGATCGGCTCTTCGATCGCGCGGGCCGCGAAGGAGCTGAACCTCGCCGGCACGATCGTGCTCGCCGATCAGGACGCGGCCGTCCGCCAGCGGGCGCGTGAGCTCGATCTCGGCCATGCCGTGGCCGATACAGCGGCCGAAGCGGCCCGCGACGCTGACCACATCATCCTCTGCGTGCCCGTCGGTGCCTGCGGACCGGTCGCAGCCGAGATCGCCGCGAGCCTGAAGCCGGGCGCGATCCTCTCCGATGTCGGCTCGGTCAAGGGCTCGGTCGTCGACGCGGTCCTGCCGCATCTGCCTGAAGGCGTTTCCTTCGTCCCGGCCCATCCGGTGGCGGGCACGGAGAATTCCGGCCCCGATGCCGGCTTCCCGAGCCTCTTCCTCAACCGCTGGTGCATCCTGACGCCGCCGGAAGGAACGGAGCCAGCTGCGATCGCGAAGACGCGCCAGCTCTGGGAGGGCATGGGCGCGCTGGTCGAGGTGATGAGCGCGCAGCATCATGACCTGGTCCTGGCCATCACCAGCCACCTTCCGCACCTCATCGCCTACAACATCGTCGGCACGGCCGAGGATCTGGAGGCCGTGACCGAGACCGAGGTCATCAAGTTCTCGGCCGGCGGCTTCCGCGACTTCACCCGCATCGCCGCCTCCGATCCGACGATGTGGCGCGACGTCTTCCTGCACAACAAGGAAGCGGTGCTGGAGATGCTCGGCCGCTTCAACGAGGATCTCGCACTGCTGACCCGCGCGATCCGTTATGGCGATGGCGAGACGCTGCACAAGCACTTTACCCGCACCCGCGCCATCCGCCGCGGCATCGTCGCGCTCGGCCAGGAGAAGCCGGAGACGGAGAAGCTGCGCAAGAACTGAAGCAGCAGCAGTGCGGCGGGAAATTTGCTGGAGCGGAGCTGTGTGTCGGCATCTCTTGCACCTTGCCAAGCCCGTCCCCTGCTGGTACAGCGCCACCCGTTGCCGCAATAGCTCAGCTGGTAGAGCACCTCATTCGTAATGAGGGGGTCGGGGGTTCGAATCCCTCTTGCGGCACCATTGCTTAGCTCGATTTCGGGCTCATGCCAGATCAGGTCGAGGGCGCACCCGGGACACTAGGGTCGGTGGTGGCCGGCTCTGTGGCGTTGATTACGAATCAGAAAGATTCGATTTCAGGTGCTGCCTACCACCTTGCGCACGGCTGATTGCAGGTCGGCGCGGGCGCAGGTGCCCGAATCAAACGCGCCGTTTTTCCCAGTTCTGGACATCGCTTCGGACGAAGCCGGCTGCCCTAGTGATCATTCCGCCGCTTCCCTGATACCGGGTCGGAAACGCGCGGCACGATGACGCGATGGCAGGCGCAGGGATCCGAACAGTTTCTGCCGCAGCGGTCCCTCTTCATAGGCGGTCTTGTAAAGACCGCGGTTCTGCAGCTCGGGGACCACCAGATCGACGAAAGCCTCGACGCTTTCGGGGGTCACGGTCCGCGTCAGGTTAAAGCCGTCGACATCGGCCTCGTCGATCCAGGCGGCGAGTTGGTCGGCGACCTGCGAAGGGTTGCCGACGATCGGCTGGTTCCGGCTGCCGAGCTTCATCTGCTCGCGCAGGCCGCGCACCGTCCAGACCTTGTCGGGGCTGCGCTTGGTGATCGCTTCGAGCGCCGAGTTGTTGGCGTCGGTCTTGACGAAGCTGATCGGCTCGTCCGGGTCGTAGCTGGCGAAGTCCAGTCCGACTGAGGCTGAGAAATGCGCCAGCGCGCCTTCGACGCTGGCGTATTCGCGATACTCGGCGAATTTGTCCTGGGCCTCGGCTTCGGTCGGCGCCACGATCACGGTCACGCCGACGAAGGCCTTGACGTCGTCGGGCCGGCGGCCAGTTGCGACGGCCCTGCGCCTGATATCCTCGACGACGGAACGCGTCTGGTTGCGGTTCGTGCCGGTGACGAAGACGCATTCGGCGTGCTCCCCGGCGAAGCGCCGGCCGCGATCGGAGGAGCCGGCTTGGTAGAGCAGCGGCGTGCGCTGCGCCGAGGGCTCGCTCAGATGGATGGCGTCAACCTTGTAGTGCCGTCCCTCGTGGCGGATGCGATGCACCTTCGACGGATCGGTGAAGATGCGGCGCTCGCGGTCGCGCAGCACGGCATCGTCCTCCCAGCTGCCCTCCCAGAGCTTGTAGACCACGTCCATGAACTCGTCGGCGACGTTGTAGCGCCCGTCATGTTCCTGCAGCCTGGCGAGGCCGAGCCCGCGGGCGGCGCTGTCCAGATACCCGGTGACGATGTTCCAGCCGATGCGGCCCTTGGTAAGATGATCGAGCGAGGAGAAGCGCCGCGCGAAGAGATAGGGCTCTTCATAGGTGAGATTGACGGTGATGCCGAAGCCGAGATGCTTGGTCACCGCCGCCATGATTGGCGCGAGCAGGATGGGGTCGTTGAGCGGTGTTTGCGCGCCGGTGATCAGCGCCGTCTCCGGTCCGCCCTTGTAGACGTCGTAGAGCCCGATGATGTCGGCGATGAACAGGCCGTCGAACAGGCCGCGTTCCAGCGTACGCGCGAGGTTCTGCCAGTATTCGATATCCGTGTAATGGGCGGAGCGGTCGCGCGGATGGGCCCACATGCCATGGCTAATGTGCCCGACGCAGTTCATGTCGAAGGCATTGAGCCGGATCTGCTTCCTGGTCATGTCCCGTCGATGCGCCCGCATCGCCCCGTGTGCAGAGGCCGCGCCCGATACGGCCAAGGGGTGCCAGCGAAACGACTGCGGTCTATACTGTCAACGGCGACGATATATTTTGATATGTTATTCTATGTGGCGGCTGATTATTAGTAATCGACCGCCGATCACCGCCGATTAAATGGAATAGCTTTCTTTCTGCGCTTTTTTCTGCGAGGTCTGTCTGCCGTGCATCTGTCGTGGTCGCCAGTTTTGCGAGCGGCGTGGCTGCATCAGGAACACCTCTGGCCATCCGCCTCGCAACGGGCGAACCCATCTGCAACCAGTCGGCAGAGAGGATGATTATCGCCGAACGCGCTCGATCTTTGAAAAGACATTTCATTGACGTTCGGCGCCAAGTTTCAAATGATGACCTCGTCAAATCGGCGTTCATCGCGCCGGTCGCGGGATTTGCTGGAGCAGCTTGCACCGCGTCAACAATGCTAAAAGCACCACGATGCAGTCGTGGGCCTTTTGTCCTTTGGAGTTGCATCGATGATGAGAATGATCGCGGCCTGCGAAATCTTGCCTGGATTTACCCGCTCCTGTTATTGCTGCAGCGGTTGATCGCGGCGGCCAGGTTCCGTCAGGCCTGAAGGCCGAACTCATTCCTTCATCCGAGAAAGAGACGCCGGCCTTTGGTCGGTGACAGCATTCCCATGTCCCCACGGTATTGCGGCGTATGGCGCCGAAGGCGGGCTTTCCGATCCGCGACTCTGGCGCCGATGCTCGTCGGCATCGTCGACAGCGGCCCCTTCGGCGAGACCAGCGCCCATCACGTCAAACCTGCCCGGCGCACAGCGAGCTCGTGACGCCGCCGCGCTGAAAACCCTGCGGGAGCCCGGCCAGCCCTGCCCGCACGCCGCCTCCCAGCGGCTGATTTCCATGGAGGAAGCCTTGTCCGAACCACATTTCACGCCAACATCCGCATTGCGCAAGGTACGCGCGAGCGTCGCCCTCTCGGCGTTGGTCGCGCTTGGCGCTGCGACCGTTCCGGCCGCCGCGCAGGAGCCGCAGCGTGGCGGCATCATCCAGTATGGCCATGCGCAGGAGCCGCCCTGCCTCTATGGCTCCTGGATCCAGCAGTGGTATCTGCAGCGCCAGTTCAGCGACAGCCTCGTCACCCGCGCGGATGACGGCACGATCCTGCCCTGGCTGGCGACGAGCTGGACGATCTCCGACGACAGGAAGACGTATGTCTTCGAGATCAAGCCCGGCGTGAAGTTTACTGACGGGACGCCGCTCGACGCCAAGGCGGTGGTCGACAACTTCAACATCTGGCTTGGTACCGATCCCGACACGCGCAACAACGCCGCGACAGCCTATTTCAAGGAGCATTTCCAGGCGGTCGAGCAGGCCGGGCCGCAGACCGTCAAGGTCCAGCTCAAGCGGCCGTACCAGCCCTTCCTGACCGTGCTCTCGCATGCGACGCATGGCATCCTCTCGCCGACGGCGCTGGCACGCGGGCCCCAAGCCAATTGCGAGCAGCCGGTCGGCTCCGGCCCCTTCATCGTCGAGAAGTGGAATCGCGGCCAGAACGTCGTCCTCCGCCGCAATCCCGACTATAACTCGGCGCCGGCCACCGCGAAGCATCAGGGGCCGGCCTATGTCGACGGTCTGGTCTGGAAGTTCCTGAAGGAGCCGACGGTGCGCTGGGGCTCGCTGGTCACCGGCGAGTCGGATGTCATCTACGACGTGCCCGCGGTGAATTGGGACGAGGCGAACAAACGCTTCACCGTCATTCGCAGGCTCACCGGCGGCACGCCGCAGCGCCTGCAACTCAATACCGAGTTCGCACCTTTCGACGATATCCGCGTCCGCCAGGCGTTCGCCCACGCCTCCGACCGCAAGAAGGCCGTCGAGGTCACCTTCCTCGGCGCGGTCCCGTTCGAGGGCAACGGCGCGCTGAGCCAGAGCGCGCCCGATTACCGCAAGGAGCTCGCCGAGCGCTATCCTTACGACCCCGTCAAGGCCGGGCAATTACTCGACGAGGCCGGCTGGACGCAGCGCAACGACAAGGGCGTGCGCCTGAAGGACGGCAAGCCGCTGACCGTCCGCATCACCTATGGCGCCGGCGCCTATCTCACCGCCGACGCGGCCCAGGCGCTGCAGATCATCCAGGAACAGGCCCGCGAGGTCGGCTTCGACGTGGTGCTCAAGCCGACGACGCAAGCCGAGTGGTATGGCGGCAAGAACCGTGGCCCGCGCGACTACGAGATCATCCCGGCCTATTGGACCGCGTCTTCGGCCGAGGTCTTCCAGATCTCCTGGAAGCCCGACGCGGGCAGCGCACGCAATGCCAACAACGCCTCGCGCTTCCAGGATCCCAAGCTCTGGGCGCTGATTCAGGAAGCCGACCAGACCTTCGACGATGCGAGGCGCAAGGCGCTCTATCAGGAAGCGCAGACCATCCTCGTCGACAACGCCGCCGTGGTCGGCTTCATCCCGCTGCCGGTGTCGCTGGCATCGAGCCCGAAGCTCAAGGATGTCTGGATCTCGGGCGCCGTCTCCGAGCCGGTCTTCCACGACGCGTATTTCGTCAAATGAGCGCCGTTCCCGCATCCCGTGCCGGGGGAGGGCGCCTCGAGGACGCACGCCGCTTCCTCGGCTGGCTCGCACGGCGCCTCGTCGGCGGCCTCGCCGTGCTATGGGCGGCGGCGACTTTCACCTTCCTGGTGCAGTCGCTGCTCCCCGGCGACAGGGCGCAGCTCATCATCAATCTGGCCGCCGGCAACATCGTCAATGCGACGCCGGCCGAGCTCGAGGCGGTCAACCTCAAATACGGCTTCGACCAACCGATCCTGACGCAATATGCCGGCTATGTCGTGGGCCTCGCGCGCGGCGATCTCGGCGTCTCCTATCAGCAGCACAAGCCGGTGACGCAGATCATCGCGGCGCAGTTCTGGCCGACCGTCGTGCTCGCCTTCTCGGCGCTCGCCGTCGCCTGGGTCATCGCCATCGCGATCACCATCCTGGCGGCGGGCCGCGACAATCGCTGGTCGCGCTTCGCCACCGGCATCGAGGTCGTGCTGGCGACGACGCCGCCCTACTGGATCGGGACGATCCTGCTCGTCGTCTTCGCCGTGCAGCTCAGGCTCTTCCCGGTCGAGGGCCAGAACAGTCTGATCGGCCTCGTGCTGCCGACGCTTTCGCTGGCGTTGCCGCTGGCCGGCTTCCTCGGCCAGGCGCTGCAGGACGAGTTCACGCGGGTGCTCGAACAGCCCTTCGTCACCTCGGCGCGGATGCGCGGCATGAGCGACCTCGGCGTCAGGCTGCGCCATGTCCTGCGCCATGCGGTGCTGCCCGGCGTCAGCCTCTCCGGCTGGGCGATCGGCAAGCTCTTCTCGGGCGCGGTGCTGATCGAAGCCGTCTTTGCCCGGCAGGGGCTCGGCGGTGTGCTGGTCACGGCGACCTCGGCCCGCGACATCCCGCTCGTCAGCGGCATCATCCTGCTGTCGGCCGCCATCTACGTCGTCGCGAGCATCCTCGTCGACCGCGCCTATTCGATCATCGACCCGAGGATCAAGCTGGCATGAGCAGTTCCGTCCTGATCTCGCGCGCAACCGCACCACCGCGCTTCCGTCATCTGCTCGCGCTTGGCGGCAGCGTTCCGGCCCGCGTCTACCTCGCCGGTGCGGTGGTGTTGATCTTCCTCGTCGCGGCGCTCGCGCCCGATCTGCTGCAGACCCACAACGCCTTCAAGGTCGACCTCAACGCCACCCTGCAGCCGCCATCGTCGGCCCACTTCTTTGGCACTGACCAGGCGGGTCGTGATCTCTATTCCCGCATCATCAGGGGCGCCGGCCAGTCGCTCGCCATCGGCATCGGCGCGACCGCGCTGAGCATGACCTTGGCCGTCCTGCTGGGCGTGACGGCGGGCCTCTCGGGGCGGATCGTCGACGGCGCCATCAGCCGCCTTCTCGACACGCTCTTCGCCTTCCCGACGTTGTTCCTGGCACTGCTCTTCGTCACGGTCTTCGGCTCGACCGTGACGACGCAGATCGTCGCCGTCGGCATCGGCACCGCGCCCGGCTATGCGCGGATGATCCGCGGCCAGGTGCTGGCCGTGCGCGGCGCGCCCTATGTCGAGGCGGCAATTGCGCTGGGGCACCCGTTCGGCCGCGTCGTCCGTCAGCACATCTTCCCGAACGCGATGCGCCCGCTTGTCGCCATGCTGACGCTCGGCGTCGGCCAGTCGATCATCTGGGCTTCAGGATTGGCCTTCCTCGGACTCGGTGTCGCGCCACCTTCGCCTGAATGGGGCGCGCTGCTCGATGCCGGGCGCAACTACATCACCCGCGCCTGGTGGCTCGAAGTGATGCCCGGCCTCGCCATCGTCGTCTTCGCGCTCTGCGTGACCGTGATCGGCCGGCATCTCCAGGACCGGCTCGAAGGCAAGGTGCAGAACCGATGACCGCGCTCGCCTTCGCACCATCACCTCCCGCCGCAGCCGACGACAGGCTGCTGGAGGTCGCCGGCCTGCGCGTCGCCTTCGGCCCGGAATCCGCGGCGGATGTCGTCCGCGACGTCTCCTTCTCATTGGCGCCGGGACGCTGCCTCGCCATCGTCGGCGAATCCGGATCGGGCAAGAGCGTCACCGCCCGCGCCCTCGTCGGTCTCGCCGGCCGCCGCGCCCGCGTCGCGGCTCGCACGCTCGCTTTTGCCGGGCGGGATCTGCGCGGCCATGGCGACCGCGACTGGCGCCGGCTCAGGGGCAAGGAGATCGGCTTCGTCCTGCAGGACGCGCTGGTCTCGCTCGACCAGCTTCGCCCGGTCGGCCGCGAGATCGCCGAGGGGCCGCGGCTACACGGCGAGGCCGGCAGCCGCGCCGAGCTCGAAGCGCGGGTCGTCGACCTACTGAAGCTCGTCGGCGTGCCCGACCCGGAGATCAAGGCCCGGCAGCTGCCCCATGAGCTCTCGGGCGGTCAGCGCCAACGTGCGCTTATCGCCGCAGCGCTCGCGCTCGATCCCAGCCTGCTGATCGCTGACGAACCGACGACCGCGCTCGACGTTACGGTCCAGGCCCAGATTCTCGCGCTGCTCGACGAGACGCGGGCGCGCGGCAAGGCGCTGATCCTGATCAGCCATGACCTCGCCGTCGTCTCGCGTATGGCGGACGAGGTGCTGGTGATGCGCCATGGCGAGGTGGTCGAGCGCGGCGTCGCAGAGCAGATCTTCGGCGACCCGCGTCATGACTATACGCGCCGGCTGGTCGCGGCGATCCCGTCCGCCCACTCGCGCGGCGAGCGACTGGCGCCTGCGAGCGCGCCGCGCTTCTCAGCCAGCCCGGCCGACGAGCGCCGCCAGCCGCAGGCGGCGGATAAAGGCCCGCTCCTTCAGGCGGATGGGCTCGTCAAGCGCTTCCGCGGCCCGGATGGGCGTCTGCGCACGGCGGTCGACGGCGTCTCCTTCGTGCTCCGGCCGGGCGAGACGCTCGGGATCGTCGGCGAATCCGGCTCCGGGAAATCGACTGTCGCGCGCATGGCGCTGGCTCTCGAACGGCCGGACGAGGGCGAGGTCACGCTGCTCGGCCAGCCCTGGAGCACACTGCCGGAAGCGCGCAGGCGGCCGCAGCGGCGCGCCATTTCGGTGATCTACCAGGACCCGTTCTCTTCCTTCGATCCGCGCTGGACGGTCGAGCGCATCGTCGATGACGCGCTCGATGCCGATGAGCCACGGCGGCAGGCCCGCGCAGCCGAGCTCTTCGATCTCGTCGGCCTGCCGTCAACCTTCCGCAACCGTCGCCCGCTGGAGCTTTCGGGTGGCCAACGCCAGCGCGTCGCTATCGCTCGTGCCATCGCGCCACGTCCGCGGGTCATCGTCTGCGATGAGCCGGTCTCGGCGCTCGACGTCTCAATTCAGGCGCAGGTGCTCGATCTGCTCGGCGATCTCAAGGCCGAGCTCGGCGTCAGCTATCTCTTCATCTCGCATGATCTCGGCGTCGTGCATCACCTGAGCGACCGGGTGATCGTGATGAGCCAGGGCAAGGTCGTCGAGACCGGCGAGGCCGATGAGGTCTTCCTGCGCCCGCAGGCGCCCTACACGCAGCGCCTCGTTGCAGCGGTTCCGCGCCTGAAGGCCCGGAACGCATCGGTCGGCGACGCCGCCGTTCCCGCATGACAACCGCCACCATTCCACCGAAAGAAGGAGCCGCCGCATGACCGCGCTGCTGTTCAACGCCTTCGTAATGAACACGGGCTCGCATATCCAGCACGGGCTCTGGCGCCATCCGGACGCCCGTCAGGCCGATTTCAACGATGTTGATGTCTGGATCGAGCTGGCCAAGACGCTGGAGGCCGGCCTGTTCGACGCCGCCTTCTTCGCCGATGTCGTCGGGCTCTACGGTCCGGTCGGCGGCGATTATTCGGTCAATGTCCGCGAGGGGCTGCAAATCCCGAGCAACGATCCCTCCGTGCTGCTTTCGGCGCTCGCCGTCCATACCGAGCATCTCGGCCTCGCCTTCACCAGCTCGGTTCTGCAGGCACATCCTTTCGAGTTCGCCCGGCGCACCTCGACGCTCGACCATATCGCCAAGGGCCGCATCGCCTGGAACATCGTCACCTCGACGCAGGAGAACGCCGCGCGGAATTTCGGTTTCGACCGCCTGACCGAGCATGATGAGCGCTACGAATGGGCGGACGAATATCTCGACGTCGTCTACAAGCTCTGGGAAGGCTCCTGGGATGACGGCGCCTTGCTGAAGGACAGGGCAGGCGGGGTGTTCTCGGATGCGAGCCGCATCCACAAGATCCACCATGTCGGCAAGCGCTACCGCGTCGAGGGCCCGCATCTGCCCTCACCCTCGCCGCAGCGCACCCCGCTGCTGTTCCAGGCGGGCTCTTCCCCGGCCGGACGCGCCTTCGCAGCGCGCAATGCCGAGGCGCAGTTCATCTCGACACCCAATCCCCAGGCCGCAAAGGAGCTGATCAGCGAGACCCGCGATCTCGCCGAGCGCGCCGGGCGCCGCCGCGAGGACATCAAATTCTTCCAGGGCTTCGCCTTCATCATCGGCAGCACCGAGGAGGAAGCGCGCCGCAAGGAGGCCGAGCTCGACAGTTATGTCAGCATCGACGGCTTCCTCGCCCATTCCAATCTCGGCGTCTCGCAGGACGATGGCCGGCCGCTGCCGCCCGATACCCTGCTGAAGGACATCAAGACCAATGGCGGCCGCAGCCATATCGACTGGCTGCGCAAGCGCGAGCCGGGCCGCGAGCCGACGGTCGGCGATCTCGGCCGGCTCGTCGCCAAGCGCCATCCCCGCTTCGTCGGCACGCCGGAGCAGATCGCCGACGAGCTCCTGCGCTGGCAGGAGGCCGGAATCGACGGCGTCAACCTGATCAACTGGACGATTCCCGGCTCCTACAGGGAATTTGCCGACCACCTGCTGCCGGTGCTGCAGGCGCGCGGCCTGGCCAAGCGCGAATATGCCAAGGGCACGCTGCGCCAGAAGCTGTTCGGCCGCGACACCCTCAACGAGCGCCACCCAGCGGCGCGCTATCGCGGCGCCTTCTCACCGCGCCTGGCAGCGGAGTGAGCCTGATGGACCAGCGGATCTATCGGCTCACGCTGGTCGACCGCGCTGATTCAAGTGGGTGATCTGCCGGGTCGGCGGGGCTGTAAGCATCGCCAGCAACGGCGCCGAATTCGGCCCGTGCAACCCTGCCCCTATTGTGCGGCCGGTTTCGATCCCGGCCTACCCAGTCCAGACTATCGCCAACGGCAGCGCCTAGTTGGACGCTTCGATGTACCCAGACCGTTTCAGTCTGCGGAGCATCGGATTGTTCGAATATGCCTGCCGACCTACCAAAGGAACTATCCCGATGTCGTTGCCATCCCTGAAATTCGCGTTCGGTCATCTGCGAAACACAGCGAGATCGCTGGCCGTTGTCGTCGGTCTCGGCCTTGCCGCGCCGGCGCTGGCCGCGGGACAGATCACCGTCGGGGTCGGCGACAACATTCTCGGGCTCGACCCGACGGATCTAAACGATTCCGTCTCCCTTTCGGCCAGCAGGCTGTTCTTCCAGGGTCTCTATGGCTTCGACCGCGATCTGAAACTCGTCCCGGTCCTGGCCGAGAAGGCCGACGTCAACGACAACTCGACGGAATACACGATCCATCTCCGGCGCGACGTGCGGTTCCATGACGGCACGCCGTTCAATGCCGAAGCGGTCAAGACCAACTATGACCGGCTGCGAGATCCGGCCAATCACCTGAAGCGTCAGAGCCTGCTCGAAGCGATCGATAGGGTCGAGGTCGTCGACGAGTTCACGATCAAGCTGGTCCTGAAGGCGCCTTCGGGCGTGCTGCTGAACTATCTGGCCCATACGGGCGCCTCGATCCTGAGCCCCAAGGCCATCGCCCAGTATGGCAAGGACGTTTCCCGCCATCCCGTTGGCACAGGTCCCTTTGTCTTCACGAGCTGGACTACGGATAGCCTCAAGGCCGCCCGGAACGCCGACTACTGGCGCAAGGGAAAGCCGCGTGTTGACGGCGTGACCATCCGCAGCGTCGGCGAAAGCGGCGCACGCCTGGCTCTGCTGCGCTCGGGGGAGGCGCAGTTCATCTTCCCGCTGCCCCAGGAGACCGTCCAGGTCGTCGAGAAGGACGCCCGCCTCGCGATCGACAAGACGCCCTCGATCGTGACGCAGTATGTCGCGCTCAACACGCTCAAGAAGCCCTTCGACGACGTCCGCGTCAGGCAGGCGTTGAATTACGCGATCGACAAGGCCGCATTCGTCAAGGTCGTCTACAACGGCTTCGGCATCCCGCAGGATGCGCCGATGGCGCCGGGGATCGCGTTCTACAGCAGGCAGGGCGTCTGGCCCTACGACCCGGCCAAGGCCAAGCAACTGCTCGCGGAGGCCGGCTATCCGGACGGCTTCGACACCGAGATCTGGAACTTCAGCAATACGCTGAACAACAGGGCCTCGCAGTTCCTGCAGCAGCAGCTCGCGGCCGTCGGCGTCAGGGTCAAGCTGACCCCGCTCGAGGCCGGTGTCGCGACGACCCGGCTCTGGGGCGCCAAGACGCCGGAGGAAGCCGAGGTCCGCATGTTCTTCGGTAGCTGGGCGCCGTCGACCGGCGATGCCGACTGGGCCCTGCGGCCTCTGCTCGCGAGCCGCAGCTATCCGCCGGCGCTCTACAACATCTCCTACTTCAAGGATGCGGAGGTTGATGCCGAGCTGCAGAAGGGCATGTCCACCGCCGACGCCGGGCAGCGCAAGGCGGTCTACGACCGTATCCAGAAGATCGTCTGGGAGAAGACCCCGTGGATCTTCCTGTCGGTCAACACCCTCGTGGCCGGCCGCGACAAGCGGCTGAACGGCCTCACCTTGATGCCGGATACAGCCCTGACCTATGAGGATGCGGTCCTCGAGTGACTGCATCCCCATGAACCAGCCGAACCTGCTCGATATACGAGGCCTCTCGGTCAGCTTCCCGGCCGAGAGCGGTCGGACCACTGTCGTGAGAGACCTCGGATTGACCGTCGCGCCGGGCGAAACGGTCGCTCTCGTCGGCGAGTCCGGCTCGGGCAAATCCGTCACGTCGCTGGCGATCACCCGGCTGCTCGACTATGGGCCCGGCCGCATCGACGCCGGGCAGATCCTGTTTCGGGATCGCTCGGGCAAGGTGCTGGATCTCGCTCGCGAGGACGCCGAGGCGATGCGCGGCCTGCGCGGGCCGGAGATCGCCATCGTGTTCCAGCAGCCGATGAGCTCGCTCAATCCGGTGATGCGCGTCGGCGAGCAGATCGCGGAAGCCATCGTGCAGCACCGCGATCTCGGTTGGGCGGCAGCCGAGGCGGAAGCGCTTCGTCTGCTCGAACGGGTCCGCATTCCCGATGCCCGCAGGCAGCTGAAGCGCTACCCGTTCGAGCTCTCCGGCGGCATGCGGCAGCGCGTCATGATCGCCATCGCGCTAGCGAGCCGTCCGCGGCTGCTCATCGCCGACGAGCCGACCACCGCGCTCGATGTCACCGTGCAGGCGCAGGTGCTGCGTCTCCTGCGCGAGCTGCAGCATGAGCTTGGAACCGGACTGCTCTTCATCACGCATGACATGGGTGTGGTGGCCGAGCTGGCAGATCGCGTGGTGGTGATGCGCAATGGCGAGCGTCTTGAGGATGGACCGGTCGACCGGATCTTCGCCGCGCCTTCAAATCCTTATACGAGGAGCCTTCTGGCCGCAGCGCCAGTGCTCGGCAGCCTCTCGGGAACGTCCTTGCCCGCCCCGTTCGCCGATCCGTCGGAGCCGATCACGCTCCAGGATACCGTTCGCCCCGGTGCTCCGACGCTCGAGGTGCGCGATCTGGTCACGCGCTTCGACGTCCGAAACGCCTTCGGCATGGTGCGGGCACGCGTCCACGCCGTCGAGCAGGTCAGTTTCGACATCTCACCCGGCGAGACCTTGGCGCTGGTCGGCGAAAGCGGTTGCGGCAAGAGCACGCTGGGCCGCAGCATCGTCCGGCTGGAAACGCCCCGCTCGGGGCAGATCCTTTTCGATGGCTACGACGTCCTTGCCTCCGAGGGCACAGCGGATTCCGAGCTGCGTCGCGGCATCCAGTATGTTTTTCAGGACCCGTACAGCGCGCTGGACCCTCGCCTGACGGTCGGTTTCTCCATCGCCGAGCCGATCAGGACCCATGGGATGCGACAGGGGGAGGGGATCACTGAGCGCGTCAGTGAACTGCTGGAGTTGGTAGGCCTTCCCCCTCATTTCGCGGCGCGCTATCCCCACGAACTCTCGGGCGGCCAGTGCCAGCGCATCGGCATCGCCCGCGCCCTCGCATCGGAGCCGCGGCTGATTATTGCGGACGAGGCCGTCGCCGCATTGGACGTCTCCATCAGGGCTCAGATCGTCAATCTGCTGATGGATCTGCAACGCCAGCTCGGGCTGGCCTGCCTGTTCATCTCCCATGACATGGCGGTGGTCGAGCGCGTCAGCCATCGGGTTGCGGTGATGTATCTCGGGCAGATCGTCGAGATCGGGCCGCGCCAGGCCGTCCTCTCCTCGCCGCAGCACGGTTACACCCGCCGCCTGATCGCGGCAGTGCCGATACCCGATCCGTCGCGCCGTCGACGCGAGCTTACGATCGACGAAGGGGAGGTGCCGAGTCCGCTGCGCGCTCCCGAATTCGTTCCAACGATCGAGCCGCTGGTCGAAGTTGGGCCCGGGCACTTCGTCGCGCGCCATCGCGTGGGAGATCTCCATTGACGATCGCGACGATAGGCGGCGGCCGTTTCGAGGATGACGGCCGATGCTCTTCTTTCTGAGGCGGCTCGCGGGCGCGGTACCCGTTCTCTTCGCCGTCTCGCTGTTCGTGTTCGGCTTCGTGCGCGTATTGCCCGGCGATCCGGCGCGACTCGTCGCGGGAGCCGATGCGACCGAACAGGAGGTGGCCTCTGCCAGGCAGGCGCTCGGCCTCGATCGGCCGATATGGGAACAGTATGTGCGCTACATTGGGGCGAGCCTGCAGGGCGATCTAGGACGCTCCAGTCGTACGCGCGAGCCAGTGATCGACGTGATCGCAGCGCGCTTCTGGCCGACGCTGTGGCTGACGCTCGCCGCCATGGGCTGGGCGACGCTGCTGGGCATCTTCATTGGCGTATGGGCCGGCGTCCGGCGCGGTCGTTGGCAGGATCAGCTCGCCATGCTCGTCGCCATCGGGGGCCTGTCCTTTCCGGGGTTCTGGCTGGGGCTGCTCCTTATCAATCTCTTCTCCGTGCATCTCGGCTGGCTGCCGACCGGAGGCTTCGAAAGCTGGCAATCCCTGCTCATGCCATCCTTCACGCTGGGCGTCGGGGTCGCCGCCGTGCTGGCCCGCTTCTCGCGATCGGCCTTCGTCGATGTCGCCGGCGAGGACTATGTCCGCACGGCCCGCAGCAAGGGCTTGCGTGAGCGACGCGTGATCTGGCGGCATGGCGTCCGCAACGCTCTGATCCCGGTGGTCACGCTGACAGGGCTGGAGTTCGGGACGCTGCTCGGCGGCGCGATCGTCGTCGAGACCGTGTTCGCCTGGCCCGGGCTCGGCCGGCTGCTGGTCGATAGCATCGCCTTCCGCGACTATCCGGTCATCCAGGCCGAGATTCTGCTGCTTTCGGCGGAATTCATGCTGATCAACCTCGTGGTGGACGTGCTGTACGGCGTGCTCAACCCGGAAATCCGGCTACGCTCATGAGTGCGCCCACCATCCGCTCCCCGGCAGGCGAGTTCTGGCGACGCCTGCGCCGTCGTCACACCGCTCTCGTCGCTGGCGGCATCGTCGTTCTCATTGTTCTGATCGCAGCGCTCGCACCCGTGATCGCGCCCTATGATCCGGCTGCAGCCGACTATGACGCAGTGCTGCAAGGTCCTTCCTTCGCTCATCTGGCGGGTACGGATTCATATGGCCGGGACATCTTGAGCCGCATTATCTGGGGCGGGCGCATTTCCTTGGCGGTGGGACTGATCTCGGCCCTCGCGGGTGGCCTCGTCGGGACGGCCGTCGGCCTTCTGAGTGGTTGGAAAGGCGGCTGGGTCGATACCGCGCTGATGCGCCTTTGCGACGTGTTGTTTGCGTTTCCCGGCATATTGCTGGCGATCGCCGTCGTGGCCCTGCTGGGCCCTGGCGTGGCGAACGTCATCTGGGCCGTGGCGGTCTTCAGCGTTCCGGTCTTTGCCCGCCTGGTGCGGGGCACGACGATGGCTTTGAAGCAGGCGCAATATGTTCAGGCGGCACGCACCATCGGCGTGCCCGCCGGCAAGATGCTGCTCTATCATATCCTGCCGGGCGCATTGCCGGTGGTGATCGTCTATATGAGCCTGCGTATCGGTTCGGCCATCCTCGTCGGCGCGGCGCTCTCCTTCATCGGGCTGGGAGCGCAGCCGCCTAGTCCCGAATGGGGGGCGATGCTTGCCGACGGGCGGAGCTATCTCGGCGTCGCCGATCACCTGACCCTGTTCCCGGGCCTGGCGATCTTCGTCGTTGTTCTGAGCTTCAACGTATTGGGCGATGGTCTTCGCGACGCGCTGAGCCAGCGAATTCAGTGACGGCGTTGGCGTGGTTTGCGGATCTCGCGGCCAGCGCCAATCAGGATTCAGCCGGATCAAGAGGCTCCAACTGGGCCAGGATCAGCGCGGGATTGAAGGCGAATGTCTCGTCCGCACCACCGCGACCCAGACCCGGGCAGACAGGTTCGGCCCAGGGCCGTAGCCACGTTTTCTCCAACTGCGTGTTCAAGAGGACAGTCCTTCTCCGCTCTCCCTTGAAATGGGCGGAGTTTTGTTTTGTTGGGCCGAGCCATGGCGGCCGCCTCCCTCAGCACATAGCTGATCGAGGCACCTCTCCGCCGGCTCGCAGGTTCCCTCATGACATCGTCCCGTCAGCTTCACCTCGGCGCCTTCATGCGGCCGGTCAGCATCCACACGGGTGCCTGGCGCTACCCCGGCGCATTCACGGATGCCAATTTCAACTTTGCGCATCTCAAGCGGTTCGCGCAGAAGCTCGAGGCCGGCAAGTTCGACGCCTTCTTTATGGCCGACCACCTCGCGGTGCTGAACATGCCGGTCGAAGCGTTGAAGCGCAGCCACACCGTGACGTCGTTCGAGCCGTTCACGCTGCTGTCCGCACTCGCCGGCGCGACCGAGCGCATCGGCCTCGTCGCGACCGCCTCAACGACCTTCGACGCGCCCTATCACATCGCCCGGCGCTTCGCCTCGCTCGACCATATCAGCGGCGGCCGCGCCGGCTGGAATATCGTCACCACCTCGAACCCGGACGCCGCGCTCAATTTCGGCCTCACGGACCACAAGCAACATGGCGAGCGCTACGACCGGGCGCGTGAGTTCTACGACGTCGTCACTGGCCTCTGGGATTCCTTCGCCGACGACGCCTTCATCCGCGACCGCGAGAGCGGCCTCTATTTCGATCCGGGCAAGATGCATGTGCTCGACCACAAGGGCCCGCATCTTTCGGTGCGAGGCCCGCTCAACATCGCTCGTCCGGTGCAGGGCTGGCCAGTAATCGTACAGGCCGGCGCCTCGGAGGCCGGTCGCCAGCTCGCGGCCGAGACGGCCGAGGCTGTCTTCGCTGCCCATCGCACGCTCGCCGAGGGCCAGGCCTTCTACGCTGACGTCAAGGGACGGATGGCGAAGATCGGGCGCGATCCGGACCATCTCAAGATCCTGCCGGGTGTCCTTGTCGTGGTCGGCGACAGCGTCGCGGAAGCGCGCGAGAAGCGGGCGCTGCTCGATTCCTTCGTCCACTATGACAGCGCCATCGCATCGCTTTCGATCGCGCTCGGCCATGACGCCTCCGGCTTCGATCCTGACGGCCCTCTGCCCGAGATCCCGGACACGAATGCCAGCAAGAGCGGCCGTGATCGCGCCATTGCGCTTGCCCGCAGCGAAAACCTGACGGTGCGCCAGCTCGCACAGCGCCTCGGCGGCTATGGCGGCCTCGCCTTCGTCGGCACGCCGACGACCATCGCCGACGCCATGGAGGAATGGCTGGTGGAACGCGGCAGCGACGGCTTCAACGTGATGTTCCCCTACCTGCCGGAAGGTCTCGACGATTTCGTCGACAAGGTTGTGCCCAAGCTGCAGCGGCGCGGCCTGTTCCGCACCGAGTATTCCGGCTCGACGCTGCGCGACCATCTCGGCCTGCCGCGCCCGGCGAACCGCTTCTTCACTTGACCTGATCGAAGTCATGGCGGGCCGGAGCGCGCGTCGCCGCTCAACGGATCGGCCAAATCCGTTGCGCGAATGTCGTCTGACCGGAGCGTTCTCCCCAGGGGCGCTCCGCAGGCAGTTTATGCTGAACGGGCGATCGCATTTGAAAAGACATACGATTGACGGAACATCGAGGTGGATCGATGATCGTTGGTGTCAGCATGCAGTCGTCATGCTGTCCGCGGGATTTGTCGGAGCAGCTTGCGCCGCGTCAACAACGCTAAAAGCACCACGGGTGTATTCGTGGGCTCCTTAATTCTGGGAGATACCCGTGATTCATCTGTACCATTTCACCGTCAATGCACTGCTCCGGCTCTCGGCCTTCTTGCGTTGGACGCGGACTGGCTGAACGCGACAGCGCGCGGCCGATACGGATCATCGGCCCGCTGGCAAGCGTAGGCGGCAGCAGAAGGCTCGCGCGATGGTCGAGGCCGTTCCGGCAGAGGACGTCTTCGACGCCCCGCTGCTCACCGCCTTGCGACCAGCCGAACTCCACGCTCATAGGCTTCCTGATTGAACAGGCCCTGAATCTCGGGCGCCTTCTGAAAATCACCGAGCTCGACCTGATAGCTCAGCAGCTCTTCGGTCGCTTTCCGGATCTTGGATGGATCGTTGACGAAGCTGACGGCCGGCGAAACCAGCGCCCTGGCGATCGTCGCCTCCGACACCAGATCGCCACCGAGCGCAGCGAGCACGAACGGAGCAGCTTTCTTGGGATCGTCACGAATGATTTCGGTCGCCCGATGGAAGAGCGCGACAAACCGCTCGGCCGCCTCAGGTCGCGCTTTCAGAAGCTCGCCCGAGGCTGCCACGACGACGCCGGGGATGTTCGGGAACATGTCAGGCGAATTGACGATGCGCTTGATGCGAGGATCGCGCTCGGGAACCAAGGTGGCGGAGGGTTCGAGCAGCGTGCCGCCATCGATCGCGCCGGTCAGCATCGCCTGCTGCACCACCTCGATCCCCATGTTGACGATCTCGACATTGGCTCGGTCGACCTTGCCGATCTTCCAAAGCCAATGATGGAGCGCGACGGTGGGGACGCCGCCCGGCGGAAGCGTGCCCAATTTGGCTTTTCTGCCCGAGGCGGTCCGAAAGGCGGCGAACGCCTTCGCGGGATCGTTGCCGTTGTCCGCGAACGCCTTGGCTAGCGTGGGGCCGGCGACGAATGCGGTGCCGCCGACCGCTGCGGCAGCAATGACAGAGGTATCGAGGCCGCGAGCGCGCGCGACCGCAACCGGGGCAACGCCGATCACAAGGATGTCGATGGTTGCCGAAGCGAAAGCCTGGATGGCGTTCGGACCAGAATCGAATTTGGTGAGCTTGAGATCGAGGCCAGCCTCCCTGGCCGAGCCATCGCCCGCGAGCACGAACAAGGCGCTCGCGCCGATCACGGGGACATAGCCGATCCGCAGTGCCGCGCCCTCGGCGAGCCCCGGCCTGATGCCCGCGACCGTTGCTGCCGCCAGTGCAAGCAGAGTCCGACGATCAATCATGCCATAGCTCCACTTGCTGCCGACGCTTTCCGATTAAGCGTACAGCGCGGGTTATGGCAGCAGTCCCAGGGACGTTGCTTCCGAATATCGTGCCCGGAATAGGCGAAATTCCTACGGATCGCGCCCGAGGAAGAACGCTATTGCCTGACGTCGACCGATCGCAGATCGGTTCCTCGAACCGTGTTGCGTCGGGGGCAAGAAAACGGCCGCTCCAGCTTCTCTGGGAGAGGTTCAACAGGCACTACAGAGTGCTTTCCGCTCTCTTGCCGAGTGCCAGGATCGATCTGCCAAAATCTTAGTGAACGATAAACTCTGCCTCGCAGGCACCGGCTAAGGTCATCGCCGCGGCTCAAATAAATCTAGAGGTGCGCTGAGAGGCAGGGATGTCCGAACAGATCCAACGTCATCAGTATGTTTTTCTTTTTTTGGTTTCTTCAAACTCGTCCGATTGGCAGGGCTTGGCGCGGTGAAACCGTGGAGCGGAAACGAACGGAATGGAAGGCCTTACTCTTGGTCCGATGACGTCAAAGACGAGATCAAAGTGGTGCTGAAGTGGCCGCTGCCAAATTCCTTTTATTGGTGGCACGGGGCCATCTCGGGCCGTAGATGCTAGTCTATCTAATGCGGAATGTTCGGTCGAACCGGCCAACGCCCGCTCTCGTTTCGCTAGCGGTTGGGTTCTTCTCTCGACTTCAGTGCTCCGGTCACCATTTCACGGGATAGCGCTCGGAGCTCGACCGGGAACGAGTTGACGAAGCTGTCAAAGACTAGGCTTTGCGCAGGACCACACCTTCAAGGCCAATCTGGCTGTGAGTTTCTGAGTTTACCCGCAACCGCATAGGCCGCATTCCTGATCGATAGGCGCCCTGCGTCTGCAAAGGGAATTATCGCGGTTCCTGATCCCGCTCGGTGGTAGAGCCCGACCAAGCTTTGGCCCGAAGCTATCTCTGCTCGTTCGTTCCCGAGTTCAGGCTAAGCATCTCCGCGTTTCTCCGAAACGCGGAGATGCTCGATCTGCGGCCGCTTAGGCGGCCGCCGGCACGAGCGCCGGCTCGCGCGGCTCGCGCACCGCGACGATGGCGAGTGCTGCGATCAGGCAGAGCACGCCGGCGATGAAGAAGGCCGGCAGATAGCTCTGATAGGCGGTGCGGGTGAAGCCTCCGCCCCAGGCGGCGAAGGCGGCCCCGAGCTGGTGGCCGGCGAAGACCCAGCCGAAGATGAGGTTCGCACGCTCGCCGAAGCGGTCCGCCGCGATCTTGACGGTCGGCGGCACGGTCGCGATCCAGTCCAGCCCGTAGAACACCGCAAAGATCGAGAGCTCGTAGAAGCTGAATGAGGTGAAGGGCAGGTAGATCAGCGAGAGACCACGCAGGCCGTAATACCAGAACAGCAGCTTGCGGGCGTCGAAGCGGTCCGACAGCCAGCCCGAGCCGACCGTGCCGGCGAAGTCGAAGATGCCTACCATCGCGAGGATGCCGGCAGCCGCCACCGGAACGATGCCGAAATCGCCGCAGAGCGAGACGAAATGCGTCTGGATCAGGCCGTTGGTGCTGGCGCCGCAGACGAAGAAGGTGCCGAACAGCACCCAGAATGTACGCGAACGCGAGGCGTCCTTCAGGGCCACGATCGGGGAGGCGAGCATCGCCTTGAAGGTGGTCGGGCCGGCGGGCGCCGCGACCGGCGCATCCGCGCCATAGGGCGCGAGCCCGATATCGGAGGGGCGGTCGCGCATCAATGTCAGGACGATCACGGCGGCGAGGATCAGCATGCCGAGCACGAAGGTGAGTGCGCTGCGCCAGCCGAGCGCTTCCGTCAGCGAAGCCAATGCCGGCAGGAAGACCAGCTGGCCGGTCGCGGAGCTCGCGGTGAGCAGCCCGATGACGAGGCCGCGCCGCTTCGAGAACCAGCGGGTCGCGACGGTCGCGCCGAGCACCATGGCGGTGAGCCCGGTGCCGAAGCCGACAACCACGCCCCAGAGCAAGAAGAGCTGCCAGACCTGCGTCATCGCGAAGGAGCCGAGCACGCCGGCCGCGATCAGTGTCAGTGCCGTCGCGGCGACACGGCGGACGCCGAAGCGGTTCATGAAGGCGGCTGCGAACGGCCCCATCAGCCCAAACAGCAGCAGCCGGACCGCGAAGGCGGAGGAGATGTCGGAGGTCGACCAGCCGAACTCGGCCTGCAGCGGGCCGATCAGTACGCCCGGCGCACCGACGGCGCCGGCCGTCACCAACATGGTCAGGAAGGTGACGCTGACGACGACCCAGCCATAATGGACGCCTTGCCGGGCGAAGAGGCCAGGGATCGCGCCGGGGCTGGCGGAAGCAGTTGCTATCGACATGGGTTCATCCTTCTGCGGGCATATGCCCGTATTTGGGTCAAAGAAGAGGCGTCACAGCAGACGCCAGAGCTCATCCAGAAGCTGCATGCGTTCAGGACCGAGGCGCTGGGTCAGCTCGGCCTGCGATTTTTCCCAGAGCGGTTCCGCCTTGCGCACGACCGCCTGTCCCTGCTCGGTCACGGTGACCACCGCCTCGCGCTGGTCCTGCCCTTTGCCGATGGCGACCAGTCCCTCTCTTTCGACGACGCGGACATTGCGCCCCATCGTCGAGCGGTCGAGACCGAGCTGGCGCCCCAGCTCCGTCAGGCTCAGAGACCCGTTGCGCGCGACGGTCCGCAGCAGCGCGAACTGCGCGATGTTGATCCCAACGGGTTCGAGCGCGACGTCGTAGAGCGCGGCGACCTTGCGGGCCGCCGTCCGCAGGCGCGTGCAGTGGCAAGGGCTGTACATAATGTGCGTATATGCCCGCAATTCGAAAATAGCAATGGCCGAGTCATGGCTGGTGGGAGTGGCGGCAAGGATTTCGCGCCCTCCGGCATCCGGCTCTGCGCGGCGATTCTGGCGCGAGGCGCGGAGCGGATGCCGGGTCGGGCGTAATGCTTCACCGGGACAGCGAAGCCTTCCGCGGAGTCGAAGGCAGGGGTGTCTCCTGCGACGACTTCCGCCACGGGATCAGCATCGAGACGCGCTTGCGGTAGGCCCGATACTCATCGCCGAACAGGTCGATGAGATCGCGCTCCTCCAGGAAGATCCCGACCAGGATGTACCCGGTCGTCACGGCTGCGAAGAGGAGGTGGCCAACCGTCATATGGGGCGTCGCCCAGAAGGCGATGATGAAGCCGAGATAGATCGGATGCCGCACCAGCTTGTAGAGGGCGGGGGTCTTGAAGTGGACATGCGGCATCGACTTGCCGCGCGCATTGTTCACGACCTGATGCAGGCCGAACAGTTCGAAGTGGTTGATCATGAAGGTCGAGGACAGGACGATCAGCCAGCCGATCAAGGAGAGGGCGGTGAGCCCCGCTGCGAGCGCGGGCTGCTCGACCAGCCAGACCGTCGCCGGGATCGGCCGCCACTGCCAGAACAGCAGGAGGAGGGCGAGGCTCGCCATCAGCACATAGGTGCTGCGCTCGATCGACTTCGAGACATATTGCGTCCACCAGCGCTTGAAGGCGGGCCGCGCCATGACGCTGTGCTGAAGTGCGAAGATCGACATCAGCGCGACGTTGACGATGAGCGCTTCCGGCAGCGGGGCGGGCATGCCCGTATCGATCGTCTTGGCGACGACGCGGCCGGCGACGAAGGCTATGGCGTAAAGAAAGGTGACGAAGAAGACGATGTAGGCGAACAGGCCGTAGAGCAGGGAGACGATCCGGTTCATGTCATGGTTCCTCCGTGGCGCTGCGCTTCCGGGCAGCCGATGCTCGACGAAGGCGATACCGGGCCCCGGACGCGACACGCCGAACCCCAGCAGAAAGAGGCCATGACGGGCTGAAGGACTGCGAGGTAGCTCACATTCGCGAGCCACGGCCGTCCGCATGGCAGGGCCTCAGCCGCGCGCGACCTCCAGGACGAAGTCCAGGAAGGCCCTGACTTTGGCCGGCGGGAGATGGCGCGAGGGGTGATAGGCGTAGAGCGGATAAAGCTCCTCCGACCAGTCGGGCAGGACCTCGACGAGCTCGCCCCGCGACAGGAAGGGCTGAAGCCCGATCTCGAGCGCCTGGAAGATACCTTGCCCCGCCACGCAGGCCGAGATGGCGACCGACGGATCGTCCATCATCAGTCGGCTCGACAATTTGGCTTCGACGGTCTTATCGGCGCGTTGGAACTCCCAGGGAAAGGGCAGGCCGGTCTGGGGATCGCGAAAGAGCAGGGCCTCGTGATGGATGAGGTCGTGCGGCGAGAGTGGCTCGCCGTGCTTCGCGAGATAGGCCGGCGCCGCGACGGTCACCACGCGGGTGTCGAGCAGCTTGCGGGCTATGAGCGAAGAGGCATCGGGCGGTCCGAAGCGTACGGCGACGTCGACGCCCGCCATCATCTCCTCGCGGTAGTTGCTGGTTGTGAGGTCGAGCGTCAGCAGCGGATGGCGCGCCAGGAAGCGCTGCAGCTCGCTTGCCAGCACCATGCGCGCGAACCAGGGGTCGACCGATACGCGCAAACGGCCGCGCACTGCCGCAGCGGCGCCCGCTGCCTCCATGGCGGCCTCGTCCAGCCCAGCGAGTAGCGGCATCACCCGCGCGTGGAAGCGTTTTCCTTCCTCGGTCAGGCTGACCTCGCGCGGATTGCGATCAAAGAGCCTGACGCCTACCCGCGCCTCCAGCCGCGCGACGGCGCGACTCACGCCCGAGGGCGTGAGGCCGAGAACCTCGGCTGCACGCGCGAAATTGCCCGCCTCCGTCACCGCTGCCAGCACGCCGACGCCGGTCAAGAGCCGCGTGTCGAACCCCGTCATCGAGATCTCCGGAATAGTGATTTTGAGTCACCATAGCGCTGATCTTAATGCGCGTGAATCACGGAAGGTCGCGTCCTACAAACCAGGACATCGGCCGGGTTCGTCCGAGTCAGCGCGATCGAAATCCTGGGAGAACCACCATGTACGCAATCACTGGAATCACCGGCAAGGTCGGCGGTGCGCTGGCGTTGAGCCTTCTCGCCGACGGCCAGCCCGTCCGAGCCGTGCTCCGCGACGAGGCCAAGGCAGGAGCGTGGCGGGCGAGGGGCTGTGAGATTGCGTTAGCGGAGATGGATGACGCCGAAAGCCTCACCGCCGCCTTCGCCAATGCGGAAGGCGTCTTCATCCTGCCGCCCTCCGAGTTCGATCCGGAACCGGGTTTTCCCGAAGCGCGCCGCGTCATCGAGGCGGTGCGGGCCGCGCTGGTGAAGGCGCGTCCGGGCAAGGTCGTCTGCCTCTCGACCATCGGTGCCGATGCGGCTGAGGAGAACCTGCTCACCCAGCGCTCCTTGCTCGAACAGGCGCTTAGCGATCTCGGTCTACCGGTCACCTTCCTGCGGCCGGCCTGGTTCATGGAGAATGCGCTCTGGGACGTGCCGGCGGCGCGTGACGAAGGCGTGCTGCGCAGCTTCCTGCAGCCGGCTGACAGGACATTCCCGATGATCGCGACCCGCGATGTCGGGCTCGAGGCTGCGGCGCTGCTGCGGGAGGACTGGCAGGGCGTGCGGGTGGTCGAGCTGGAGGCGGCGGCGCGCGTCGCACCGAATGATCTCGCCGAAGCCTTCTCCAAGGCGCTGGGCCGCCCGGTCCGGGTCGAGATCGTGCCGCACGAAAGCTGGGAGCAGATCTTCCGCTCGCAGGGCACGCGCAACCCGCTGCCGCGCATCCGCATGCTCGACGGCTTCAACGAGGGCTGGATCGAGTTCGCAGAGCATGGCCGCCTTGCGCGCAAGGGCGGGACGGCGCTGGAAACCGTCATCGCCGAACTCGTCCGGGCGGGCTAGGCTATCAACCGTGTCCCATCGATTTCCGCGGCCGGTGCGGCGTCAAGCCCCGCCGGTCGCGCCCCCGAAAGGAACCCCTCATGGAAACGATCGCCACGCAGGGGGTGAAGATCCCCCGTCTCGGCCTGGGCACCTATCGCCTCGCTGGATCGGATGCACAGGCTCCGGTCGAAAGCGCCATCGCGCTCGGCTATCGCCATATCGACACCGCGACCATGTACGACAACGAGGCCGGCGTCGGCGCAGGCATTGCGGCTTCCGGCATCAAGCGCAGCGAGCTCTTCGTCACGACCAAGGTCTGGCATGACCAGCTCGCGCCGCATGCCGTCGAGCGCGCCTTCGACACCAGCCTGAGCAAGCTGAAGCTCGACTATGTCGACCTCTATCTCGTCCATTGGCCCTCGCCGGAGATGGACATGACGGCGACGCTAGAGGCGCTGCTTTCGCTGCGCGAGCGCGGGCTGGTGCGGGCGATCGGCGTCTGCAACTTCAACCTGCCGATGATCCACCACGCGGTCGAGAAGGTCGGCGCGCCGATCGCCTGCCATCAGATTGAGTATCATCCCTTCCTCTCGCAGGCGCCGATGCTCTCCTATCTGCGGAGCAAAGGCATTCCGCTGACGGCCTATTGCCCTCTCGCTCAGGGCCGGGCCGCCAGCGACGCGACGCTCAATCAGATCGGCCAGAAGCATGGCGCCAGCGCCGTGCAGGTCGCCATCGCCTGGCTCATGGATCAGGAAGGCGTCATCGCGATCCCGAAGGCCGGCCGTCCCGAGAGCCAGAAGGCCAATCTCGCCGCGCTCGACATCGAGCTCGACGACGCCGACCGCACGGCCATCGCCGCGTTGCCGAAGGACCAGCGCTTCGTGCGCCCGTCCTTCGGTCCGGATTGGGATGCGAAGGCGGCTTAGGCCGCTTCCCGTCATTGCGAGGAGCGAAGCGACGAAGCAATCCAGGGGCGGCAGGGCAGGACGTTCATCCCAGTCCTTCTGGATTGCTTCGCTTCGCTCGCAATGACGAGTGGGACTCAGGCCTTCAGCACTTCCGCGATCGTCGCGCCGAAGGGCGTCGTCGGCCGGCCGATCAACTCTGACAGCGTGCGCGTTTCGTCGAAGAGCGCGCCGTTCGCCGCCGCGGCGTCGGAATCCGAGATAAGGTTCGCGACCTTCTCGGGCAGGCCCGCGCCGAGCAGCGCCGCGCGATATTCGGCTTCCGGCAGGTTCACATAGGGGATCTGCTTGCCCGACTGGCGCGACAGCTCGGCGGCAAATTCGGTGAGCGTGTAGGACGCATCGCCCGCGAGTTCATGGACCACGCGCGGAGCCTCGTCACCGATCAGCGCCGCGGCGGCGGCTTCGGCATAGTCCAACCGTGCGGCGCTCGAAATGCGACCCTCGCCCGCGCTGCCGATGAAGGCACCATGCTGCAGGGCGGGCGCGATCGAGGCCGTGTAATTCTCGGTGTACCAGCCATTGCGCAGCAGGCTGTATTCAAGGCCGCTGGTCTCGATCAGCTTCTCCGTCTGGCGATGCTCCTCGGCGAGGCCGAGCTTCGAGATGTCGGCATGGAGCACGCTGGTATAGGCGATGCGCTTGATGCCCGCCCGCTTGGCCGCCTCGATGGCATTGCGATGCTGCGGGACGCGCGCGCCGACAGCATTCGACGAGATCAGCAGCAGGCGCTCAGCTCCGGCAAAAGCCGGCGCCAGCGTTTCCGGCTGTTCATAGTCGCCCTTGCGGATGGCGACGCCCTCCGGAAACAGCGAGGCGGAGCGGGAGGGATCACGCACGATCGCCGCGACGGAGGACGCGCCGGCGCGACGTGCAAGCGCGGCGACGACAAGCCGGCCGAGCTGGCCGCTCGCGGCGGTGACGACGAAACGAGGGGAGGTGGACATGGCAAGTCTCCGGTCTCTCTGATAGACTAGGTCTCAGATAGAGACTTAAGAGACAGGCCGGAAGACGGCACTTTTCCGTCACCTGGTTACTGCGAGGAGACCGCCATGGACGCATGCACGACGCTGGGCGAGAAATTCGAGGACTGGCAGGGGATGGGGCTGGACGAGGAGCGCTGCCCCGTCCGCAACCTGCTCGACCAGATCGGCGACCGCTGGTCGATCCTGCTGGTCTCGGCGCTTGCCGGGGGCCCGAAGCGCTTCAGCGCGCTGGCGCGGGCGGTGCCGGACATCTCGAAGCGCATGCTGACGCAGACGCTGCGCACGCTGGAGGTTTCAGGCTTCGTCCATCGCGACGTGCAACCGACGGTGCCGCCGAGCGTCACCTATTCGCTGACGCCGCTCGGCCAGAGCTTCGTCGTCCCGCTGCTCGGGCTGATCGACTGGGCCGAGGCCAATTTCGCAACGGTGCTCGAGGCGCGCGAGCACGCGGAGAAGGCGGCTTGAATCCTCACTCCGCCGCCATCGCCGCAAAGCGATGGCGATAGTCGCCGGGCGAGAGCCCGACGAGGCGGTGGAAGAGCTTGCGGAAGGCGGCTGCGTCCTCGTAGCCCACTGCCCAGGCGATCTGCTCGACCGAGCGCCGGCTGAACTCAAGAAGCTCGCGCGCCTTGCCGACGCGCAGATGCTGCGCGTATTCGGTCGGCTTCAAGCCTGTCGCTGCCTTGAAGCGCCGCTGGAACGTGCGCTCCTCCATCGCGATGACCTTTGCCATCTCGCCGACGCTGACGGCCTTCGCTTCACGCGCCTGCAGCCAGTGCTGCACCCGCAGGATGGCTTCGTCGCCATGGGTCAGCTTCGGCGCGAAGCGGGAATAGTGCTTCTGCTCGCGGCCGGCAGGGTCGATCAGCATGAAGCTGCCGGTATCGACCATCACCGTCGAGCCGAGCAGCCGGTCGACCATGCGCAGGCCGAGATCGGTCCAGGCCATCAGCCCGCCGGCGGTGAGGATGTCGCCGTCCTCGATCACCATCCGGTCGGTGTCGAGCCGCACATCGGGGAAGCGGGCGCGGAAGGCGTCGGCGAAAAGCCAGTGCGTGGTGGCGGGCCGGCCTGACAGCAGCCCTGTTGCGGCCAGCGCAAAGACGCCGCCGCAATTGGCGGCGAGCGTCGTGCCGCGCGCATGCCGGTCGAGCAGCCAACGAGCGTAAGGAGCAGCCTCCTCGGCCTCCATCGGCCCGGTCAACCGGCCCGGCACGAGCAGCACATCCGGTTCGGTCGCCGTGCCGAGCTCGGGATGCGTATCGGAGACGCGGCCCCAGCCGCCATCGCCGTCGGGCCGCCAATGACTGACGCGCAGCTTCAGGCCGCCGCGCTTCTCGGAGAAATGCCCGGCGATGTCGAGCAGATCCGTCATGCCGTGGATCATCGCGGTCTGGCAGCCGGGATAGAGCACCATCCCGACCTCGGCCTTGATCGTCTGCCGAGCACTCGCACCCATCGTCAGCCTCTTTGTCGGTTTTGGCCCGGTGATTGTCGGTTCTGCCGATCCCGATGATTCCTCACCCGGCGTAATCCTTCAACCACGGGGCGCGGACGTCCCGACGATCTGAAGCAACTCATTGAGGGAATTACGACAATGGCCACGATCACCACCAAGGACGGCACCCACATCTTCTACAAGGACTGGGGCCCGAAGGACGGGCAGCCGATCGTCTTCTCCCATGGCTGGCCGCTGACGGCCGATGTCTGGGACGCGCAGATGGTCTTCTTCGCCAACCAGGGCTTCCGCACCATTGCCCATGACCGCCGCAGCCATGGCCGTTCCGATCAGGTCTGGCAGAACAACACCATGGACCAGTATGGCGACGACCTCGCCGAACTGATCGAGCAGCTCGACCTGAAGGACGCGATCCTGGTCGGCCATTCCACCGGCGGCGGCGAGGTCACCCGCTATGTCGGCCGCCACGGCACGGGCCGCGTCGCCAAGCTCGCTCTGATCGGCGCGGTGCCGCCGCTGATGCTGAAGACCGAGGCCAATCCCGGCGGCCTGCCGCTGGATGTCTTCGACGGCATCCGCAAGGGCACCTATGACAACCGCTCGCAGTTCTTCAAGGATCTGACGATCCCCTTCTACGGCTACAACCGGCCGGGCGCGGTGATCTCCGAGGGCATCCGCGAGAGCTTCTGGCTGCAGGGCATGATGGGCGGGTTGAAGGGCCAGCTCGACTCGATCCGCGCCTTCTCCGAGAGCGACTTCAACGAGGACCTGAAGCGCTTCGACAAGCCGACCCTCGTGCTCCATGGCGACGACGACCAGATCGTCCCGATCGGCGCCTCGGCGTTTTCGACGATCAAGATCGTCAAGCATGCGGTGCTGAAGGTCTACGAGGGCGTCGATCACGGCCTGACCCAGACCCATCAGGATCGGTTCAACGCCGACCTCCTCGCCTTCATCAAGGGCTGAGCCGATGCGGCGGGTCGAGCACCCGCCGCTTCCTCCCTTTCCGCATCAGGAACCTGAACTATGTCGAACGGAACCTTCCTCGTCACCGGTGCCTCGGATGGCATCGGCGCCGTCTATGCCGAGCGCCTCGCCCGCCGCGGCCATGCCCTCATCCTGGTGGCGCGCCGCGCCGAGAAGCTCGAAGCGCTCGCCCGCGACATCCGCGCCGCCCATGGCGTGAGTGTTGAGATTATCACCGCTGATCTCTCCCAGCCGGCCGATCTGGCCCGCGTCGAGGCGCGGCTGCGCAGCGACGAAGCGATCACCGGCCTCGTCAACAATGCCGGCATCGCCGGCGAAGGGCCGATCCTCAGTGCCGACCCCACCTATCTCTCGGGGATGATCGCGCTCAACATCCTGGCCGTAACGCGGCTTGCCGCCGCGATCGCACCGCGGCTGGCCGCGCGCGGCTCCGGCGCCATCATCAACCTGACGTCAGTGACGGCGCTGATGCCCGCAGCCTTCACCGCGGTCTATCCGGCGACCAAGTCCTTCGTGCTCGCCTTCTCCGAGGCGCTCCAGGCCGAGCTCGGACCGAAGGGCGTGCGAATCCAGGCCGTTCTGCCGGGCATCACCCGCACCGCGATCTGGACTGAAGAAGCGATCGCCCGGATCCCGGCCAGCATGGTGATGACGGTCGACGACATGGTCGACGCCGCGCTCGCCGGCTTCGATCTCGGCGAGACGGTCACGATCCCCTCCTTGCCGGAGACGACCGGCTATGAGGCCTTCGTCGCCGCCCGCGAGGCGTTGCGCCCCGGCCTCTCGCTCAGCACCCCGGCCGCGCGCTACCGCGGCTGAGGCGGGGACCGTTCACCAGAGCGGCGCGCCCTCCATGGTCGAGACATGCGCGGAGATCACCTTCCAGCCGAGATCGGGAAAGCGCACCCAGCTCTGGCTCTGCCGGCCGACCAGATCCTTGCCGCGGACCTTGAACTCCAGATTCACCGTCGCGATGAGCCTGTTCGTAGCGCTCGAACAGCGCGGAGACCTCCGCGACGACTTCAGGGAGGTTTGGGGTCAGGTCGGTCACGCCGCTTCCTCCATGGCGAGCGCGACGGCGACGAGCGCGGCATCGGTGCCGCGTCCGCCGATGATCGAAAGCCCGACGGGCGCGCCATCAACGGTGGCGCCGGGCAGGCTCACCTGCGGCGAGCCGGTGAGGCCACCCTGCGCGCAGAGGCAGTTGATCCGATCCCGCAGCGGCTGCAGCTCAGGCAGCGGCAGCCCCCGCCGCGGGCCCGGGAAGGGCGTGGTCGGCAGGCACAGGATCGTGCCCGGCGGCAGCAGGTGGCGCAGCCTTGCGCGGGCCTCCTGTCGCATCAGGGCCGCCCAGCCGCGATCGGCAGCCGGCATCTGCGACCCGGCAACCAAGCCGGCCACCACGCTGAAGGCCATGCGCGGATTGGCTTTCTCGACCCAGGGCCGGAAGGTCTCCCAGGCTTCGACAGGCTGCAGCGTCCGTTGCGCCCGCGACCAGACGGAAAGGCCTTGCGGGGCCATGAGGTCTTCGCGGACGTCGGGGACGATCTTCTTAAGACGTTCTACCATCGGCTGAAGGGCCTCGGCCACCTCCGGATCGGCGAAGCCGAAGGCATCGGTAGCGATGACGAGCCTCAATGGCAGCGCGCCGGGCGCTTCGCCCAGCATCACTGTCGAGACGCGAGCGAAGGTCTTGGCATCGCGGGCGAACCAGCCGGTCGTGTCCGAGCTCGGCGCTTGCGGCATCATGCCGGTGACGTCGATCCGGCCATGGGTGGGGCGGATACCGTAGAGCCCGCAGAAGCTCGACGGGACGCGCACCGAGCCGCCGGTGTCAGTGCCGAGTGCGGTGTCGCAGATACCGGCTGCAACGGCCGCAGCCGAGCCGGAGGAGGAGCCGCCGGGCACGCGGTCGGGCGCGGCGCTGTTGATCGGCGTGCCGTCGAAGGGGTTCTCGCCGAGGATGCCGAGCGAGACTTCGTCGGTGATCGTCTTACCGATGAGATCGGCGCCGGCATCGAGCAGTGTCTGCACGGCCCAGGAATGGCGCTGCGGAACTGGATTGAACTTCGCCCAGTCATGGTTGCCGCCGCCGGTCGGCACGCCTGCGACGTCGAACAGATCCTTGGCGGCGAAGCTCAGCCCGGAGAGTGGCCCATCCGCTCGTCCGCGGAGATGCACGCGCGGCCCAGGCACGAAGGCATTGATACGGTCTTCCATGTCCACTCCCGTCGATCCCTGCTGTCAGACTGCCCGAGAGCCGGGCGATTCGTCAGCGCAGGGGCGGGGACGGTGCAATGCACGTGCCGCCTGCGGAGGGCTGGCACGGGGCAGGGGAGAGGATGTCGGTCAGGCGAAGCGCTTGGCCCCCGCGACGCAGAGCAGCACAACGCCGGTTGCCGCGATCATCGTCCAGGCGACGGGCTCGTGCAGCAGAAGGGCGGCCAGCATCAGGCCGAAGAAGGGCTGCAGCAGCTGGAGCTGCCCGACACCGGCAATGCCACCCAGCGCCAGCCCGCGATACCAGAACACGAAACCGACCAGCATGCTGAAGACCGAGACATAGGCGAGGCCGAGCCAGGCGGGCGTCCCGATTCCTTCCCAGGAGGTCGGCAAGAACAGGAGGGTTAGCAAGGCCATCGCCGGCAGCGAGAGCAGCAGCGCCCAGGAGATCACCTGCCAGCCGCCGAGCCGGCGCGAGAGCGCGGCGCCCTCGGCGTATCCCAGCCCGCAGAGCAGGATAGCCGCGATCATCAGCAGGTCGCCGGTCAGCGAGCCGCCTTCGCTATGCGCGAGCGCGAAGCCGGCGACCGTGGCGGCGCCGAGCACGGAAAACAGCCAGAAGGCCGGCTTCGGCCGCTCGCCCGCGCGCATGACGCCGAACAGCGCCGTCGCCAACGGCAGCAGGCCGACGAAGACGACCGAGCGGGCAGCCGGGATGTGTTGAAGCGCCAGCGCCGTGAGCAGCGGGAAGCCGAGCACGACGCCGACTGCCACGACGGCGAGTGGGCCGATATCGGAGCGCTCGGGTCGTTTCTGGCGCAATAGGACGAGGAAGATAGCGCCCAGCAGCGCCGCGATCACGGCCCGCGCCGAGGTCAGGAAGAGCGGCGAGAAGCCGGCCACCGCGACGCGCGTGGCCGGCAGAGAGCCACTGAAGATCAGCACGCCCATCAGGCCGCTGCCCCATCCCTTGCCGACCCATTCATGCTGCATCGTTGCGGTTCTGTTTTGCATGCGTGCAGGCTTAAGCCGCTTCGACAGCGTGCGACAGCGACAGTTCAGTACATTCATGTCAAACTGTATGGCTATGGACACCATCACAATCGATGCGCCGGACGGTCGGCAGACCCGCACGGTGACGGTCATGGCCGCGATCCGCGACAAGCTGGCGGCGCGGCAGCTCGCGCCCGGCGATCGGCTGCCTTCGATCCGCCGTCTCGCGACGATCATGCAGGTTTCGCCCTCGACCGTGGTCGAGGCCTATGACCGGCTCGCGGCGGAAGGGCTGATCCGCGCCCGACCCGGCTCCGGCTTCTATGTGACGGGCGGCGGCCTCCCGCCGCTCGCCCTGACCCAGGCGGCCTCGCCGGACGAGCGCGTGGTCGATCCATTCTGGGTTTCGCGCCAGTCGCTCGATGCCGATCCGATGGCGCTCAAGCCGGGGTGCGGCTGGCTGCCGGCCGACTGGATGCCGGGCGAAGCCCTTCGTCGCGGCTTTCGGGCGCTGGCGCGGGCACAGGACCCTGTCCTCTCGGACTATGGCAGCACGCGCGGCTCGCCGACGCTGCGACGGCTTCTGCTGGGGCGTTTCGCCGAGGAGGGGTTGGCTGCGGGCCCCGAGCAACTCATGCTCACCGGCTCGGGAACACAAGCGCTTGATCTGGTCTGCCGCTTCCTGCTGCGGCCGGGCGACACCGTCCTCGTCGATGACCCCTGCTACTTCAACTTCCAGGCCTTGCTGCGAGCCCATCAGCTGCGCGTTATCGGCGTGCCCTATACGCCTGCGGGCCCTGACATCGCGGCGTTCGAGGCGGTGACGGCGGCCGAGCGACCGCGCCTCTACATCACCAATTCCGGGCTGCATAATCCGACCGGCGCCAGCCTCGCGCCGCAGACCGCCTATCGTATCCTGCGTGCCGCGGCAGCCTGCGATCTGACCATTGTCGAGGACGAGATCTTTGCCGATTTCGAGCCGGAACCGTCGGCGCGATTGGCGACGCTCGACGGGCTCGATCGCGTCATCCGGATCGGCTCCTTCTCGAAGACGCTCTCGGCCTCGGTTCGCTGCGGCTACATCGCCGCGCGGCCGGACTGGATCGAAGGGCTGGTCGATCTCCAGGTCGCCATCAGCTTCGGCGGCCCGAGCCCGGTGGCGGCCGATCTGATTGGCGGTGTCCTCGCGGGCGGCAGCTATCGCAAGCATATGGAGGAGTTGCGCCGTCGGCTCGCCCAGGCCCGGCGCGAGGTCGCGGCCCGGCTGGAGCCGCTCGGCATCCGGCCTTGGCTCATTCCGCGCGGCGGTTTCTATCTCTGGTGCCGCCTGCCGGAAGGGGTGGATTCAGCCGAGCTGGCGCGGCTCGCCGTGGCGCAGGACGTGGTGCTCGCGCCCGGCAACGTCTTCAGTGTCTCGCAGAGCGCGGGCGGCTTCATGCGCTTCAACGTCGCCCAGTCGCGCGATCCGCGTCTGGTCGAGGTGCTGCGGCAGGCGATGGACACATTGAGAAGCGATGAGCACCACTGAATGGGATGGAAGCGTCTTCGCGAGGCGCGAGGTTGTGTCGCACCCGCCATGGCTTCGCCCCTGATATAGACGCCGCAACGACCGGCAGGGCCGGACAGGATCTGAAAGTTCAAGTGATGCATCTGAGGATCGGCACGCGCCGCAGCCCGTTGGCGATGGCCCAGACCCGCCACGTCATGGGCTTGATTCAGGCGAAGCTCCCCGAAGCGGAATTCACCCTCTGCCCGATCGTCACGATCGCCGACAAAGACCGTGTCTCCGAGTTCCACGAGTTCGGCATGGTCGGTGTCTTCGCCGTCGAGCATGAGCGGCAGCTCGTCTCCGGCGAGGTGGATTTCGTCGTCCATTCGCTGAAGGATCTGCCGACGATCCTGCATGAGGGGCTCGTCCTCGCCTCCGTCCCGGAGCGGGAGGACCCGCGCGATGCGCTCTGCGGCGCGACGCTGGCCTCGCTGCGGCAGGGCGCGCGGGTCGGCACGGCTTCGCTGCGCCGCCGTGCTCAGATCCTCAATCTTCGCCCCGATGTCGAGGTCGTGCCCATTCGCGGCAATGTCGGCCCGCGACTTGCCCGGATCGGCGGGGATGATGCGCTCGATGCCGTTATCCTGGCGCAAGCCGGGCTGCGGCGCCTCGAACTGGCTGAGGCCTCGGCCGAAATCCTCGACCCTGCGCAGTTTCCCTATGCGGTCGGGCAGGGCGCGCTCGGGCTCGAGGCGCGCGCGGAGGATGCCGGCGTCATCGAAGTCCTGCAGGCGATTCAGTGCCCGAGGGCCCGCGCCGAAGTCGAGGCCGAGCGCGCGATGATGCATGCGCTCGGGGCCGGATGCAGCCTGCCGGTCGGCGCCAGCGCGACGTGGCGGGACGGGCGCCTTGTCCTGCAGGCGCAGGTTACGTCGGTGGACGGGACGGAACGTGTGGTTGCGGAGGCCAGCGACACCTCGGATCGTGCCGATGCGCTTGGTTTGGCGGTTGCTGCGGCGCTGACCGAGCGCGGCGGCGGCGCGATCCTCGAAAGCAGCTATCGCGGGCACTATCCGCGCTTCAAGGCCGTCCCGGCCAAGGTCTAGGCTCAAATAGAAAGGCTCGGCCTCCTGACGGAGAGCCGAGCCTTGTCATGGCCACTGCCGCATGCAGGCGGTGGCCGCTTTGGCGATTTCGCCTAAATTGATCAGCCGCTCAGAGCTGAGCGGCGACGTCGCGGTGCCGGGCGGCGAATCGCGCCGCCTCCTGCTTGAACAGCATCCAGGCCGGTTGCGGGCGGTCGAAACCGGGCTCTCGCATCGACATCGTATAGGGACCCTTGTTTCCAGCAGGCTTGTCGGGGTCCAGCCGCGCTGCCCGGCACATTGCCCGGGCGATCCTCTTGATTCGCTCTTCGTCCATAGTCTTCTCCGCCGCGAGGATTCAGCGGCCAAGAAACGCCGAAGGCATCGGGAGGGTTCCCAGACGATCCGAAGAAATTAAATTAGCCAACGATATGAGCGAGCTAGGCTGCAATTTTCCCATGCTCCTAGGCCGGATCGCGCGGATCGTCTGCGCTTGCGGAATCCAGCCTTGCGGCGCCCGGCAGCCGTGACCGGGCCCAGTGTGTTCCGAGGACGATTCCCATGGGAATCGCGATCACAATGATCCAGATGACAAAGCTCCACCCACCGGTCACGCCGCATCACCTCCGGTGGGCGACGTCTTAGGCGGCCTCTGCTCCGGCGTTGCCGAAATGTCCGTCTGTACTGGCTCCGGGCCGTATTCGAAGGGCGGGGCCGGACCTGTGGGATGAGCTGATGCGGGGGAGGGGCCGGGGCGAGACTGTGCGTCTGTGAAAGGCTCTGGCCGCTGCGGTGTGTCTGTCGGCTTCGGCCCAACGCGATTGAGCATGTCGTCCTCCTGCGATTTCGGGCGGCAGTTAGCCGTTATTCAGATGGGCTCGACCGGCTGCCGGGCTATCTCTTCCGCTTTCGCCGGGCCGTCCGGCGTATCGGGCGCGTCGCTCCCTGCATCGTTGACGTGGCTGCGATCACCGGCCGTGCGGGCGTCCGAAGGATCGGCGTCGATCCCGGCCTCGGCCGCGTTCGGCGGCTTGCGCTCATCCTGGAGCAGCGCCGGGTTCTCGCGTTTCCGGTCCGGCTGGGCCATCTCGGTCCTCCTCCGCAAGGTCCTTCCAGACCAAGCCACGAGCGTTCCCATTGTTCCCCGTCAGGCGGCGAGCAGCCCGAGTGCTCGCTCGATGCGGGAGCAGCCGGGCTTGGCGCGCGCCTTGGCGTAGCTGCGCTGCAGCCGGCCGCTGGCATAGGCGTCGATAACGATCGCGTGGACATAGCTCTTGCGCACGACCGCCGGCGTGTTGACCAGACGCTCGGCTATGGCGCGCATGATGTCGGCGAGCTGGCGCTTGCGCCCGGTCTCGCTCGCCATGTCCTCACCGGCCAGCAGCAGCTCTGCTGCTGCGGCATTGGCGGCGAGCATCCGCAGATCCTTGCTGCTGACGGGCAATCCGCAGGCGCGCTTGAGATAGGCGTTGATCTCGGCGGCGTGGACAGGCGCGACCGCTCCATCCTCGCGGCGATACTGCAACAGGCGTCGCCCAGGCAGCGTCGCGATCCGTCGAAGCGCACGCGCCAGCGGCGGATCGTCCAGGGCGCAGGCGATGTCCTTGGCGCTCTTGCCGCGGAAGTGCAGCTCGACGCGGGCTGTCCCCAGCGTGGCGTGCCGCTTCAGCAGGGTCGAGGCGCCATGGCTCCCGTTCGCCTTCGCATAAGCCTCGTTGCCGACGCGCAGATGGCCGCGGTCGATGATCGCGGCGGCCGAAGCCAGCGCCTTCTCCTGCGAGAGCGAGCGCGCTTTCAGGTCGGCCGCGATGCGGGCGCGCAGCTTCGGGAGCGCCTCGATCAGCCGGGCGAGGCGCTTCAGCTTGCGCCGCTCGCGCACCTTCTCCCAATCCGGGTGATAGCGATGCTGGATGCGCCCGGCCTCGTCATGGCCGATGGCCTGCAGGTGCGCGCGAGGATCGGCCGCGATGCGGACATCCTGATAGGCCGGCGGGATGGCGAGCGAACGGATGCGCTCCAGTGTTTCTTCGTCGGTGATCTTGGCGCCGTCCGCATCGCGATAGCCGAAGAAGCGGCCATGACGGACGCGCCGGATCGTCAGTTCCTCTGACGAGACGCGTCGCAACCGTGTCGCGGCGGGGCGTCGAATGGCTTTGGCTGAGGCCGGCATGGCGAGCCCTCGGGTTCTCCGCTGCGGAGAATGCGCCATCACCCGGATAGTTCCGCCAAGTCGAGCATATTCACCACCATTCGGCAAGGACCGACGCCGAAGTGGTGCATGCGCGAAAAAATCTGTGGCAATCACGCAGGGCGCGGGCCAAGACTGTCAAAAAAATTAAACAGGGAATGGACGGCCAGGATGACGCGGCGGGTGCTGATTGCGGAATTCATGCATGAGACGAACACGTTCAGTGTTCAGCTCACGGATGAAGCGACCTTCCGGGCGCATGGCGCCTATCTCGGCAACGAAATCCCCGATGCCTTTCGCGGCACCCGCACCTCGATGGGCGCTGCTTTCGAGGCGGCCGACAAGTTCAGCTGGAGCCTGACCAATCCGCTGGTAACCGGCGCTAATCCCTCGGGCCGCGTCACGGACACCGCTTTCGACGTCTTCGCTGGTCTGATCGTCAACGCGGCTGATGGCCTCGATGGCGTGCTGCTGCACCTCCATGGCGCGATGGCGACGGAAAGCTCTGATGATGGCGAGGGCGAGCTGCTGGCGCGGCTGCGCAAGCGCATCGGCCCCGACGTGCCCGTCGTCGCCGTGCTCGACCTGCACGCCACAGTCACTGAGCTCATGGCCGATAACGCCAATGCGCTGATCTCATACCGCACCTATCCGCATATCGATCAATACGAGCGAACCTGGCAGGCGGCGGAACTGCTCGAACGCGCGATGAAGGGCGAGATCAAGCCGAAGGTCGCGCTCGCCCGGCGCCCGATCCTCTACGCCCTCGATGGCGGCCGCACGACCTCGCCGCCCTTCCTCGAACTGCTGCGTCGTGGCGATGCGCTCGAAGCCTCGGGCGACGCGCTGGTCGTCAGCGTCCAGGCGGGTTTCTCCTCGGCTGACGTCCACGATATCGGCCCTTCGATCGCGGTCACGGCCGATGATCGCGGCAAGGCTCAAGCCATCGCCGAAGAGCTGATGGACTATGCCTGGGAGCAGCGCCGATTCTCCTCGATCCATTTCACGCCGTTGGCCGAGGCGATGGCCCGTGCCAAGGCCGGTGAGGCCGATACGGGCAAGCCCGGGTACAAGCCAGTGGTGATCTCGGATTATTCCGACAATCCGGGCTCTGGCGCCTATGGCGATGCCACCAATCTGCTGCGCGCTGTCCTCGACGCGAAGCTGAAGAATGTCGGCTTCCATGCGATCTGCGACCCCGAGGCCGCGCTCGCCGCGCAGGCGATCGGCGTCGGTAAGCGCGGCCGCATCAAGCTTGGCGGCAAGGTCGATCCGACGATGGGCGGCGGGCCGCTCGATCTCGACGCGCATGTCGTCGCGATCACGGACGGCTATTTCCTCTGCTACGGCCCGATGGCCGGTGGTGTCTGGCGCAACTACGGGCTCTCGGCACTGCTCAGGGTCGACGATGTCGAGATCATCGTCATCACCCATAACGGCCAGGCGACCGACCTTGCCCAGTTCACCTCGCTCGGCGTCGATCCGACGCGGAAATCCACGGTGATCGTCAAGTCGATGCAGCACTTCCGTGCCGCCTTCGAGCCGATCGCGCGTGAGGTGCTGGAGGTCGACACCGGCGCGCTCTCGACCCGCAATTTCAAGGAGCGGCCCTACCGCAAGGTGCGCCGGCCGATCTTCCCCCTCGACGACATCTGACCGCTGGCCCGCGAAAGCCCGCGACGACAGCGACATAGGAGAGAACCATGGCGATCCAGGCCGATATCGTATTGCGCAACGGGCCGATCTGGTGCGGGCGCGAGGAGGGCGTCGTCGAGGCGCTGGCGATCTGGCAGGACAAGGTGCTGGCGGCCGGCAGCGATGCCGAGATCAAGCCGCTGATCGGTCCGAAGACCCGCGTCATCGACCTGAAGGGTCGGCTGGCGACGCCCGGCCTGAATGATTCCCACCTGCACCTCGTCTCGCTCGGCATGACGATGGGCTGGGTCGATTCCAAGCCCGAGGCCGCGCCGACGCTGGAGGCATTGCTCGATGCCATTGCCGCCCGCGCCGCGACGGCCAAGCCCGGCGAATGGATCCTCTCGCGCGGCTATGACCAGACCAAACTCGATACCGGTCGCCACCCCTATCGCGAGGAGCTCGACCGGGCGGCGCCGAACAACCCGGTCATGCTGGTGCGCACCTGTGGTCATATCGCGATCTGCAATTCCGAGGCGCTCCGGCTCGGCGGCATCGACGAGAAATCGCCGACCCCGCAGGGCGGACTGATCGAGCAGCAGAACGGCCGCCTGACCGGCCTGCTCGCCGAAAATGCCCGCGCCCCGGTGCAGGCTGCGATCCCGGCAGCGACCGAGGAGGACCTCATCGTCGGTATCGAGCGCGGCGGTCGCTACCTGCTCTCGCTCGGCATCACCAGCTGCATGGACGCCGCCGTCGGCCAGAAGGGCGGCTTCCGCGAGATCGGCGCCTATCATCGTGCCAAGCGCGATGGGCGCCTGCCGGTCCGGACCTGGCTGACGCTGCTGGGCGATGACGGCCGCTCGATCGTGCCGCAATGCTACGAGGCCGGCCTGATTTCCGGCACCGGCGACGACATGCTGATGATCGGCGGCGTGAAGCTATTCCTCGACGGTTCGGCCGGTGGCCGCACCGCCTGGATGACCGAACCCTATCTTGGCGAGGACAAGACCACCGGCGTCTGGATGTGGGAGGATGCCGAGCTCGAGCGCATGGTGCTCGATGCGCATGTGAAGGGCTATCAGCTCGTCTGCCACGCCATCGGCGACGCCGCGATCGAGCAGCTCATCACTGCCTACGAGAAGGCTCTCGCAGCCCATCCCGATCCCGACCGGCGCCATCGCATCGAGCATTGCGGCTTCTCGACCCCGGCTCAGCATGAGCGCATGGTCAAGGCCGGCATCTATCCCTGCCCGCAGCAGGTCTTCATCCATGATTTCGGCGATGCCTACATCAAGGTGCTCGGGCCGGAGCGCGCGTTGTCGAGCTATCCGTTCCGGACCTGGTTCGATCTCGGCCTGAAGCCGGCGACCGGCAGCGACGCGCCGGTCTGCAGCCCCGATCCCTTTCCGAATTTCCACAACATGCTGACGCGCAAGACCTGGAAGGGCACCGTGATGGACGAGGGTCAGCGCGTCTCGATCGAGGAGGCGCTGCAGGCCTATACCGAGTTCGGCGCCTTCTCGCAGAAGCAGGAGAAGGTGAAGGGCCGTCTCGCGCCGGGCTTCCTGGCGGATGTCGCGGTGTTCTCGCGCGACCTGCTGACTGCCGATCCGGCCGACATCCTGAAGGACACGCGCTGCGATCTCACCATCCTCGGCGGCGAGGTCGTCTTCGAGCGCGAGGGAGCCTGAGCTCACGCGGCAGGGTCGGTGGCGATGGCCGTCGGCCCTGCTAAAAATTTGAGCAAAAGGGGAAGACACCAACGGCAAAGCCGTTATGGTTCCACTTGGAAGTAAATAGCTCCGGACCACCCGGGGCCTATGAAAAAAAACGGGAGGAGTAGACCGTGTTGTTGAAGAAATTTGCCTTTGCCACCGCGCTGACGCTGGCGGCCATGACGGTGCAGGCTCAGGCGCAGGAACCGCGCCGCGGCGGAACGATCCGTTTCACCGCGCCTTACGGTGCCTCGTTTGTCAGCAATGACAGCCATGTCTCGAACCAGGTCCAGGACGAGATTTACGGCTACGCGCTGCATGGCATGCTCTTCCGCTGGGATGCGAATGCCGGCAAGCCGCAGCCCGAGCTCGTCAAGAGCTTCACGGCGTCGCCGGACGGATTGGTCTACACCTTCAAGCTGCGCGACGACGCGTTCTTCCATAACGGCCGCCAGATGACCGCTGACGATGTCATCTGGTCCTTCACCCGCATCATGGACGGTTCGAAGAACTATCCGGGTGCCCGCTATGTCGCCCGCATCAAGGGCGCGACCGCGGTGCAGAAGGGCGAGGCCAAGGAAATCTCGGGCCTGAAGAAGATCGACGACTTCACGCTCGAGATGACTCTCAACGACAAGACCAACCCCGGCTTCCTGTTCTACAGCGCGATGACAGCGATCCTGCCGGCCAAGGAGGCGCAGCAGCCCGGTTTCTTCGACAAGCCGATCGGTCTCGGACCGTTCAAGTTCGTCGAGCATGTTCCCGGCTCGCGCATGGTCTTCGAGCGCTGGGAGAAGTACTACAAGCCGGGCAAGCCCTATGCCGACAAGCTGGTGATCTCGCCGATGGGCGAGGCGGCCGCGCGTGACGTCGCCTTCCGCAACAAGGAGATCGACGCCTCGATCCTCGGCTCGTCCCAGTACGTCGCCTACAAGGGCGATGCGAACCTCTCGAAGGGGCTGCTCGAGGTCGCGGAGGTCTTCACCCGCAACATGGGCATGAATCCCGAGTTCAAGCCTTTCTCGGACAAGCGGGTCCGCCAGGCGATCAACTACGCCATCGACAGCGACCTGATCATCAAGCGCCTCGTCCGTGACAAGGCTTACCGCGCCGTGAGCTGGCTGCCGATCTCGGTGCCGGGCTTCGACAAGGACGCCAAGCCCTACGCCTATGATCCGGAGAAGGCCAAGAAGCTCCTGGTCGAGGCCGGCTATCCGGACGGCTTCGAGTTCGAATGGACCGCGACGCCGAACGAGAGCTGGGGCATCCCGATCGTCGAGGCCACGATCCCGATGCTCGCCAAGGTTGGCATCAAGGTGAAGGTCAAGCCGGTCGAGACCTCCGCTCTGGGCGGCATCGTCGCGAAGGGTGACTTCCAGGCCTATATCTGGTCGAACACCTCGGGTCCGGACGGCCTGACGCAGCTGAAGTGCTTCCACTCGGCCACGCCGCGCGCTTCCTGCAACTATCCCGGCTTCAAGAACGCCGCTTACGACAAGCTGATCGACGAGGCCTCGGCCGAATCCGATCCGGCCAAGCAGCTCGATATCCTGAAGAAGGCCAACGCCCTGCTGCAGGAAGAGGCCCCGGTCTGGTTCTTCAACTACAACAAGGCGGTGATGGCCTATCAGCCCTGGCTGCACGGCCTGCAGCCGAATGCGACGGAGCTCGCGCTCCAGCGCTATGAGGACCTCTGGGTCGACGCCTCCTCGCCGGCGGCGAAGTAAGCTGTCCTGAGCCTCCGCCGCCGCGCCAAGGTGCGGCGGCGGAGGCTTGTCCGCATTCCAGCGACGGTGACGCCGCCCCGCGCCGCGGCTGCCAGGAGCCCTGTTCATGTTGCCTTATGTCTCGCGACGCCTGTTGCAGGCGATCCCGATCCTGCTCGCGGTCGCTGCGCTGATCTTCGTGCTGTTCAGCGTCATCCCCGGCAATTTCGCCACCAGCCAGATGGCTGATGGGCGCAGCAACGTCGACGCCGAAACCATCGCGCGCATGAACGAGCAGTTCGGCCTGAACGATCCGCTGCCGCTGCGCTTCGCGAAATATGTCGGCGGTCTCGCCACTTTCGACCTCGGCGACTCCTTCCGGACTCGGCAGCCAGTGATCCGCCTGATCGGCGAACGGCTCTGGCCGAGCCTGCAGCTCGCGCTCGCCGCGATGCTCTTCGCCATCGCCGTCGGCGTGCCGCTCGGCTTCCTCGCCGCGCTGAAACCGGGGAGCTGGGTCGACATGCTCTCGATGGTCTTCGCCGTCTCGGGCTTGTCGCTGCCGATGTTCTGGCTCGGCCTATTGCTGATGTATGCCTTCGCGCTCACGCTCGGCTGGTTCCCGAGCTTCGGCTATGGCGACGGCGACCCGCGCTATATCGTGCTGCCGGCGATCGCGCTCGGCGTCTCGCCGCTGGCCCTGCTGGCGCGTACCGCACGCGCCGCCGTGCTCGAAATCATGCACGCCGATTTCGTCCGCACTGCCCGCGCCAAGGGCGCGGGGTCCTATCGCGTCATGCGCTGGCACGTCGCGCGCAACGCGCTCGTCATCGTGCTGACGACGCTCGGGCTGCAGTTCGGCTCGGTGCTCGGCCAGGCGGTCGTCGTCGAGAAGCTCTTCGCCTGGCCGGGGTTGGGCTCGCTGCTGGTCGACAGCGTCACCTGGCGCGACATCCCGGTCGTGCAGGGCTGCATCCTGACGATCGTGCTCTTCTTCCTTCTCGTGAACATCGCCGTCGACGTGCTCTGCGCCGTCGTCGATCCGCGCATCAAATACAGCTAGGTCGCCCGCATGAAGTTTCGTGCCAATCTCTGGATCGGCGGCGCCTGCTTCGCGCTCGTCGTGGCTGGCGGCGTCTTCGCCCCCTGGTTCGCCCATACCGACCCGGTGATGGACGCCAATCTGATGAACGCCGAGCTTCCCCCGGGCTCGGAATTCTGGTTCGGCACCGATGCGCAGGGCCGCGACATCTATAGCCGCGTGCTCTATGGCGCGCGCATCTCGCTGACCGTCGGCATCGTCTCGCAATTGATCAACACGATGATCGGCGTCGCGCTCGGCCTGTCCGCCGCCTATTGGGGCGGCTGGTGGGACGATTTCGTCAACGGGCTGACAAACATGATGCTGGCGATCCCCTCGCTCATCTTCGCGCTGGCGATCATGGCGATCCTCAGCCCCGGCCTCACCAGCCTGCTGATCGCGCTCGGCCTGACCAACTGGTCCTTCACCTGCCGCCTGACGCGGGCGGCGACGCTCTCCGTCAAGCAGCTCGGCTATGTCGAGGCAGCGCGCTCGCTCGGCTACGGCACCTTCCGCATCATGCTGACGCAGATCCTGCCGAACATCGCCGGCCCGATCATCGTCATCGGCACGCTCGGCATGGGCGGCGCTGTGCTGGCGGAGGCTTCGCTGTCCTTCCTCGGCCTCGGCATCCGCCCGCCCTTCCCGAGCTGGGGCTCGATGCTCTCCGATGCGCGCGACCAGATCTCGACCGCGCCCTGGATCTCGATCTTCCCCGGCCTCGCAATCTTCCTGACCGTGCTCGGCCTCAACCTGCTAGGGGATGGCCTGCGCGACATCCTCGATCCGCATTCGAAGCTCCGCAAAGCCTGACAATAGACCGATGACGACCCAAGAGACGCCCAAAGACCTGATCGATCCGCCGCTCGAGACCATCCGCTTCCACGGGTTGAAGGCGGGGCCGAAGCTTCTCGTCCTCGGCGCGGTCCACGGCAACGAGACCTGCGGGCCGAATGCCATCGCCCGCGTCATCGAGGATTGTCGGGCCGGGCGCGTCACGATCCAGCGCGGCGAGGTCACCTTCCTGCCGATTGCCAATCCGAAAGCCTATCGGCAGAGCACCCGCGAAGGCGACCGCAACCTCAATCGCGACCTGCGCGAGCGGCCCCAGCCGGTCGACAATGAGGACCGGATCGGCAACCGCCTTTCCGCCATCCTGCGCCAGCATGACATGCTGCTCGACGTTCATTCCTTCACCGGGGAGGGCGTGCCCTTCGTTTTCTTCGGGCCGGACGATAACCGCGGCGAGCTCGAACCCTTCCGCCATGGCGCGGCCGAAGCCGCCTTCGCCGCTTGTCTCGGCGTCGACCTGATGATCCATGGCTGGCTCGACATCTATGTCCGGCTGATCGCGGCGCGCGAGCGTCTGAACCTGCCGCGCCTTGCCGTGACCGAGGGCTTCGGCACCACCGAGTTCATGCGCTTCGCCGGCGGCTACGGCGTCACGCTCGAATGCGGCCGCCACGAAGACCCCGCTTCCGTCGATGTCGGCTACCAGGCGATCCGCAACGTGCTCGCCCATGTCGGCTTGACCGAGGAGGCGACACCGGTCCCGGTCAAACGCACGGTCGTCCACATGGACGACCTCGTCATCTGCGAGGCCGAGGGAGATCGCGTCGAGGGGACCTGGAAGACGGGCGACCGCGTCGCTAAGGGCACGCCGATCGCCCGCCGCGCCGACGGCACCGTGGTGACGATGCCGCGCGACGGCTTCATTATCTTCCCCAACCCCAAGGCGAAGCCCGGTGAGGGCATCTGCTATCTCGGGGTCGAGAGCGAGCGTCGGCCCTAAGCCGCTTACGGCACGGCGCCGCGCTTGTTGCCGAAGCCGGGAATATAGCAGCCGCAGGGACTCCCCGAAGGCATTGGCTGCGTGGGGCACTCGCCGCGGCTGGTGACGCAGACATCGTTGAAGCGCCGCCGATAGCGGGGGCGCTCATAGCCGTAAGGCGGTGGGGGCGGCCGATCATAGCCGTAGGGCGGCGGCGCGCGATCGTGACCGTAAGGCGGTGGCGGCGAGCGGTAGGGATCGTAGTACTGCGCGCCGGCAGGGACAGCCGACAGCAACATGGCTCCGGCGATGGCCGAGAGAACGAGCCTGTGACGCATCATGATTTTCCTTCTTGTCCTCTTGCCATGATCAACGGCCGGGAGGAGGCGTTTGGCGCGTTCTAGTCGCGGCGCGATGAACGGAAGCTGAGCCGGCGATAAGGGATTTCGCGATGGCTAAAATGCCTAGTGTAGGACTGACGGAGTCTTAGGCGGGGTCGCGTATGGCATCTCGCCATGCATTTGCTGATGAGGCCTCGCAAGCGAGCGACACAGCTGCCGGCTGAGATCGAGATCGAGATCATCTCGCGTCTCTTCGGCGCCTTGCCGCAAATCCTGTGCATTGCCGCCACGCTGGTCATCGGCTCCAGCATCATGGCCCTTCAGACCGGTGAGCCGGTCTTCTGGTGGATCACGGCAGCGGGCTTCGCGACGACCGCCGCTCGCGTTGTCAATATCGTCGGCTTCAAGCGCCGCGATCCCTCACGACGCCTGACGCTGGAGGAGGCGCGGGCCTGGGAGAAGGGCTACGCCTATACGGCCTTCGCCTTCACCGCCGTCATCGCGACATTGACGGTCACGGTCGCCTATATCGGCCATCCCGGCGGCTTTGTGCTCAGCCTCGGCCTCAATATGGCGCTGACGGCAGGCTCCTATCTGCGCACGCTGCGCTTCTGGATTTGTGCCACTCTCTCCACACTCGCCATCAGCGCCCAGATTCTCGCATTTTTTATAACGGGCGATGCGCTCTACCAGGCGCTCAGCATCCTGCTCGGCGTCTATCTCTATTCGATCTTCGAAAGCTCCGATCACATCATCGGCCAGTTCGAGGAGCTGATGATGGTGCGGCGGGAACTCGATTTCGCCGCCTGCCACGACCCGCTCACGGGCCTCGCCAACCGGCGAGGGCTCGACCGCACTCTGGATGGCATCTGTGCGGGGCAGGAAGCCGTCGGCCTGCTATTGCTCGATCTGGATGGCTTCAAGCTGGTGAACGACCGGTTCGGCCATCATGGTGGTGATGATCTGCTCAAACAGGTCGCCGGGCGTTTGCTGGGCATCATCCGGCCCGGCGACGTCGCGGCGCGCCTCGGTGGCGATGAATTCGCCATCGTCGTGCACGGCACCGACGACATCGCAGTGCTCTCCGTCGTGGCCGATCGCGCGCTCTCCGTTCTCCAGGCGCCGTTTGTCGTGATGGGAGAAATGGCGTCGGTCGGCGCCAGCGTCGGCGTTTCGGTCACGCCGGCGCAGGACACAGAGCGCTGGACGGTCGACGCGCTGAAAACTCTGGCCGACCAGGCCCTCTACCGCGCCAAGCGCGCCGGCAAGGGACGCAGCGTGATCGCGGCCTGAGGCGGCCTCGTCGGCCGGTCCCTCGCGAGCGCGGATCTCAAGCCGGCTCGATCGCGATCAGGAGTTCGCCCGCCGCCGCCGTTGTACCCGGCTTCGCCGCAACCCGCGTCACGGTCCCCGCCGCCGGGCTCTTCAGATCCATGAAGAGCTTCATCGATTCGAGCACGGCGACGACCTGCCCGGCGGCGACGCTGTCGCCCTCGCGCACATGGATGGCGGCAACGGTGCCGGGCATCGTCGCCCGCACGGAATCACCACCTTGCCCCTTCGCCTCGCGCGCTGCGGCCTCCGCTACGACAGCCAGCGCGATCTCCACACGCCCCTCGAAGCTGCCGTCGCGCAGGAAGACGCCCACTACATCGCGTGCCGCATCGACCGTCCGGCGCTGGCCGCCGAGCAGGATAGACCAGCGCGTCCCGCCGGCAGCCGGCTCGACGGCGACATCGATCGCCCGGCCATCGGAAACGACCCGGAAGCCGGCCTCATGGCTCTCGACGACAAGCCGGCACGCCTCGCCACCCGTCGTCAGGGAGAGATGGCTCGTGCCTGGCTTGCCGGCGGTGGCGAGCAGGCGGAAGCCTGCAAGGCTGCCCCAAGGCCCCGAGACCGTCGCAGTGGGACCCGAAAGCCAGATCGCGGCTGCGATTGCATCGCGCTCCAGGGCATCCACCGCGGCAGGCTGCCAGCCATCCGGCCAGGTCTCGCCGATGAACAGGGTCGTCGCCTCGCCACGGGCGAAGGCGGGCTGCCTCAGCGCATCGACCAGGAAAGGCCGGATCGTCGCCGGCCCCAGCACCGTCATCCGATCGAGCCCGTCGGCGAGGCGCCGTCGTGCCGCATCCCGGTCGGGACCATAGGCGATGACCTTGGCGAGCATCGAATCGTAGAAGGGCGAGACGGTGCTGCCTGCACCCACGCCACTGTCGACGCGCAGGCCTTCCGGCTCGCGCCAGAGCGCGATGGTTCCGGTGTCGGGACGAAAGCCTTCATCCGCCCGCTCCGCCGTCAGTCGCGCCTCGATGGCGTGGCCGGTGCAGGTGATCTCCTCTTGGTCGAGCGGCAGCGTCTCGCCGGCCGCGATCCGGATCTGCCATTCGACGAGGTCGAGCCCGGTGATGGCCTCCGTCACCGGGTGCTCCACCTGGAGCCGGGTGTTCATCTCGAGGAAGAATACCTCCTGCGTCACCGCATCGACCAGGAACTCGACCGTGCCGAGATTGTCATAGGAGATGGCGCGGGAAAGCTTCAGGGCGTGCTTATGCAGCGCGGCGCGGGCTTCGGGCCTGAGGTTGGGTGCCGGCGCTTCCTCCAATAGCTTCTGGTTGGAGCGCTGCACTGAGCAGTCGCGCTCGAAGAGATGGACGATGTTGCCGTGCCGGTCGCCGGCGACCTGCACCTCGACATGCCGCGGCCGCGTCACGAATTTCTCGATCAGCAGGCGCCCGTCGCCGAAGGCTGCCTGCGCTTCCCGGCTCGCGGTCGCGATCGCGGCGTCGAGATCTGCTTCCACCTCCACCTTGCGGATGCCCTTGCCGCCGCCGCCAGCCGAGGCCTTGACCATCACCGGCAGGCCGATGCGCAGCGCCTCGCGCTTCAACGTATCGGGCGATTGATCCGCGCCGTCATAGCCTGGCACGCCCGGCACGCCGGCATCGCGGGCGATCTGCTTGGAGCGGATTTTGTCGCCCATCGCCTCGATGGCGCTCGACGAAGGACCGATGAAGGCGATGCCATTCGCCTCGCAGGCCGCGATCAGGTCGAGCCGCTCGGAGAGGAAGCCGTAGCCGGGATGGATCGCCTGCGCGCCGGTCTGCAGCGCCGCCTCGATGATGCGGTCGGCCCGCAGATAGGAAACACGCGCCGGCGCCGGTCCGATAGGAACGGCCCGGTCGGCAAGGCGCACATGCAGCGCGTCCTTGTCGGCCTCGGAATAGACCGCGACGGTGCGGATGCCGAGCTTGCGGCAGGTGCGGATGATGCGGCAGGCGATCTCGCCGCGATTGGCGATGAGCAGGGTGTCGAACATGGCGCCGCTCACATCCGGTAGACCGGCCGCGGGCCGGTATCGCGCGCCTCGCCGGCCGAGAGCGCTAGGCAAAGCCCCAGCACGTCGCGAGTCTGCTGGGGCTCGATGATGCCGTCGTCCCAGAGCCGGGCGGTGGCGTAATAGGGATCGCTCTGCTCCTCGAACTGCGCGCGGGTGCGCTTGTCCAATTCCGCGATGGCGGCCTCGTCGGCCGCGCCCTTGAGCGATTGCCGGCGCAATTCCGTTACCACGGTCGCGGCGACCTCCGGGCTCATCGTCGCTATGCGGGCATTGGGCCAGGAGAACAGGAAGCGCGGACGGAAACCGCGCCCACACATGCCGTAATTGCCGGCGCCATACGATCCGCCGATCAGCACCGTGTATTTCGGCACGCGCGCATTCGAGACGGCATAGACGAGCTTGGCCGAATGCTTGGCGATGCCGCCACGCTCGGCCTCGGTGCCGACCATGAAGCCGGTGATATTCTGCAGGAAGAGCAGCGGGATCTGGCGCTGGTCGCAGAGCTCGATGAAATGCGCGCCCTTCACCGCAGCCTCAGAGAACAGCACGCCGTTATTGGCGAGGATGCCGACCGGATAGCCATGGATATGGGCGAAGCCGGTGACCAGCGTCGCGCCATAGTCCGGCTTGAAGGCGTGGAAGGCACTGTCGTCGACCATGCGGGCGATGACCTCGCGGACATCATAGGGCCGGCGCAGATCGGTCGGCACGATGTCGACCAGCTCAGCGGGGTCGAGCTTCGGCGGAGCCGCCGGCTGCGGAGGCGGCGTGACCTTGCCGATCGCGCCCAGCGCGCCGACGATCTCGCGCAGCTTGGCGAGCCCCTCCATCTCGTTCTCGACGAGATGGTCGCTGACGCCGGAGACGAGCGTGTGCATCTCGGCCCCACCCAGGGTCTCACCGTCGACGATCTCGTGGATCGCCGCCTTCACGATCGGTGGTCCGCCGAGATGGATGCGGCCGGTGCCCTTGACCATGATCACCTGGTCGGAGAGCGCCGGGATATAGGCGCCGCCCGCCGTGCAGCCGCCGAAGACGAGCGAGATCTGCGGGATGCCCGCCGCCGACATCCGGCACTGGTTGTAGAACGAGCCGCCGAAATGGTCGCGATCGGGAAAGACGCGGTCCTGCTCCGGCAGGAAGGCGCCACCGCAGTCGACGAGATAGAGGCAGGGCAGCCGATGCTCCTCGGCGATCTCCTGCGCACGCAGATGCTTCTTCACCGTCTCGGCGAAGAAGGAGCCGCCTTTCACCGTGGCGTCGTTGGCGATCAGCATGCAGGCCCGGCCGGCGACGATGCCGATGCCGGTGACGATGCCAGCGCCCGGCACCTCGTTGCCGTAGAGCCCATGGGCCGCCAGCGGCGAGAGTTCGAGGAAGGGCGTCTGCGGGTCGAGCAGCAGGTCGATGCGTTCCCGCACCATGATCTTGCCGCGCGATTCGTGCCGCGCCCGCAGCTTCTCGCCACCACCGGCCGCGGCGAGAGTGTGTTGCTCGCGCAGTGTCGCGATCATCGCGGCGAGGGGAGGAGGGGATGCCGCGGTCGTCGTCGTGCCAGTCATGCCATCCGCTCCACCGTCATTGCGAGGAGGCGAAGCCGACGAAGCAATCCAGGAAGACCAGGTTGAACCTCTCACCCGGTCCCTCTGGATTGCTTCGCTGCGCTTGCAATGACGACTTGAACGTCATCGGCATTTCACCTACCGTCCGGCAGGTAGTCAGATCGCGACGCTGCGGTCAAGCAGGGAGAACGCCATGTCGGCCGTCGAGAAGCTCAGCGAAGGAGCCCGCCGCTCGCCCTATTTCACCGAGGAGCACGAGGCTCTGCGCGATCAGGTCCGCCGCTTCGTAGAGACCGAGATCAAGCCGCATGCGCTGGCCTGGGAGGAGGATGGCTTCGTTCCGCGCGAGGTGCTGCGCAAGATGGGCGCGCTCGGCTTCTTCGGCATCCGCTATCCCGCCGAGTATGGCGGCTCGGAGATGGATACGCTCGCCACCGTCGTGCTGGCAGAGGAACTCGGCCGCTCGACCTTCTCCGGCGTCGCGATCACCGCGCTCGTTCACACCGACATGGCCTCGGTCCACATCGCCAATGCCGGCAGCCCGGCGCAGAAGGACAAGTACCTGCCCGGCATCATCGCTGGCGAGAAGATCGTGGCGGTCGCCGTCACCGAGCCCGATGCCGGCTCGGATGTGAAGGGCATCCGCACCACAGCGCGGCGTGAGGGCGATCACTACGTCCTCAATGGCGCCAAGATGTTCATCACCAACGGCGTCCACGCCGATCTCTACTGCGTGGCCGCCAAGACGGACCCGCAGGGCCGGCCGTCGCAATCGGTCTCGATCTTCCTGGTCGAAAAGGGCACGCCCGGCTTCTCCGTCTCGCGGGCGCTCGACAAGCATGGCTGGCGCTCCTCGGATACCGCCGAGCTCTCCTTCGTCGATTGCCGTGTGCCGGCCGAGAACCTGCTCGGGCAGGAGGGCCGCGGCTTCTACGCGATCATGAGCAACTTCCAGAACGAGCGCACCGTGATCGGCGCGATGGCGATCGGGGAATCGCAGGCCGCCATCGACCTGACGCTGGACTATGTGAAGACGCGCAAGGCCTTCGGCGCCCCGCTCTGGGAGAAGCAGGCCATTCGCCAGCGTCTCGCCGAGCTTGCGAGCAAGGTCGAGGCCGGCCGCCAGCTCGTCTACCACGCCGCCTGGCTCGACGCGCAGGGCTTCGATGCCACCCGCGAGGTCTCGATGGTCAAGGCCTACTGCGGCGAACTGGTCAACGAGGTGATGTATGACTGCCTGCAGTTCCACGGCGGCATGGGCTACATGCGCGAGAGCGCCATCGAGCGCATGACCCGCGACGCCCGCGTCCAGTCCATCGGCGGCGGCGCGACCGAGGTGATGCTGGAAGAGGTGGCGAAGCGGCTGTGAGAGATCAGCGTCATCCCGCACGCGCTGCGGCGCATCGTGCCGCTGCGCAGATGCGGGATCGTCCTCAGAAAGAGGCGCCCTGTTCTGCTCGCGGTCCCGTGTCTGCGCAGCAGCGCTACGCGCCGCGGCGCGCACGGGATGACACCCTATGAGCGAAGCTTCGGTTATGCGGGCGGCGACCGAAACCGGCTCCCGCCGCCTCATCCTCGACCACGCTGCGCGGCTCCTGCGCAATGGCGGCTATCATCGGGCGACGCTGCGCGAGATCGCCGAGGCCGTCGGCATCCGCAAGGCGAGCCTCTACTACCACTTCGCCTCGAAGGAGGAGATCGTCGAGGAGGTGGTCAATGACGGCGTGCGCTTCGTCCATGAGGCGGTCGTCGCAGCGCTCGCCGAGACGGAAGGCGCGGCTCCGCGCGAGCGGCTGGAGGCGGCGATCCGCGCGCATCTTTCAGCCCTTCACGGCCATGGCGACTACACCTCCGCCAGCATTAAGGTCTTCACCTTCGGCGCGGGCCCGGTGCCCGAAAGCGTCCGTGCGGTGCGTCGCGCCTATGAGGATGTCTGGCGCGGGCTGATCGCCGAACTGCAGCAGGCCGGGGCCCTGCCGGCGGAACGCGCTCCGGATGCGCTGCGCCTCTTCCTGCTCGGCGCGCTCAATGGCTCGACCGATTGGTATCGGCCGGAGCGCTTCCGGATCGAGGCGCTCGCTCGTGAGCTGGCGGAGCTGCTGTCGCCGGCGCGCTGAGGCGGCCGCCCAGCCTTGCGTGCAGGGGAGGGCGGCGATGTTGCGGCTGACTCCGGGCTCCCACCGTTGCTAGCATCCGCACGACGGGCCTTTCAGGACCCGCGATCTGATGAGGACGATAAGCCGGATGCGCGCCTTCTATCACCCCGACCAGTCGCTGCATGAGCAGCTCCAGTACATGCGCTTCGGCAAGATCGTCGCGCCCAAAGATCTGCCGGAACGCACGGAACGGCTGCTGGGCGCCTTGGCGAAGCACGGCATCAAGCCTGAGCAGCCCGCGGCACACGGCACGGACCCGATCCTGAAGGTCCATGACGCCGGCTTCGTCCACTTCCTCGAGACGGTGTGGCAGCGCTGGCAGGAGCTGCCGGCCGAGCGCGGCCCGGAGGCCTGGCCGAACACCTTCCCCTATTGGAGCGGTCGCACGGATGAGGCGGTCCGCCCGCCCTGTCGCCCGACCGGTCTGATGGGCCAGGTCGGCTGGTATCTCGGCGACCTCTCCGTGCCGGTCGGCGAGCATTGCTGGCATTCGACCCTGCGCTCGGCTGAGACGGCGGTGTCCGCCGCCGATGCCATCCTGGCGGGCGAGCGCGCGGTGTATTCGCTCTGCCGCCCCTCGGGCCACCATGCCCGCGCCGACCGTGCCTCGGGCTTCTGCTACATCAACAACACGGCGGTCGCGGCGCAGCGCCTGCGCAGCAAGTTTGGCAAGGTCGCGATCCTCGATGTCGACGCCCATCATGGCGACGGCACGCAGCAGATCTTCTATCGCCGCAACGACGTGCTGACGATCTCGGTCCATGCCGATCCGCTGGACTACTACCCCTTCTTCACGGGCTATGCCGATGAGCGCGGCAACGGGCCGGGCGAGGGCTTCAACCTCAACCTGCCGCTGCCGCACGGCGCCAAGGGCGATGCGATGGACGCGGCGGTCGATCAGGCCGGCAAAGCGATCCGCGATTTCGGCGCCGAGGTGCTGGTCGTCGCGCTCGGCTACGATGCCCACAAGGACGACCCGATCGGCGTCCTCAAGCTGGAGTCCTCGGATTTCGGCACGATCGGCCGGAAGGTAAAGGCCTTCGGCCTGCCGACGCTCGTCGTGCAGGAAGGCGGCTACGCCATCGAGGCGATCGGCGATTGCCTCGATGCGTTCCTGGGTGGGTTCAAGTAGCGCCTGTCATCCCGTGCGCGCTGCGGCATGCAATGCCGCGGCGCAGACACGGGACCGTGTGACGACAAGGCGCCTTTCCTGAATGCGGTCCCGCATCTGCGCCGCAGCACTGCGTGCCGCAGCGCGTGCGGGATGACGTAGCTTAGATCACCGCCTCGATCAGGAATGGCCCCTTCCGGGCCAGCGCCGCCTTGAACAGGCTGGTGAACTCCTCCGCCGTGGTGGCCCGCGCCGCTTCCACGCCCATGCCGCGCGCCATGAGCACCCAGTCCAGCGCCGGCTCGTCGAGGTTCAGCATCTGGGTGGCGTTGCGGCCGAAATCATTGACGCCGACGGCGCGCATCTCGCCATGCAGGATCTGGTAGGTCCGGTTGGCGAAGATGACGGTGACGACGTCGAGATTCTCGCGCGCCTGCGTCCAGAGTCCCTGAACCGTGTACATGCCCGAGCCGTCGGCCTGCATGCCGATGACCTTGCGGTCCGGGCAGGCGACCGCCGCGCCGACGGCGAGCGGGATGCCTTCGCCGATCGCGCCGCCGGTAAGCTGGATATAGTCGTGCTGCGGCGCGCTGTGGCAGTCGAAATAGAACATACGCCCCGAGGTGACGGATTCGTCGCAGATGATCGCGTTCTCCGGCAGCAGGGTCGAGACGATGGCGCAGGCCTTGTCGGCGTCGAGCGGGCCTGTCGGCAGGCCGGGCTGTTCCTTCCGCGGCAGAGCGATATAGGCCGGCGCGGTCTTCGTCGCGCCCATCTCCTCGGCGAGCGCGCTGATCGCGGCCGGCAGATCGTCGCCGGGGCTCGCCAGCGTCGCGACCTCGCAGCCGTCATGGACGAGCCGGCCGGGCTTGCCCGGATAGGCGAAGAAGCCGACGGGAGTCTGCGCGCCGACCAGCACGAGATAATCCACGTCCTTGAGCTGATCGAGCGCCTTGTCGATCGGGTAATAGACCTTGGGCATGGCGACGCGGCCGGCGCCGCGCTGGATGCGCCCGTTCGACATCTGGCTGAATATCTTGGCGCCCGTCGCGGCGCAGATGCGCGCCGCCATCTCCATCGGCTTCTCGCGCAGCGCCAGCCCCGTCAGCATGATCGCGGCGCGCGCCCCGTGCTTGCGCAGGCCGGCGGCGACCTCGCGGATTACGGCGCTATCGACGCTCTTCAGCGCCGGCAGTGTCACGGGCTTGAGCGCGGCCGGCTCGACGCTGTTCCAGGCGCAGTCGGCCGGCAGGATCACGGTGGTGACGCCGGGCAGCGTCAGCGAGGCAACATAGGATTCCTCGATCGCCGGGCCGACATCCTCGGCCGAGGCGATGCGGCGGACGAAATGCGACATCGGATGCGCGAGGCTCTCGATGTCGCTGGTCAGCGGCGCATCATGGACGAGATGGTAGGTCGCGTGGTCGCCGACGACATTGATCATCGGGGTGCGGGCGCGCCTTGCATTGTGCATGTTGGCCAGCGCATTCGCCATGCCGGGCCCGCAATGCAGCAGCGTGGCGGCTGGCTTGTCGGCCATGCGGGCATAGCCGTCGGCGGCACCCGTCACGACGCCCTCAAACAGGCCGAGCACGCAACGCATCTGCGGCTTGCGATCGAGCGCTGCCACGAAATGCATCTCGGAGGTTCCGGGGTTGGCGAAGCAGGTATCGACGCCGTTAATCAGAAGCGTGTCGCAAAGGCGGTCGGCGCCGTTCATCCTGGAAACCTCGACTCAAGAATAGCGGCGCCCCTCGCGCCAGCGGGCCGAGGGGAGGAAATTCTCCGCGCCCTGTCAAACGACAGAACGTCATGGCTGTCCCTAGTATCGGTGATCGACCGCTTGACGAATTTGCATATGCATTTAGCCTGAACTGGAACGAAGGTTGCATCCGGCCGCGAACGGCGCTGTCCAGGCGCATTGCGGATATGGGCCGCCGGCAAAAGCAGGGGAAGGGTTTCGAACATGGCAGCAATCCAGCGCATCGGTGCGGCGGCTTTCGGTTTTGCGGCGCTTCTGGCGGCAGGGGCCGCGCAGGCACAGACCAAGGTGAACATCGGCATCTCGGGCTGGACCGGCTTCGCCCCGCTGGTGCTCGCCAAGGAGGCGGGCATCTTCGCCAAGAACGGCCTCGACGTGACGATCAAGAAGATCCCGCAGAAGGACCGCCACCTCGCCATCGCCTCCGGCGACATCCAGTGCGCTGCGACCACGGTCGAGACCTGGCTGGTCTGGGATGCCGCCGGCATCAAAACCAAGCAGATCTTCCAGCTCGATAAGAGCTATGGCGCCGACGGCATGGCGGTGCGCAAGGATACCGCTGCGATCAAGGACCTGAAGGGCAAGACGGTCGCCGCCTCGGCGCCCGGCACCTCGCCCTATTTCGCGCTCGCCTGGTTCCTCAAGGAGAACGGCCTCTCCGTGAAGGACGTGCAGGTCGTCAACATGGAGCCCGGCCCGGCCGCTCAGGCCTTCATCGCCGGCCAGAACGACGCCGCGATGACCTACGAGCCCTATCTCTCGGCCGTGCGCGACAAGCCGGACGCCGGCAAGATCATCGCCACCACGCTCGATTATCCGATGGTGATGGACACCTTCGGCTGCACCCCGGCCTTCCTGGCCGATGAGAAGGCTGCCGCCGCGCTGACGAAAAGCTATTTCGACGCGCTGGAGATGATCAAGGCCGAGCAGGCCAAGGCCTACGAGATCATGGGCGCGGACGTGAAGCAGACCGGCGAGCAGTTCGGCAAGTCGGCGGCGTTCCTGCGCTGGTCAGACGCCGAGGGGAACAAGAAGTTCTTCGCCGGTGACTGGCAGGCCTTCAACGCCAAGGCGGCTGACCTCCTGCTGGAGATCGGGCTGATCAAGGCCAAGCCGGATTTCGCTTCGCTGGTCGACACGAAGTTCGTCGCCGGCAAGTGACGCCGGGCAAGTGATTCAGGACAAGTGACGTCCGGCGTGGGCGATATCCTGCCGGACGTTCTGGAACCCGGCCTGCGCGTCGTCTTCTGCGGCACGCAGGCCGGTGCTGCCTCGGCCCGGCGCGGTGCCTATTATGCCGGGCCAGGCAACAAGTTCTGGACGGTGCTGCATCTGGTTGGTCTGCTGCCGGAGCGGTTCGCGCCCGAGCAGTTTCCCGAGTTGCCGCGCTACGGCATCGGCCTCACCGATGTCGCCAAGCGCAGCTTCGGTCCCGATTCGGCCTTGCGCGGCAGCCATTTCGATGCGACCGGCTTCGTCGCTCGGATGGCGGCGAACTCGCCACGCTTCATCGCCTTCAACGGCAAGCGCTCCGCGCAGGCGGTCCTCGGTCCGAAGGCTCTGTCGTCGGGCTATGGCCGGCAGGCCGAAAGCCTCGCCGGCGCCCAAGTCTATGTTCTCCCCTCGACCTCCGGCGCGGCGGCCGGTTTCTGGTCGATCGAACCCTGGAAGCAACTGGCCGTGGCCGTGACCGGAACCGCATCGCAATGAGACCCCTGCAGCCCGTCTCGGCCTCGGCCCGCCTCGGCTATGGCCTCGCTTTCTTCGCGCTTTTCGTCGCGCTCTGGTCGGTCGCGACCTTCGGCGGCTATGTGCAGCGTCTCTTCCTGGCCGATCCGCTGACCATGGTCGGCGAGGGCTATAACCTGATGGTCCGCTACGGATTCAGCTTCGACATCATGATGACGATCTGGCGCGTGGTCGGCGGCTTCATCATTGCGGCCATCGTGGCACTGCCGCTCGGCATCATGATGGGCGCCTACAAGCCGATCGAGGCCTTCCTCGAGCCCTTCGTCTCCTTCGCGCGCTACCTGCCGGCTTCCGCCTTCATCCCGCTGCTGATCCTCTGGGCCGGCATCGGCGAGACGCAGAAGCTGCTCGTCATCTTCATAGGCTCGGTGTTTCAGCTCATCCTGATGATCGCGGTCGCCGTCGGCGGCATCCGGCGCGATCTCGTCGATGCGGCCTATACGCTCGGCGCCAGCGATTCCTCGGTGGTGCGCCGCGTGCTTCTGCCCAACGCGGCGCCGCAGATCGCCGAGATCTTCCGCCTCGTCCTCGGCTGGGCCTGGACCTATGTCATCGTTGCCGAGCTGATCGGCTCGTCCTCTGGCATCGGCCACATGATCACGGACAGCCAGGCACTGCTCAACACCGGGCAGATCATCTTCGGCATCATCGTGATCGGCCTTATCGGCCTGATTTCGGATTTCCTGTTCAAGGCGGTCAACCAGCGCCTGTTCCCCTGGGCCCAGGCGTAAGGGAGCGGCACCCATGAGCAAGCTTGTCATCGAGAACGTCGGCAAGGTCTTTCCAGCGCGGGGCGCGGCCGAGCCGACGCGAGCGCTGATGCCGACATCGCTGAACGTCGCCGACAATGACTTCATCGCCATCCTCGGCCCCTCCGGCTGCGGCAAGTCCACGCTTCTGCGCATCGTCGGCGGGCTGGAGACGGCGAGCGAGGGGCGCATCCTGCTGGATGGCGCGCCCGTTGCGGGGCCAGGTGCCGATCGCGGCTTCGTCTTCCAAAGCTACACGCTCTTTCCCTGGCTGACGGTGCAGCAGAACATCGCCTTCGGCCTGCGCGAGAAGGGCGTGGCGGAGGCCGAGCGGCTGAAGATCGCCCGCGACTGGGCGGCGCGCGTCGGGCTTGCCGGCTTCGTCGATCATTTCCCGAAGCAGCTCTCCGGTGGCATGCAGCAGCGCACGGCGATCGCCCGCGCGCTCGCCAACGACCCCAAGATTCTGCTGCTCGACGAGCCCTTCGGCGCACTCGACAATCAGACCCGCGCGCTGATGCAGGAAATGCTGCTCGGCATCTGGGAGCGCGAGCGCAAGACGGTGCTCTTCGTCACCCACGACATTGAGGAGGCGATCTTCGTCGGCTCCCGCGTGGTCGTGATGAGTGCGCGCCCGGGTCGGATCAAGGCCGACATCCCGGTCAACCTGCCACATCCGCGCCCCTACACCATCAAGACGAGCCCGGAATTCGTGGCGCTCAAGGAACGGCTGGTCGAGGAGATCCGCGCGGAGGTTATCGCGACGGCGGCTTAAGTATTCCGATTCCGGCTGTAGAACCACGCTGTCATTCCGGGGCAGGCCGAAGGCCTGAGCCCGGAACCCAGAACCGATGCAGCTTCTTCGAAAAGCGCTGCCGGAGCCGTGCTCTTGGCGGTCAAGGTGTGGGTTCTGGGTTCCAGGCTCTTCGCTGACGCGAAGCCCCGGAATGACGGCGCGGTTCTCCCCGGAATTCTGGGGCGTGCCGCGAGCCATCCCGGTTGACAGAACGTCGCACCTTTGTTTCTTTCCAACTTAATTGGCCTGACCACATGGCCAAAAAAGGCGTCGGCCTGAACCGGCGCCGCGCGAGGAAACCAGGGAGCTTTTTGTGCCGCTCGAGGCTGTCGAGTCGCCACGTCTGTATCGTCAGATCGCTGACCAGCTTCGCCTTCTCATCGAGAGCGGCGAGTTTCCGGTCGGCAGCCGTCTGCCGCCCGAGCGCGAGCTCGCCGAGAAGCTCGGCGTCTCGCGTCCTTCCGTCCGCGAGGCGCTGATCGCGCTCGAGGTCGAGGGCCGCGTCCGCATCCGCATGGGTTCGGGCGTCTATGTGGTCGATCCGCCGCTGCAGGCGATCGCGCGGCTCTGGTCCGGCAGCCAGCCGGAAGGGCCCTTCGAGGTTCTCAAGGCGCGCGAGCTGATCGAGAGCGCGGTCTGCGCCGAGGCGGTCGGCCATGTCGAATCCGCCGACATCGCCGCGCTCGACATGATCCTGGAGCAGATGGAATCATCGGACGCCGGCGGCGAGGAGATTCTCGCCCTCGATCGCGCCTTCCACACCACGGTCGCCGGCATCCTGCGCAATGCGGTGCTCGTCCGCTGCGTCGGGGACCTCTTCGACCAGCGCATCAGCCCCTTCTTCCGGCAGCTCGCCCGCCATTTCGAGACGCCCGAGTCCTGGCGCAACGCTGCCGCCGAGCACCGCGCGATCCGGGACGCGCTCGCGCGCGGCGACGCGCCCGGCGCGCAGGCGGCGATGCACCGGCATCTGCAGAAATCACAGGAACGCTTCTCGCAAAGCTTCGGCGATGCGGGAGCCAGCAACGGGCCGGCAGCCGCCCAGGCCGGACCGGCCAAGAACAAGGGCCGCCTCATGGGAACGAGAAACAAAAAGGGAGACATCAAATGAAGAAGACCAGCCTCGCCCTCGCCGCGCTCGCCGCTGCCGGCCTCGGCCTTCTGGCCGCACCCGCTCAGGCGCAGATCAAGCTGAAATGGGCGCATGTCTACGAGACGTCCGAGCCCTTCCACACCGAGTCCGTCTGGGCCGCTGACGAGTTCAAGAAGCGCACCAACGGCAAGTATGAGATCACGGTGTATCCGGCTTCGCAGCTCGGCAAGGAGACCGATATCAACCAGGGCCTGACGCTGGGCACGGTCGACATCATCATTTCGGGCTCGAGCTTTGCCGCCCGCGCCTATCCGCCGATCGGCGTCACCTACTACCCCTTCACCTTCCGCGGCCCCGACCACCTGCTCGCCTACACCAAGAGCGACATCTTCAAGGAGATGGTGAAGGGCTATCAGGAGAAGAGCGGCCACCAGATCGTGGCTGTGAGCTACTACGGCACGCGCCACACCACCTCGAACAAGCCCATCAAGTCCTGCGCCGATATGAAGGGCCTGAAGATCCGCGTGCCCGACGTGCCGGCCTATCTCGCCATGCCGCGCGCCTGCGGCGCCAACACCGCGCCGATCGCCTTCGCCGAGGTCTATCTCGCCCTGCAGAACGGCACGGTCGAGGCCCAGGAGAACCCGCTCACCACCATCGAGGCCAAGAAGTTCTACGAAGTGCAGAAGCACATCGTCCTGACCGGCCACATCGTCGACCATCTGAACACGGTCGTCGCCAAGCAGCTCTGGGACAAGCTCTCGCCGGAGGATCGCAAGATCTTCTCCGACGTCGCGCTGGAAGCCGCCGAGCGCACCACCAAGAAGATCCAGGCTGACGAGGTGAAGCTCGTCCAGCTCTTCAAGGACAAGGGCCTGACGGTCAGCGAGGTCGACAAGGCGGACTTCCTCGCCAACGTCCAGAAGAACGTCACCTTCGAGCAGTTCGGCTATCGCAAGGCTGACTGGGAACGCATCCAGGCGGTCAAGTAAGACCACCGCTTCATTCCTTCTCGCGGTGACCTTCCCGTCATCGCGAGGAGGCGAAGCCGACGACGCGATCCAGGAGCCGCCGGGCCGAATAGTTCAGCTCAGCTATCCTGGATCGTTTCGCTCCGCTCGCAAAGACGGCCAGCGGCCGGCCCCGTCCAATCCGGAATATTCACGCCATGACAACGACGCCGGAAATCCATACCCAGGTGACGAGCGAGGAGATCGCTCACGTCTTCGACGAGGCACCGCCGCCTGCCGACCTGTCGGGCTACGGGATCGAGGATTGGGTGACGCTGGCCGTGTTCTGGCTGATGGTCGCCTGCGTCGTGGCGCAGTTCTTCACCCGCTACGTCCTCAACAACAGCCTCGCCTGGACGGAAGAGGTCGCGATCTATGCGCTGGTGGTCGTCGTCTTCCTCGGCTCCTCGCTCTGTGTGCGTGCCTCGCGCCACATCCAGGTCGATTTTCTCTATCGCTACCTGCCGAAATCCACCGGCCGGGCCCTGTCGACCTTCGTCGACGTCGTCCGCATCGGCTTCTTTGCCTACGCCACCTCGCTCGTCTGGAAATATGCTTCCCTTATCCCCGACGAGATGATGACCACGGTCGATCTGCCGAAGTCGATCGTCTTCAACGCGGTGCTCGCCGCTTTTGCCCTGATGACCCTGCGTGCCGTGATCGTCGCCTGGCAGAACTGGCGGCGCGGCTATTCCGTCCTCGAAAACCCCGCCGCTTTCGACGGATCGGAGGCCTGAGATCATGCTGATTCTGGTTGGTTCCTTCCTTGGGCTGATGATCCTCGGCGTGCCGGTCGCCATTTCCATGGCGGTCGCTTCGCTGACCTACATCCTCGCCACCGGTACGGTGCCCGACGTCATCATGGCGCAGCGCATGATCGCCGGTGTCGAGAGCTTCCCGCTGCTGGCGGTGCCCTTCTTCATCCTCGCCGGCAACCTGATGAACATCGCAGGCGTGACCGGACGCATCTACGCCTTCGCGGTCGCGCTGGTCGGCTGGATGCGCGGTGGCCTGGCGCAGGTCAACATTATCGGCTCGGTGATCTTCTCCGGCATGTCCGGCACCGCGATCGCGGACGCCGCCGGCATCGGCACCATCGAGATCAAGGCGATGAAGGACCACGGCTACCCGACCGACGTCGCCGTCGGCGTCACGGCGGCTTCCGCCACGCTGGGGCCGATCATCCCGCCTTCGCTGCCCTTCGTCATCTACGGCATGATGGCCAACACCTCGATCGGCGCGCTCTTCCTCGGCGGTGTCATCCCCGGCGTGGTGATGACACTGTTCATGATGGGCACGGTCGCTATCTTCGCTCGCCTACGCGGCTGGGGCTCGGATTCGCCCTTCTCGCTGAAGCAACTCGGCTCGGCGGGGCTCGAGGTCGCCGTCGTGATGGGCTTCCCCATCCTGGCTTATGCGCTGGTCTGGTCGGGCCTCGATGTGAACGTCGCGATCGGCATCGCGCTCGCCGCGCTGCTGGCGCTCGACTACTACTTCGACTTCTCGGCGGTGATGGCGCTGATGACGCCGGTCATCCTGATCGGCGGCATGACCATGGGCTGGTTCACGCCGACCGAGGCTGCGGCCGCCGCGGTGATCTGGTCGCTCTTCCTCGGCCTCGTGCGCTATCGCTCCATGACGATGCGCACGCTCGCCAAGGCGACCTTCGACACCATCGAGACGACCGCCTCGGTGCTCTTCATCGTCACGGCCGCCTCGATCTTCGCCTGGTTGCTGACGGTCTCGAACACGGCGCAGATCCTCTCCGACGCGATCCTCGGCCTGACCCAGAACAAATGGGTCTTCCTGATCCTGGTGAACCTGCTGCTGCTGTTCATCGGGTGCTTCCTGGACACCATCGCGGCGATCACCATCGTCGTGCCGATCCTGCTGCCGATTGCGCTCAAGCTCGGCGTCGATCCGATCCATTTCGGGCTCATCATGACGCTGAACCTGATGATCGGCCTGCTGCATCCGCCGCTCGGCATGGTGCTCTTCGTGCTCTCGCGCGTGGCCAAGCTCTCGGTCGAGCAGACCACCATGGCGATCCTGCCCTGGCTGGTGCCGCTCTTCGCGGCGCTGCTCGCCATCACCTTCATTCCGGAGCTGACCCTCTGGCTGCCCCGGACGATGGGCATGCTTCGCTAGCGGGGCTGAGCGACCTCGCCTGCGGTTCCATGCCGCAGGCGAGGGGCTGCCTTGCGCGGAAACGGAGTTACGGACACACTGAGGCTTGCCATCTTTGAGCGAAAGGGGCGCTGCCGAAGGTGGGGCCAATGCATTCGCTGATTGCAAGGATGTTGTCTCGGCTCGCGATCGAGCCACGTATCGATGTTGTTTTTCCCGACGGCACGCTGCAGTCGATCGGGCAGGGTGCTGCGCCGCGATTGCGCATGCGCATCGTGGACTCGCCGACGGAACTGAGACTGGCGCTCAATCCAGAGCTCGCTCTGGGTGAAGCCGTGATGGACGGCCGCGTCGTGGTGGAGCAAGGCTCGCTCTACGATCTGCTCGACGCGCTGGTGGCGGCCATGCACAAGGCCCGCCCGCAGGGCTGGGGCAAGATTTTGTCGGGCCTGCGCACGGCGATCCGGCGCTTTCACCAGCACAACACGCCGACGCTTGCCAAGCGCAACGTCGCGCATCACTACGATCTCAAGAGCGATTTCTTCCGGCTCTTCCTCGACGAGGACATGCAGTATTCCTGCGCCTATTTCGCTCAAGCTGACATGACGCTTGCCGAAGCGCAGCTCGCCAAGAAGCGCCATATCATGGGCAAGCTCGATTTGCGGCCAGGCCAACGCGTGCTCGACATCGGCTGCGGCTGGGGCGGCATGGCCCTGTCGATCGCAGGCGAGACGGGCGCTTCGGTCACGGGTATCACGCTCTCCGAAGAGCAGCTCGCCATTGCGAGGCAGCGCGGCGCGGAGTCCGGCCTGCCCGTCGAGTTTCGGCTCGAGGATTATCGCCACCTCACCGAGCCTTTCGACCGCATCGTCTCGGTCGGCATGTTTGAGCATGTCGGCGTCGGCTATTACCGCGACTACTTCCGCAAGATCCGCGAACTGCTTGACGACGATGGCGTGGCGCTGATCCATACCATCGGCCGCTCGACCCCGCCCGGCGCGACCAATCCCTTCATCGCCAAGTACATTTTCCCGGGCGGCTATATTCCGGCGATGTCGGAGGTCGCGGCGGCGATCGAGCAGGAAGGGCTGGTCATCACCGATGTCGAGGTTCTGCGCATCCATTATGCGGAGACGCTGAAGGTCTGGCGTGAGAACTTCCTCGCCCGGCGCGACGAGGCGGTCGCGATGTATGACGAGCGCTTCGCGAGGATGTGGGAGTTCTATCTCGCGGCCTGCGAGGCGAGCTTCCGACACGATGATCTGGTGGTGTTCCAGTTCCAGCTCGCCAAGAAGCTCGACGGCTTGCCGATCACGCGCAGCTATATCGAGGAGCGCGAAGGTCAGTTCGGGCCGAAGGCGGCGGAGCGGGAACCGGCGTGAAGCACTCCGCACCGTCATTCCGAGTTCCTTGCAAAACCGGAGACCTAGGCGGGCTCCGGGCCGACATAGCGGGCGCGCGGGCGGATCAGCCGCCCCGTCTCGTTCTGCTCCAGCGCATGGGCGATCCAGCCCGTGCAGCGCGCTGCCGCGAAGATCTGGAACGGAGCGTCCTCCCGTAGCCCCAGATGCGCGGCCAGCGCCGTCAGGGCGAAATCGACCGTGGGCGCCAGCCCTGTCATCCTCTCGACGGCGCGGCCCACCCGCGCATAGGCCGCAGGCGGCTCGAAGGCGGCGAGCAGTGCCGCGGCCCTCGGATCGCCGTCCGGATAGAGCGGTTGGCCGAAGCCCGGCAGCGGCGAGCCCGCGGCAAGGCGCGTCGTAATCGTCTCCTCGATGCCGTCGCGCTCCGCCTCCCGGATCAGCGTCAGGACCCGCCGCGCCATCCCGCCATGCAGCGGCCCGGACAGGGCTGCGAGCCCGGCTATGACGCAGGCAGCCAGCGAAGCGCGCGTCGAAGCGGTGACCCGCACTGCGAAGGTCGAGGCGTTGAGTTCGTGATCCGCGAGCAAGACCAGCGCGCGGCGGATGAGATCGGCTCCCGCCGCATCGCAACCCCAGGCCTGGGCCAGACGATGATGGATCGGACCCTGGCCCGGCCGCCCGGCGATGGCGTCGACCAGCGAATCGAGCACCGAGGCGGCTTCCAGATAAAGCGCCTTCTTCGTCCGACCGGCCATGGCGGCGTCACACGCCGCCCGCGCTGCGATTACGGCGAAGATGCGCTGCGGCGCCGGCCCGTCCGGCACGATGGTGAACAGCGGCGGAAACCGCTCGCTGCCGCAATCCCAGAGCAGCCGCGCGACATCCTCCAGCTTGGCCGTCTCCGCGAGCTCGGCGGCGTCCTGTCCGCGATACCACAGCCGGCCGCGCAGGATCGTGGTGATGCCCGAGGCCAGGATCGGCTCGCCGAAGGAAATCGCATCCTCGGCGATCGCAGCCGGCTTGCGTCCGCGCGCCTTGCGATGCTCCAGCCGCGCCACGTCCTCGGCCCGGTAAAGCCGCCGCCGCGAATCGCCCCCGTCCCCGCGCGCCTCGATCAGCCCGCGGCTGACATAGGCATAGAGCGTCTGCGGCTTCAGCCCGAGCCGCTGCATCACCTGTTGCGCCGTCAGCCAATCGCTCATCGAAATACATTGATTATATTGTTCAAGATTGATTCTACCGATGAGGCTCCCAATCCTCAAGCTATTCGTTGATGAGGAGAGAGAGCCATGTCCGATGGCCTTGAGAATGTCGTTGCCGCCCATACCGTCCCGTCGGACGTCGATGGAGCGGCCGGCCGGCTGGTGATCCGCGGTCACAGCCTCGATGAACTCGCGGGGCACACATCCTTCGAGCAGATGGTGTCGCTGATGCTGGACGGCTTCGTGCCGGGCCTGCCGGCGGCGAAGGATATTCCCGCAGCGCTCGGCGCCGCGCGCCGGGAGCTGTTCGACACGATCGTCGCCAAGGCGGCGCTGCCGGCCGAACTCGGCCCGGTCGAATTGGTGCGGGCGATGACCGCCCTGATTCCCGATGGCGAGGATGGCGGCACGGCCTTGCGGCTCCTGGCGGCGGCAGCCGTCTTCACGCCCGCGGCGCTCCGGCTGCGGCAGGGGCTCGCGCCGATCGCGCCCGATCCGGCGCTGTCGCACGCGGCCGACACCTTGCGCATGCTGACAGGCACCACGCCGACCGAGAAGCAGGCGGCGGCGCTCGACACCTATCTCGTGACCGTCGCCGATCACGGCCTCAACGCTTCGACCTTCGCCGCCCGCGTTGTCGCCTCGACCCGCGCCGGGCTGGTTTCGGCGGTGCTGGCCGGTATCAGCGCGCTCAAAGGTCCGCTCCATGGCGGCGCGCCCGGACCGGTCATCGAAATGCTCGATGCGATCGGCGAGCCGGTGAATGCGCGCGCCCAGCTGGAAGCGGCGCTCGATCGCGGCGATCGCCTGATGGGCTTCGGCCACCGCGTCTACCGCGTGCGCGATCCGCGCGCCGATGCGCTGAAAAGCGCGATCCGGCGGCTTGGCGCCGATAGCGGCCGGCTCGCGCTGGCGGAGGCGGTCGAGCAGGCGGCGCTTGCGATTCTGCGTGAGCGCAAGCCCAACCGGACGCTGGAGACGAATGTCGAGTTCTACACGGCGCTGCTGCTGGAAGCGCTCGAATTCACGCCGGACTCGTTCACCTGCGTCTTTGCGCTGGGCCGCACGGTCGGCTGGATTGCCCATGCCCATGAGCAGATCGCCGGCGGCAAGCTGATCCGCCCGCAATCGGTCTATGTCGGCCCGCAGCCGCGCCAGGCGGCGTGAGGTCGCGGCTCTGGCAGCTTACGGCGCCGGAGCGAGCTTCACGACGAACAACTCGCCGCCGCCATCGGCGGCGAGTTTCGCAAGGGTCGGAGCCTTGAGCACGGCGTTGTCCCCCGCGGTCAGCGCCGCATCGTTGATCCGCCAGTTGCCTTGGCGTGCGACGAGAACCAGCACGCCCCGCTCGACGGCGATCTCGCGAGGGCCATCACCCGATAGCCGCTCTACACTGTGCGTCCAGCCGCCACGCCGGCTCATCACATTGAGGTCGTCGATCGGCCCATCGACGAGCAGCCCGTCCACGGCCCGGTCGGCCGCGAAGAAGAACGGCTTCGTCGCCCGGTCGAGAGCCACCGTCTCACCATCTCCGAAGGCGAGGCGGATGCCCTTACCGGTCAGAACCGAGAGCGTCCGGTCGATGCCGGGAAAGGACGAGAACGGCCCGTCCTGCCCGACATGGGCCATCGAGATGCGCCAGTCGAAATCGCTCAGCGTCGCGCCTTCCGGCGCCACCGCGATCTCGGTCGTGGTGCCGCCGCCGTTCTTCCACGGCATGACCTTGCAGTCGGCGGCGCGGATGATGCGCATCAGAGGATGCCCGGCAGGTTGAGACCCTTCTCGCGGGCGCAGTCCTGCGCGATCTCGTAGCCGGCATCGGCATGGCGCATCACGCCGGTCGCGGGGTCGTTCCAGAGCACACGCCCGAGGCGCGCCGCCGCATCCTCCGTGCCGTCGGCGCAGATCACGACGCCGGAATGCTGCGAGAAGCCCATGCCGACGCCACCGCCATGATGCAGCGAGACCCAGGTCGCACCCGAGGCAGTGTTGAGCAGGGCGTTGAGCAGCGGCCAGTCGGAGACCGCGTCCGAGCCGTCCTTCATCGCTTCCGTCTCGCGGTTCGGCGAGGCGACGGAGCCGGAATCGAGATGGTCGCGGCCGATCACGACCGGGGCCTTAAGCTCGCCGTTCTTGACCATCTCATTGAAGGCGAGGCCAAGCCGGTGGCGGTCGCCGAGACCGACCCAGCAGATGCGGGCCGGCAGGCCCTGGAAGGAGATGCGTTCGCGCGCCATGTCGAGCCAATTGTGCAGGTGCTTGTTGTCCGGCAACAGCTCCTTCACCTTGGCGTCGGTCTTGTAAATGTCCTCCGGATCGCCCGAGAGCGCAGCCCAACGGAAGGGGCCGATGCCACGGCAGAACAGCGGGCGGATATAGGCCGGCACGAAGCCCGGGAAAGCGAAGGCGTTCTCCAGCCCCTCGTCCTTGGCCACCTGCCGGATGTTGTTGCCGTAATCGAAGGTGGGCACGCCCATCTCCTGGAAGGCGATCATCGCCTCGACATGCTCGCGCATCGAGGCGCGCGCCGCCTTCTCGACGGCTTTCGGGTCGCCCTCGCGCCGCTGGCGCCACTCGCCCATGGTCCAGCCCTTGGGCAGGTAGCCATTGACCGGGTCATGGGCCGAGGTCTGGTCGGTGACCATGTCCGGGCGGATGCCACGACGGACCATTTCAGGCAGAATCTCGGCGCAGTTGCCGAGCAAGCCGACCGACTTCGCTTCGCCGGCTTTGGTCCAGCGGTCGATCATCTCGAGCGCCTCGTCGAGCGTCGCCGCCTTCTCGTCGAGATAGCGGGTGCGCAGGCGGAAATCGATCGAGTCGGGATTGCACTCGATCGCGAGGCAAGAGGCGCCGGCCATCACTGCTGCGAGTGGCTGCGCGCCGCCCATGCCGCCGAGCCCACCGGTCAGCACCCACTTGCCCTTCAGGCTGCCGCCATAATGCTGGCGCCCGGCCTCGACGAAGGTCTCGTAGGTGCCCTGAACGATGCCCTGCGTGCCGATATAGATCCAGGAACCGGCCGTCATCTGACCGTACATGGCGAGCCCCTTCTTATCGAGCTCGTTGAAATGATCCCAATTGGCCCAATGCGGTACGAGGTTCGAATTGGCGATCAGCACCCGCGGTGCATCCTTATGCGTGCGGAAGACGCCGACCGGCTTGCCGGACTGGACGAGCAGCGTCTCGTCGGCCTCAAGCCCGCGCAGCGCCGAGACGATGCGGTCGAAATCCTCCCAGGAGCGCGCGGCGCGGCCGATGCCGCCATAGACCACGAGCTCATGCGGGTTCTCCGCGACATTCGGGTCGAGATTGTTCATCAGCATGCGCAGCGGCGCTTCCGTCAGCCAGCTCTTGGCCGAAAGCTCGGTGCCGGTCGTGGCGCGGATGGTGCGGGTGTTGTCGAGGCGGGTCATGGGCGGCTCCGTTCGAGGGCGGCCGCTCCGAGCGCGGCTTCGATGATGGCGGCTAGGGCGTCCTGCAGCAGCGCGGCCTTCGGCGCGTCGAAGGCCCAGGGCGCAGCTTCCTCGGTGAGATAGGCCGAGAGCGCGATCTCCATCTGGAGCGCATGCACTTGGCTCGTGGGGCGCCCGTAATGGCGGGTGATCCAGCCGCCCTTGAAGCGTCCATTCGCGATCTGCGTGAAGGGCTGGCTGGCCATGGCGGTGATCGCCGCCGCCTCGACGCCCGGCGCGCAGCTCGCGCCGGAATTGGTGCCGAGGTTCAGCATCGGCAGCGTGCCGGGGAAGAGCCGCGGCACCACCGATTTGATCGAGTGGCAATCCCAGAGCACGCAATAGCCGTGCTCGGTCTTGACCCGCTCGATCTCGGCCGCGAGCGCCGCGTGATAGGGCTGGAAATAGGCGTCCTTGCGCCGCTCGATCTCGGCGGCGTCCGGAGCCGTCTGCCAGATCGGCGCACCGTCGAATGTCGTCGTCGGCACAAGCTCGGTCGTCGCCTGCCCCGGATAGAGCGAGACGCCGGAGGGGTCGCGGTTGAGGTCGATGACGAAGCGCGAAAGCTGCGCCTCGACGATGGTGGGCCGGAAGCGCTCGGCAAAGCCATAGAGCCGGCGCATATGCCAGTCGGTATCTTCGACCAGCCGGCCGCGCTCATTGAGGGCAGCCGCGACTTCCGCCGGCACGCCCGTGCCCGGATGCGGCATCGAGAGGACGAGTGGAGAGGAGCCGCGGGTTACGGTGACGTCCGCGCTCATGCGTCGAACTCCGCGAAGCTGTCGAGCCCGGCCGCCTGGCCAACCGCGCCGGACAGGACCAGCTCGGTCGCGGCGGCGAGATCGGGGGCGAGGTAACGGTCTTCAGTTAGCGGCGCGATCTTCTCGCGCAGCAGCGCCAGCACCGGTTCCAGCCGCGCGCTGGTCTTCAGCGGCCGATGGTGCTCGATAGCCTCGGCGGCCGCCATCAGCTCGATGCCGATGATGCTCGCTGCGTTCTTCGCCATGTCGATCAGGCGGAAGGCGCCATGCGTCGCCATCGAGACATGGTCTTCCTGGTTGGCCGAGGTGGGAATGGTGTCGACGGAAGCGGGATAGGCCTTCTGCTTGTTTTCCGATGCCAGCGCCGCGGCGGTGACCTGAGCGATCATGAAGCCGGAGTTGAGGCCGGCATCGCGGGCGAGGAAGGGCGGCAGTCCGCTCATGACGGGGTCGACCAGCAGTGCCATGCGGCGCTCGGAGAGATTGCCGATCTCGCAGACGCCCATCGCCAGCATGTCCGCGGCGAAGGCGACCGGCTCGGCGTGGAAGTTGCCGCCGGAGACGATCTCGCCCGGCCCCAGCACCAGCGGGTTGTCGGTGACGGCGTTGGCCTCGATGGCGAGCGTAGCGGCGACGGTGCCGATGAGGCCATGAACCGCGCCCATCACCTGCGGCTGGCAGCGCAACGAGTAGGGGTCCTGCACCTTGCTGTCGCCATGGCGATGGCTTTCACGGATGGCGCTGCCGGCGATGAGGTCGAGCAGGATCTTCGCCACGCGGATCTGGCCGGGCTGCCCGCGCAGGTTCTGGATGCGCGGGTCGAAGGGCGTGTCGGAGCCCTTGAGCGCATCGACCGAGAGCGCACCAGCGACCAGCGCCGCATCGAAGACGCGGGCGATCGAGGCAAGCCCGGTGAGCGCCAGCGTGGTCGAGACTTGCGTGCCGTTGATAAGCGCAAGGCCCTCCTTGGCGGCGAGCGTCAGCGGGGCGAGCTTTGCGCGCCGCAGTGCCTCGTCCGCGGGCAATGTCTCGCCCTTCAGCCTGATCTCGCCGAAGCCCATCAGCGCGGCGGTCATATGGGCAAGCGGTGCGAGATCGCCCGATGCGCCGACCGAGCCCTTTGCCGGCACGACCGGCAGGGCATCGGCTTTCAATGCCGCCGTCAACGCCTCGATCACCACCGGGCGCACACCGGAGGCGCCGCGCGCAAGGCTCGCCGCCTTCATCGCCACCAGAAGGCGCACCACGCCGTCCGGCAGGGCAGGGCCGGTGCCGACCGCATGCGACAGAATGAGATTGCGCTGGAGCGCGGCGAGATCGGCATCGGCGATGCGCACGCTGGCGAGCTTACCGAAGCCGGTATTGACGCCATAGGTCACGGTGCCGGCCGCGACGATCTCCTCGACGATCTGCTGGCCGGCGGCGATGCTGCGGGCGCTGTCGCCGGCGAGCGTCGAGGCGGCGCCGTCGAGGATGGCGCGCCAGTCGGTGAGGCGGGCGGCGCCCGGGTTCAGCGATACGGTGGTCATTGTCCGTTCCAGATGCGGGCGTGAAGCGGGTTGAAGCCGATGCGGTAGGCCAGCTCGGCCGGGCGCTCGATCTCCCAGATCGCGAGGTCGCAGCGCTTGCCGGCTTCGAGCGTGCCGACCTCGTTCCGCAGGCCGAGTGCCCCGGCGGCGTTGCGGGTCAGTCCCGCCAACGCCTCCTCGGGTGTCAGCCGGAACAGCGTACAGGCCATGTTGAGCGTCATCAGCGGCGAGGTGAGGGGAGAGGTTCCGGGATTGGCGTCGGTGGCGACCGCGATCGGCACGCCATGCTTTCGCAAGAGCTCGATCGGCGGCTTCACGGTCTCACGCAGGAAGTAGAAGGCGCCGGGCAACACGACCGCGACCGTGCCGGCCTTTGCCATGGCGATGACGCCGGCCTCGTCGAGATGTTCGAGATGGTCGGCCGAGAGTGCCCCCATCTCCGCCGCGAGCTTCGCGCCGTTCAGGTTCGAGAGCTGCTCGGCGTGGATCTTGATCGCCAGCCCCTTGGCCTTCGCGGCCTCGAACACCAGTCGGGTCTCTTCGGGCGAGAAGGCGATGCCTTCGCAGAACACGTCGACCGCATCGGCCAGCCCTTCGGCGGCAACGGCATTGAGCATCGGCCCGGCGACCAGCGCCGCATAGTCGCCGGAGCGCCCCTTATATTCGGGCGGCACGGCATGGGCGCCGAGGAAGGTGGTGCGAACCGTGACGCTGCGTTCGCGGCCGATGCGGCGTGCCACGCGCAGCACCTTGGTCTCGCTCTCGGTATCGAGCCCGTAGCCGGACTTGATCTCGACGGTGGTGACGCCTTCGCGCGTCAGCTCCTTGAGGCGACGGTCGGCCGAGGAGAAGAGCTCGTCCTCGCTCGCCGCGCGCGTCGCCTTCACCGACGAGAGGATGCCGCCGCCGGCGCGCGCGATCTCCTCATAGGTCGCGCCCTGCAGGCGCAGCTCGAATTCATGGGCGCGGTCGCCGCCATAGACGAGATGGGTGTGGCAGTCGATCAGTCCGGGCGTGATCCAGCGTCCGGCACAGTCGATGGTCTCGGTGGCCTTGAAGGCGGGCGCGTCGCTGCGCGGGCCGGCATAGAGGATGCGCCCGTCGCGCGCCGCGACCACGCCGTCCTCGACCGCGCCATAGGGGGCCGACACGCCCGGCGCCATCGTCGCCAGCCGGGCATTCGTCCAGAGCCTGTCGCAGAGCAGCGTCTCGCTCCCAGCCTTCGACACCGCGCGCCCTCCCGCTATCCTTTGCTTGCGGATATGCTATCTAATTGCATATGCAAATAGCAAGTCCCTATTTGCATATGCAATTAAACGATGGAGTGTGGCGGTGACCGAGACCCTGCATCTGGCCGAGGCGCTGCTGCCCGAAGGCTTCGCCAGGAATGTGAAGCTGACGGTCGCCGAGGGTGTCGTCACGGCCGTCGAAACCGATGCGACGCCGGACCCGAGCGGCGAGAGCTTCAAGGGGCTCGCGCTGCCGGGCATGCCGAACCTGCACAGCCACGCCTTCCAGCGCGGCATGGCGGGGCTTTCGGAAGGGCGCGGCGCGCCGGAGGATTCCTTCTGGACCTGGCGCGAGGTGATGTACCGCTTCCTCGACCGGCTCAACCCTGAGGATGTGCAGGCCATCGCCGCGCAGGCCTTCGTCGAGATGCTGGAGGGCGGCTTCACGGCGCTCGCCGAGTTCCACTATCTCCATCACGACAAGGACGGCCGTCCTTATGCGAATATCGCGCGGATGGGGGAGGCGATCGCGGCTGCCGCCGAGGAGACAGGTCTCGGTCTGACCCTGCTGCCGGTGCTCTATCGCTTCGGCAATTTCGGGCAGGCGCCCTCGGTCCATGGCCAGCGCCGCTTCGTCAATGATCGCGATGCCTATCTGAAATTGCTTGAGGGCAGCGCCGCCGCGATCCGCTCCTTGCCGGACGCCCGCCTCGGCGTTGCGCCGCATTCGCTGCGCGCGGTCGCGCTCGATGATCTCGGCTGGGTCGCGACCTTGAGGCCGGATGATCCGGTCCATATCCATGTCGCCGAGCAGGTGCCCGAGGTCGAGGCCAGCCTGAAGATCACCGGAAAACGGCCTGTCGAACTGCTGATGGACACCATCGCGCTGGACCGCCGCTGGTGCCTGATCCATGCCACCCATCTGAGCGATGCTGAGCGGGACGGCATCGCGCGCAGCGGCGCGGTGGCGGGCCTGTGCCCGATCACCGAGTCGAGCCTCGGCGACGGCATCTTCGATGGCGTCCGTTATCATGCGGCGGGCGGCGCCTTCGGCGTCGGCAGCGATTCCAACATCCAGATCGATGCGGGCGCCGAACTGCGCCAGCTCGAATATTCGCAGCGCCTGCGCGACCGGCGCCGCGCGCTCTTCGCTGGCGAAAAGGCCTCGACCGGGCTTTCCCTCTGGCAGGCCGCCTGTGCCGGTGGGGCACAGGCCTGCGGCCGGGCGATCGGGCGCATCGCGCCGGGCTACCGCGCTGATTTCATCACGCTCGATACGGACCATCCCGCCATCGTCGGCAAGTCCGGTGCCGAGGCGCTCGACAGCGCGATCTTCGCCGCCAATGCGCTGCCTTTGCGCGATGCTGTCGTCGGTGGCAGGAGGGTCGTGGCGGAGGGCCGGCACATCGCGCGCGATTCGGTCAGGGCGCGCTTCGCCAGCGTGATGCGCCGTCTGCTGGCTGCAGCTTAGGACGAAGGATGACGGAGACCCGGCTCGACGCGGTGAAACTGGACGGCGCCGGTCCGGTCTATGACCAGATCCGGCGCGCGATCCGCGATCTGGTGGTGAGCGGCACCTGGCCGCCCGGGACCAGCGTGCCGCCGGAGCATGCGCTGATGGAGCAGCTCGGCGCCTCCCGGATGACGGTGCATCGCGCCTTGGTGCAGCTCGCCCGCGAAGGGCTGATCACCCGTCGGCGCCGTTCGGGCACCATCGTCGCGAGCCCGCCAGCGAGCCACGCCATGTTCGACATCCTCTCGATCCCCGAGGAGGTGCGCCGGCTCGGCCAGCACTACGCCTATGCGATCCTGTCGCGCAGCGATGGCAGGCCTTCGGCCGAGGTGGCGGAGCGCTTCGGCATCAAGCGCTCGGAGAAGGTCGCGCATCTCCTCGTGCTGCACCGGGCGGACGGCAAGCCGCATGTGCTCGAGGAGCGCATCATCCACGCCGCCGGCGTGCCAGGGGTCTCGGAGGAGGATTTCGCCGGGACGCCGCCGGGCGACTGGCTCCTGCAGCACAGCCTCTGGTCGCAGGCCGAGCACGCGATCAGCGCTGTCGGTGCGGGCGCAGAGGAGGCAGCGCTGCTCGAGATCGAGGAAGGCGAGCCCTGCCTGCTGGTGGAGCGCCGCACCTGGAACCAGGCTCACCCGGTCACGGCGGTGCGCTTGCTTCATCCTGGCTTCCGCCATCGCTTTGTCGGCCGTTTCGGCCCCTATGGCGCGGTCTGAAACAAAAAGGCCCGCCGATGGCGGGCCTTCCAATCGTCCAATGATCCTGCTTCAGCAGGCGTAACGCACTCGGCGACCCCATTCGTCGCGGCCGTAGCAGGTCTGCGGCGTCGCGGCGCTGCCGATGATGGCTCCCGACGCTCCGCCGATCGCAGCGCCCGCCAGAGCTCCGCCAGCGCGGCCGGTCGCTGCGCCGCCGATGATGGCACCCGCGCCTGCGCCGATCAGCCCGCCTGCGGCGGCATTCTCTTCGCGCGGGGTGCAGGCGCCAAGAGCGGCGGCGAACGCCACGATGACCATGAGCTTCTTCATCTGGTTGCTCCTCCTCATTCACGAAGCGGCGATCTTGATCGCAAAGGGAAACAGCACCGCCGCGCAAAAGGTTCCTCGCGGGGCCGGCTGCGTCCGGGCGTTTCCCCTGTTCGTCGCTTCGAATCTGGCTTTGAAGCCGACTGAAAATCTCTCTGCGCGAGGCTGGAACCTTTCGGTTCGACAGGACGTTGACGCAGCAGGTTCCTTTGCGTCGTGACCACGGCGCGCTGACCACCTGACCACAGGGAGGGCCAGACATGGCTATGACCACCACCACGGTATCCGGTAACCCGCTGATCGCTGGCGCGCGTGTCGCTGGTACGGATGTCTACAACACCGCCGGAGACCATCTCGGCGAGATCTACGACGTGATGCTCGACAAGCAGACCGGCAAGGTCGCCTACGCGATCATGTCCTTCGGCGGCTTCCTCGGTCTCGGAGAGAAGTATCACCCGATCCCGTGGAGTGTGCTCGATTACGACCCGCAGCGGGCCGGCTATGTCGTGCCGCTGACTAAGGAAAAGCTCGAAGCCGCGCCGATGTATGACAGCGAGGGCGAGCCGGATTGGGAAGACAAGGCCTACGGCAAGCGGGTCCACGATTACTACGGAACAATGCCCTACTGGATGGTGTAGCGGCTGACCGGCGCAGGTCGCGGCGGTTGCTATCCCCCCAGCCGAACCGCCGTGGCGGCGGGATGCGGGCCGAAAGGCCCGCATCTTCCCTTTTGGAGAGGCCGGCGATTGCCGGCCTCTTTTCTTTTTCGTGAGGCCGGAACCCGACGCCGCTGTCATGCGTCTGCTCTGAGGGAATTCGACGCCGGCTGGACCGCGTTGTGGCAGCCGTTCCCCCATCAGGAGAAGCTGGATGCGTATCCGTTACGGTTACCGGATCGAGTTGGCCTGCGCCCACGAGATGCCGCTCTTCACCCTGCTCGATGTTCATCCCTCGCGCCGTCATGACCTGACGACGCCGGATGAGATGCAGGTCAGCGCCTTGGCGGACCCGACCTTGTCGATCGCCGTGACCCAATACCTCGATGCCTTCGGCAACATCTGCCGGCGCATGGTCGCGCCGCCCGGCGGCATCAGGCTGGAGTCGGAAGGCGTGGTGCATGATTCCGGCGAACCCGACGTCGCCAATTGGTCCGCCCGGGAGGTTCCGCCCTCGCGCTTACCGGAGGAGGCACTCGTCTTCCTGCTTGGCAGCCGCTACTGCGACACCGACCGGCTCTTCGATCATGCCTGGACGCTTTTCGGCGCCCTGGAACCGGGCTGGCCGCGCGTGCAGGCGATCGTGGATTTCGTCCATAATCACCTGACCTTCGGCTATCACTACGCCCGCAGCACGCGCACGGCGGCTGAAGCCTTCGAGGAGCGCATCGGCGTCTGCCGCGACTTCGCTCATCTCGCGATCGCGCTCTGCCGCTGCATGAATATCCCGGCACGCTACTGCAACGGTTATCTCGGCGATATCGGCGTTCCGCCGGATCCCGCGCCGATGGATTTCAACGCCTGGTTCGAGGTCTTCCTCGGTGGCCGCTGGTACACTTTCGATGCCCGCCACAACGAGCAGCGCATCGGGCGCATCGTGATTGCACGCGGCCGCGACGCCACTGACGTTGCGATGATCAACTCCTTCGGCACGCACACCGTGCAGCGCTTCGATGTCGTCACCGAGGAGATCGAGGAGGTGCCGATGCCGTTGAGGCCGGCAATGCCCGAGCAGTTCGACTCGCGCCCGGCCGCGGCCTGAACGGAAGGCCGCGCTCTTGCGCCACGACGCCCGGCGCTTATCTTCGCGAGCACCATGCGTCACACGGTTGTGGTCAATGCGCGCGCCGGAACGGTCCTGGAGGCCGGGGCTGACGCTTTCGCAGCGCGCCTCAAGGCCGCCTTCGCCGCCCATGATTGCGGCGCCGAGGTCCGCCTCGTGCCGCCTCGGGAGATTGCCGCGACTCTTTCCCACGCGATCGAACAGGCCAACGCGACGCCCGTCATCGTCGGCGGCGACGGCACGATCAACGGCGTCCTGCCGGTCCTGATCCAGGCCGGACGCCCCGTCGGCGTCCTGCCCATGGGCACGGTCAATGTCCTCGGCCGCGACCTCGGCCTCCTGGGCTCGCTGGAGCAGCAGATTGCTGCGCTCTGCCAGGGCGAACCTGTCGAGGTCGATCTCGGCCATGTCGATGGCCGGCTGTTCCACTCTCTCTCGGGGATGGGCTTCTTCAGCCTGATGGCGCGCGAGCGCGAATATGCGCGCCGGCGCTTCCCCTTCAGCCGCGCCGCCGCCTTCGGCATGGCGGCCACCCGTTCGATCTTTTTCACCCGTCCCATCACCGTCGACATCACGGTCGGCACCGAGAGCCAGGTCGTCGAAGCCGATGCCGTGCTCGTCACGGTCAACCGCTTCGACGGTGCTGAATGGCGCCGCGATCGGCTCGATGGCGGCGTCTTCGAGGTCCATGTGCTGAACGCCGGCGGGCTCTATTCGCGCAGCAAGGCGGCTTTGTCGGTCGCCGCCGGCTACTGGCGCTCATCGAGCAACCTACGGTCCTTTACCGGTGACGCCGTGACGCTGACCCGGCGCGACAAGCGGCGCGGGCACATCACCTTCGACGGCGAGGTCGCGCGCAAGGCTGGGCCGTTGGCATACGGCCTGCTCCCGCGAGCCCTGACCGTGATTGCTGCCCGCCCGACGAAGCTTCGCGATGAGAGCCATGATGCCTGACACTGTCCGAGGCTGGATTGCCGAGCCCCCGTCGTGGCGACAATCCTGGCGGCAACCGCGCGTCCTCGTGCCGGCCGCGGCGGCGCTCGCCTTCCTTGGGCTGGCCGCCTTCATCGCCTCGGGCCAGAGCTTCGACTTCGATCGTACGCTGGTGCTGCTGTTCCGCGATCCGGCCAATCCGGCCGTTCCCCTTGGGCCGCTCTGGTTCCAGGAGGCGGTGCGTGACATGACGGCGCTCGGCAGCTTCGTCGGCCTGTTCTTCATGACGGCAGCAGCCTCGCTGACGCTCTGGCTCTGCGGCTATCGCCACCTGTCGGTCGGGCTCGTCGTCAGCGTGCTCTTGGCGCTCGCTGCCAGCACCGGCATCAAGATCCTGGTCGGGCGTGAGCGGCCGGATATCGTCACCCATGCGGCGCTGACCTTCACGGCGAGCTTCCCGAGCGGCCACGCTTTCCTTTCGGCTGTGACCTTGCTCTGCATCGCCGGCTTTGTCGGCCTCGCCTCGCGGCGCGCCGATATCGCCCGGCTCTGCATCGGGTTTGCCTGGGTCATGATCGCGCTGATCGGGATGAGCCGAATCTATCTCGGCGTGCACTGGCCGAGCGATGTCATCGGCGGCTGGTGCCTCGGCGTCGCCTGGTCGAGCATCGCCGTCGCCTGGCTCGGCCGGAAGATGGCGGCTTCGGACCCGAGCTAACACATCGGACCGAAAAGTGGGATGCACTTTTTGGAACAATCCGATGCTGGAACAAGAGCCTAGATCGCCACTTTGCGTCCGGCAGGACGCATGGCGAGCTAGCGCATATCGATCGTGGCGTTCACCCCAAGGTCCGGCGTGCGGCCGAGGATCCGGGCCGTCGCCAGCTTGAACGCCACCAGCACGCTGCTCGAAGGCCCGTCCCAGATCTCGGCCGAAACCGGTGTCAACGCCAGCAGCGTCGCATCCGGATCGTCCGGCCCATGCGGAAACCAGGCGCTGGCCATCGGCGTCCAGATTCGCCCCAGCAGCTGGCGGTCAGCGATTTCCGAGGCGGTGCAGGCCACGGCCGCGTAGAAGTTGCGGTCCTCGTGGCTGAGCGCGATCGAGATCGAGGGGGAGCGCAGCGCCTCGCCGATGATCCCGGTATGGCGGTGTGTGACGAAGAGAATGTGGTGATGCTCGCGGTCGATCTCGCCTGCCATCGGCCGTGTCTTGATGCCGTCCTCGCCGATAAGCGAGACCATGTAGACCGGATGCGCGGCCAAGGCCGTCCAGATGCGCTCCTGCAGTTCGGTGTCGGACATGGCAACCTCCTGCTCGCGTGACGTCCTCGTTTCAGCAATTCGATGAGAGCATCGGAGTTCCGCGCAGCGATCCGTGGTGCGGAGGAACCCTGCGAGGCGGGACGAGTTTGGCTGAAGCCGCAACCTGTCGCGGCTATCAGGGACGCTTCATGCTCGCATCGCGCAATCTGCTTCTCGCTCTCGTCATTATTCTCGTCGCCGGCCTCGCTGTCACCAGCTATTCGCTCTACCAGGAGAAGAAGCAGCCGGACGGAGTCGAAATTTCTGTCGGCAAGAACGGGCTCTCCATCAAGGAGAAGTAGGAGCAGGCTCAGCTGCTCGCGACGATCATGTTGCGGACGATCGGGTAGATTTGCCCCTCCCATCTCCGGCCCGAGAACACCCCGTAATGGCCGACACTGGCCTGCATATGGTGACGCTTGCGGAAGGGTTTCAGCCCTGAGCAGAGGTCATGGGCCGCGGCGGTCTGGCCGAGCGCACAGATGTCGTCGCGCTCGCCCTCGACGGTGAGCAGCGAGGTCTTCCGGATCGCCCGGCAATCCACCTTCTCGCCGCGATACTCCAGCGTGCCTGCCGCCAGCCGCGCCTCCTGGAAGATCCACTGCACGGTCTCCAGGTAGAATTCGGCCGGCAGGTCGAGCACGGCGAAATACTCGTCATAGAAGGTCTTGATCTTCTCGGCCTCGTCGACGGCGCCGGTGGCGAGATGCGTGAACATGTCGACATGGGCATTGAGGTGTCGACCCAGATTCATCGCGATGAAGGCGCCGACCTGGACGAAGCCTGGATAAACCTTTCGGCCCGCCCCTGGATGACGCGCCGGCACGGTCGCGATCAGGTTCTTGCGGAACCACTCGATCGGACGCTCGGTGGCGAGCCGGTTGACCGTCGTCGGATTGATGCGTGTGTCGACCGGGCCCGCCATCAGCGTCATGCTGCGCGGCTGGAAGGGATTGCCCTTCTGCGCCATCACCGCCGCCGCCGTGAGCACCTGCACGCAAGGTTGGCAGACCGCGACTACATGCGTGTCAGGTCCCAGCTCCTCGATGAAGCGGATCAGCGTGTCGACATAGTCGTCATAGCCGAAGGGGCCGGCTTCGAGCGGCACGTCGCGGGCGTTGCGCCAGTCGGTGATGCAGACATCATGGTCCTGCAGCAGCGTCGCGACTGTGTTCCGCAGGAGCGTCGCGAAATGGCCTGACATCGGCGCGACGACCAGCACCTTGGCCTGCTCCGCCGTGGTGTCCTTGCGGAAACGCAGCAGGTCGCCGAAGGGCAGCGACAGCAGCACCTCCTCGGTCACCGTGGTCTCGCGATTGCCGTCGCGCACATGGGTGATGCCGTAGGGCGGCCGCTCATGGCTGAGGCCCGCGCGCGCCACCATCTCATAGGCAGCCGCAGCGGCGCGCATGTCGATGGGCTCGCCCGCGAGTGCCTTCGCGCCCAGCGTCGCCAATGCCGATTGTGCGAGCATCCGCGCCGGGTTGATGAGGTCGGACTGGGCCTGATAGGCAAGATACAGCATGAGCGCCTCGATCTGGAACGTCTCTTGCTAGGATCGTGCCATCCGCCCATGGAAGCAGGCCACGATGACGGCGACCTTGACGATTAGCAGCCGGAACTACTCCTCCTGGTGCCTGCGCGGCTGGTTGCTGTGCATGATGGCAGGGCTCGAGGTCGAGGAGCGCATCCTCCCGATGGACGATCCTTCTGCGCGCGCCGAACTGCTGCTGCTCTCGCCGTCCTTTCTCGTCCCCTGCCTGGTCCATGATGACGTCAAGGTCTGGGACACGCTCGCCATCGCCGGCTATCTCGACGAGATCGCCCCGCAGGCCGGGCTGCTGCCGGCGGAGCGCAAGGCGCGGGCGCATTGCCGGGCGATCAGCGGCGAGATGCATTCGGGCTTCGCCAATCTGCGCTCGGCCCTGCCGATGAACCTCAGGGCGCATTATCCCGGCTTCAAGGTCTGGGCCGGCGCCCAGGCCGATATCGATCGCGTCACCGAGATCTGGCGCGAATGCCTGCAGACCTATGGCGGCCCCTATCTCTTCGGCGAGGCGCTGACGATGGCGGACGCGATGTATGCGCCGGTCTGCCTGCGCTTCCTGACCTATGACGTGGCGCTCGACCCGGCCAGCCGGGACTATTGCCGCACGATCGCGGAATGGCCGGCTCTCAGGCGCTGGATCGAGGCGGCGAAGGCCGAGCCCGAGGAACTGGAGGAACTCGACGCCGAGTTCTAGGGGCAGGGCCTGAGCCATTCGCCTGAGGACGGGGCGGCCGTCGCTCGTGCATTGGCCATCGGTCGCCAAAAAGGGTAACACCGCCCGCGACCATTCCAGTGTCCTGGGAGAGAAATCGATGAACGCGCCCTTCAAGAACCTGATCGCCGGCGAGTGGGCGGGCGGGACCAACGCCTCTCGCAACATCAACCCCTCCGACACCAACGACGTTGTCGGCGAGTATTCGCAGGGCACGGTCGAGGACCTGAACAACGCGGTCGCCGCCGCCAAGGCCGCCTTCCCGGCGTGGAGCCGCTCCACTCCGCAAGAGCGCTACGACATCCTGAAGAAGGCTTCCGACGAGATCCTCGCCCGCAAGGAGGAGCTCGGCCGCCTGCTCTCGCGTGAGGAGGGCAAGACCCTTCCCGAGGGCATCGGCGAGGCGACCCGCGCCGGCCAAATCTTCGCCTTCTTCGCCGGCGAGTGCCTGCGCTCCGGCGGCGAGATGGTTCCCTCGGTGCGTCCGGGTGTCGGCGTCGAGATCACCCGTGAGGCGGTCGGCATCGTCGGCATGATCACGCCCTGGAACTTCCCGATCGCCATTCCGGCGTGGAAGATCGCGCCCGCGCTCGCCTGGGGCAATTGTGTCGTGATCAAGCCGGCCGATCTGGTGCCGGGCTCCGCCTGGGCACTCGTCGACATCATCCAGCGCGCCGGCCTGCCCAAGGGCGTGCTCAACCTCGTCATGGGCCGCGGCTCGGTCGTCGGCCAGGCGCTGCTCGAGCACAAGGACGTGCAGGCCATCTCCTTCACCGGCTCGGTCGCGACCGGCCGTAAGGTGGCCGCCGCCTGCATCGCGTCCTACCCGATGAAGAAGGTTCAGCTCGAGATGGGCGGCAAGAACCCGCTCGTCGTGCTGGATGACGCCGATCTCAAGACGGCGGTCGAGGTCGCGGTCAACGGCGCCTTCTTCTCCACCGGCCAGCGCTGCACGGCCTCCTCGCGCCTCATCGTCCAGGCTGGCATCCACGACAAGTTCGTCGAGGCCTGCATCGAGCGGCTGAAGGGCGTCGTCGTCGACGATGCGTTGAAGGCGGGCACGCATATCGGCCCGGTCGTCGACCAGAGCCAGCTCGACCAGGATCTGAAATACATCCAGATCGCCAAGGACGAGGGCGGCAAGCTGGTCTTCGGCGGCGAGCTGCTGAAGCGCGACGCGCCCGGCTTCTATCTGCAGCCGGCTCTCTTCACCGAGACGACGAACGCCATGCGCATCTCGCGCGAGGAGGTCTTCGGCCCGGTCGCCAACATCGTCCGCGTGAAGGACTACGAGGAGGCCCTCGCTGTCGCCAACGACACCGAGTTCGGTCTCTCCGCCGGCATCTGCACCACCTCGCTGAAGTATGCGACGCATTTCAAGCGTAACAGCGAGGCCGGCATGGTGATGGTCAACCTGCCGACGGCCGGCGTCGACTATCACGTGCCGTTCGGCGGCCGGAAGGGCTCCAGCTACGGCTCGCGCGAGCAGGGCGCCTACGCCAAGGAGTTCTACTCCACGGTCAAGACGGCTTACACGCTGTCCTGATCGGCGGCGTCATCGTTGAAATGGAAGGGCCGCGCCGCAAGGCGCGGCCCATTTCGTCAGAAGCCTTCCAGCACGATCTTGCCCTTGGCGCGGTTGCTCTCGATCAGGGCATGGGCCCGCCGGAGATTGGCGGCGTTGATCGCTCCGAAATTCTCGGCGAGCGTCGTGCGGATCGTTCCCGCGTCGACCAGCTTCGAGACCTCCGCCAGCAGCTTGCCCTGCTCGGCGATGTCGGCCGTCTGGAAGAGCGAGCGCGTGAACATCAACTCCCAGTGCAGTGAGAGGCTCTTGCGCTTCAGCGGCAGTGCATCGAGCGTCTTGGGATCGTCGATCAGGCCGAAGCGCCCCTGCGGCGCCATGAGCTCGACGATGCCCGCCAGATGCGTGTCGGTATGCGTCGTCGAGAAGACGAAGGCCGGTGCGCCGATGCCGAGCGCCGCCACCTGCTCCGGCAGCGGCTTGGTGTGATCGACGACGTGATGGGCGCCAAGCTCCTTCGCCCAGGCCGCCGTCTCAGGCCGCGAGGCCGTGGCGATCACTGTCACGTCGGTGAGCCTGCGGGCGAGCTGGATCGCGATCGAGCCGACACCGCCGGCCCCGCCGATGATCAGCAGCGCGTTCGCTGCACCCGGCACCGGCTTGCGGATGTCGAGCCGGTCGAACAGCATCTCCCAGGCCGTGACGGCGGTGAGCGGCAGCGCCGCGGCTTCGGCGAACCCGAGGCTCTTCGGCTTTGGCCCGACGATCCGCTCATCGATGAGGTGGAACTGGGCATTGGAGCCCGAACGGTCGAGCGCCCCGGCATAGAATACCTCATCGCCCGGTTTGAAATTCTTCGCCTCGGGCCCGACGGCCTTGACCACGCCCGTGGCGTCCCAGCCGAGCACATTGGCCTGCCCTTCGGCGGGCTGGGCACGCATCCGCACCTTGGTGTCGACCGGGTTGACCGAAACCGCCTTGACCTCGACCAGGAGGTCGCGGCCCGTCGCCACGGGTTCGGGCAGTTCCAGATCGATCAGGCTGGTCTCGGCGGCGATGGGTTGCGACTGGCGGTATCCGACGGCGCGCATGGCGTCTCTCCTACATTGCGATGGAGGCGAGATGCGCATAACTCTTGCGGGACGCAAGAACGCACAAATCCGGCCCATAGTGTCAAAAAGGATACCGACATGCCGCCGCGCTTCCAGGAGCCTTATTGCTCGGCTGGCTGCCCCGTCGAGGCCTCGCTTGGCCTGATCGGCGGCAAATGGAAGGGTATCGCGCTCTATCACCTGATGGGCGGCACGCTGCGCTTCAGCGAGTTGCGCCGGCGGATTCCCGGCGTGACCCAACGCATGCTGACGACACAGTTGCGTGAGCTGGAAGCGGACGGGCTTATCCTGCGCGTCGTCTATCCAGAGGTGCCGCCCCGCGTTGAATACAGCCTCTCGGCCAAGGGGCGCACGCTGGAACCGGTGATCATGGCCTTGAAGGCCTGGGGCGAGGAGCATGCCCGGGCCCCTGTTGCGGCAGCCGCGCCGGAAGCCGCGGCCTGAGCGGAGCGAGAACGCTTTTCGCGGAAACACGCCGTCATCCCGGACAAGCGGCGAAGCCGCGCAGATCCGGGATCCATCCTAGGGCGTCGCGCTTTACGATGGATCCCGGCGCTCCGCTCCGCTGCGGCCGGGATGACGCGGCGGTTCCATAGAAAAGCGGCAGACTCTAACCGACCGGGATCACATCCACGGCGACGCCGACTTTCTGCGTGCCGGCGCCGATCACCACGCCGTCGAGCGGCGCGACATCGGCATAATCGCGCCCGAAGGCGGTGACGATATGGTCGTCTGCGACGATCAGGTCGTTGGTCGGGTCGAGCCCGACCCAGCCCGTTTCGGGCCCGCACCAGAGCATCACCCAGGCGTGGCTGGCATCCGCCCCTTCGAGCCGCTTCTCGCCCGGTGGCGGGATGGTGCGGATATAGCCGGAGACGTAAGCGGCCGGCAGGCCGAGGCCCCGCAGTCCTGCGATCATGATATGGGCGAAGTCCTGGCAGACGCCGTGGCGCGCCGCGAAGGCTTCCGCCAGCGGTGTCGTCACCTCGGTCGCCTCGGGATCATAGGTGAAATCGCCGCGGATGCGCGCCATCAGTTCGCAAGCGGCCTCCAGCACCGGTCGTCCGGGAGCGAAGGAGTTGCGGGCATAGTCGACCACGCCCTGGACATGCGGCACGAGCCGGCTCGGATACAGATGATGGGCCGGTGAATCCGGGTCGAGGCTGGCGGATGAGAGCGCGAGCCGCGCGACCTCCTCCCAGCTTCGCGTCAGCGCCGGATGGGGCGGCGCCGGCCGATGCACCTCGATGCGAGCCCGCATCTCCACCTTCAGCTCGCGATGCGGCTTGGTGATGGTGATGCTGGTCGTGCGGTTGCCGAAGAAGCAGATCGCGTCGATGCGCTCGGATGGGCGCGGAGTGATCAGCAGCTCGCTCTTCTTCACCTCCTGCCCGGGGCCGCTGCGCGGCAACAGCCGCAGCATGCAGCGGGCGAAGGGCACCGAGCGGCTATAGCCGTAGGTGGTGAGATGGCGCAGCTCGTAGATCAACCGATGCTCGTCATTCGCGTGCGTTCGGGGTCGCTGTTCTGCAGGAAGTAGCGATCGGCGATGGCGCTCGACAGGCCCATCAGCAGCTGTTCAAGCAGCAGGATGCTGGCGCGGTCTAGCCGTCCGGCTTCCGTCGTGCGGCAATCGGCGGCGAGCTTGAGCACGAGCCGGCGCGGCTCCTCCAGCATGCCGTCATCCGCGAGCGTCGGCAGCGCGGCGATCTCCGCGTCGAGGCGCTCGATCTGGAAGGCGACCGAGCGCGGGTTGTAGGGGTCGAGCACGACGAGGTCGAGCACCGGCTGCAGGCTCGCGCCCAACAGGTAGCGCGAGCGATAGGTGATCTGCGAATCCGTCAGGTCGAGCAGCGCGTCGAGGCTGTCGCCGGAGGCGTGGCTGTCGGCGAACTGCCGCGCGAAGCGGCAGATCGCGATGCCGCGCTCCAGCCGCCGTCCGATGTCGAGGAAGCGCCAGCCGGCGCCGCGCACCATGTTCTCCTGGCTGAGGCCCGAGAACGCGGCGAGCGACTTCAGCGTCCGGTCCGCGATCTCGAAGGTCTCGCCCTCGCTCGGCATGCGCGCGGTTTCGGGGAGCAATTGCCGCTGCAGGTCGCTGAAAAGCCGCCAGGCATCGACCGAGAGGCGCTCGCGGATCACCGAGGCCGTGCGCCGCGCCTCGCGGATCGAGGCGGTGACCGAGCCGTAGTCGTCCGCACTGTAGAGCGCCGCATGGGCCAGGGTGGCCGGCGTCCGCTTGCCCTTGTCGTTGGGGGCGGCGCCCCAGGCGACCAGCATGCCGGCCAGCTGGCGGATCGTGTCGCTGCGTTCGGGCGCAGGATCGGCGTCGATCAGCCGCCCGAGCAGGGCGCGCACGAGCCGAAGCGTTGCCTCACCGCGTTCCAGATAGCGCCCGAGCCAGAACAGATTATCGGCGGCGCGGCTCGGTAGCGTGCCGGTGACCCGGCGGATGTTGATGCGGTCAGGCGTCGGCAGCAGGGTGACCTGCGCGACCGGCTTGCTAGACGTCACCCAGACGTCGCTGGAGCGCATGCCATGGCGCATGCTGACGGCGCGTGCATCGGGCTCGTCCGATATCCGGCAGAACCCACCCGGCATCACCTTCCAGCCGTCTGGCGTGGCGGCGGCGAAGACGCGCACGGTCATCGGATGCGGTTCGAGCCGGCCATTCTGGAACACCGGCATGGTCGAAAGCCGCACCACCTCCTGGCCGACATAGTCACGGCCCTGCGCCTCGATCAGCCGGCGCATCGCGTCGCGCTCGGGCTGCGGCAGCTCGCCGGCGAGAACGGGGGCGCTGTCTGTCGATCCGGCATTGCGGAAGGCGGGCGCGACGCTCATCTCGTCGAGCCGGTCGAGCACCGTCTGCCGCTCCTGCGCCTGGCCGCACCACCAGGTCGCGATATTGGGCAGGATCAGCTCTTCGCCGGTGAGTTGCCGCGCGATCGCCGGCATGAAGCCCATCAGCGCCCGCGCCTCGACGACACCGGAGCCGAGCCCATTGGCGACATGCACATTGCCGCGCCGCACGGCCTCAACCAGCCCGGCGACGCCAAGCGCGGAGCGGGCGTTGAGCTCCAGCGGATCGGCGAAATCGCCATCGATGCGCCGCCAGATCACGTCAGCGCGCTTGAGCCCTGCGATGGTGCGCACATGCACGCGCGCCTCGCGCATCAGGAGGTCGCCGCCCTCGACCAGCAAGAAGCCGAGATAGCGCGCGAGATAGGCCTGTTCGAAATAGGTCTCGTTGAACGGCCCCGGCGTCAGCACCGCGATGCGCGGTTCGACGCGCTGCGAATGCTGGACGAGCCCAGCCCGGAAGCCCTGGAAGAAGGCCGCCAGCCGCTCGATGTTCATGCTGCGGAACATGTCGGGGAAGGCGCGCGACAAGGCCAGCCGGTTTTCGAGCGCGTAGCCCGCACCGGAGGGCGCCTGCGTCCTGTCCTGCAGCACCCACCAGCGCCCGTCTGGACCGCGGCCGAGATCGGCGGCGTAGAGCTGGAGCGAGCCGCCGCCCGGCGTGCCCTGGAGCGGGCGCAGATAATCGGGGCTGCCGGTCACCACAGCGGCGGGAATGAGCCCGCTCCCGATCAGTTCGCCCGGTCCGTAGATGTCGTCGAGCAGCCGCGACAGGATCTCGGCGCGCTGGGTGACGCCGGCCTCGATCACCTGCCATTCGCTCTCGGGGATGACGAGCGGCACATGCGAGAGCGGCCAGGGGCGCTCGCCGAAGCCGGGATCGCGCTCGTCGATGTCGCCATGGACGCGGTAGGAGACGCCGGTGTCGCGGACATGCCGGTCAGCTAGCCCGAAGCGCTGGGAAAGCTCGGCCGGCGTCAGCGTGCACCATTCCGACAGGAAGGGCTCCCAATGCGCCCGGACGGCGCCGGTCTGGTCCAGGAACTCGTCATAGACGCCGGGTAGCGGGCAATAGCCGGCGAGCAGAGCCGCGCGCCGCTCTGCCTTCGTGCGTCCAGACCGGATGCGGCCCTGCACCACCATTCGAACCCTAGACCCCTGCCGGGCGCCTGAGGTCCAGCGTGAGCGGGAATTCGGCGCTGCGCTCCTCCGGCGGAATCGCCAGAGCGCCGGGACTATGACCGATCGCCTCGAAGCGCGCGAGCCGTCTTGCCTCGGCCTCGTAGGAATTGACGGGAGGTGTCTCGTAATTGCGACCACCCGGATGGGCGACATGGTAGACGCAGCCGCCGAGCGAGCGCCCGACCCAGGTGTCGACGATGTCGAAGGTCAGCGGCGCATGCACCGGAATCGTCGGATGCAGGCCAGACGCCGGCTGCCAGGCCTTGAAGCGCACGGCCGCTACGACCTCGCCCGGCACGCCGGTCTCGGTCATCGGCAGGCGCCGGCCGTTGCAGGTGATCAGATGCCGGCCGGGCACGAAGCCCGAGGCCTTCACCTGCAGCCGCTCGACCGAGGAATCGACATAGCGCACCGTCCCGCCGATCGCGCCTTCCTCGCCCATCACATGCCAGGGCTCCAGCGCCTGCCGGATCTCGATCTCGACGCCGCCATGGGCGACCTTGCCGAAGAAGGGGAAGCGGAACTCGGCCTGCGCCTCGAACCAGACCGGATCGAAGGCATAGCCGGCGCGCTTCAGATCGGCGAGCACATCCTGGAAATCACGCCAGACCATCTCGGGCAGCATGAAGCGGTCGTGCAGGGCGGTGCCCCAGCGCACCAGCTTGCCGGCCTGCGGCTCCCGCCAGAACCAGGCGATCAGCGCCCTCAGAAGAAGCTGCTGCGCCAGCGACATGCGCGCATCCGGCGGCATCTCGAAGCCGCGGAACTCGATCAGCCCGAGCCGCCCGGTCGGCCCATCCGGCGAATAGAGTTTGTCGATGCAGATCTCGGTCCGGTGCGTATTGCCGGAGACGTCCACCAGGAGGTTGCGGAACAGCCGGTCCACCAGCCAGAGCGGGATCGGCGCCTCGAACGGCTTCGGCACCTTCGCCAGCGCGATCTCCAGCTCGTAGAGCTGGTCCTGCCGCGCCTCGTCGATGCGCGGGGCCTGGCTTGTCGGGCCGATGAACAGGCCGGAGAACAGGTAGGACAGCGAGGGGTGCCGGTTCCAGTAGAGGATGATGCTCTTCAGCAGGTCCGGCCGGCGGAGGAAGGGCGAGTTGGCCGGCGTCACCCCACCGAGCACGACATGGTTGCCGCCGCCCGTGCCGGTATGGCGCCCGTCGACCATGAACTTCTCGGCGCAGAGCCGCGCCAGACGCGCCTCCTCATAGACGCCGCGGGTGATCTCGACGGCCTCGCGCCAATCCTTCGCCGGGTGGATGTTGACCTCGATGACGCCGGGGTCGGGCGTCACCTTGATGACGTTGAGCCGCGGGTCGAAGGGCGGCGCGTAGCCCTCGATATGCACGGGCTGGCCCATCTCCTCGGCCACCGCCTCGACCGAGGCGACGAGGTCGAGATAATCCTCCAGCCGCTCGACCGGCGGCAGGAAGACACAGAGCACGTTGTCGCGGATCTCGAGGCTGAGCGCGGTGCGCACATGCTCCCCGCCGATCTCCTGCTCTCGGCGGTCCTGCACCGAGCCGGCTGGCGCGGCCTGGACGCCGAGCGCCATCTGCTGCGAGGCCGGGCGCTCGTCGGGGCCTGCGGCCGGAGTGGCCGAGAACGGCGCCTGATGCAGCGCCTCGGGATGGTCGCCCCAGCTCGCGCCTGCAGGCCCCGCCGGCGGCAGGGGCGAGCGCGACTCCAGCGGATCCTGCGGATGGATATGTGGATATTCCGCCTTCGGGATCACCGGCAATGCGCCGAGCGGCAGCCGGTAGCCAACGGGCGAGTCACCCGGAACGAGAAAGAGCTTGCCGCGGCGCAGCCGCCATTTCTCCGAGCGCCAGCGCCGATCGTTCGCCGCGGCCTGCCAGCGCTGCACCGGGATGACATAGCCGCGCGGATTGCCGAGCCCCAGCTCGAAGACGCGCGCCATCCGCGCCCGCTCCTCCGGGTCGGTGAGGCGGGAATCGAGCGGGTCGACATTGTCGGGAAGCTGCGCCTCCTTGAGCAGCCAGTGGCCGGTGTCCTCATAGGCGGGCATGACGTAGTCGGCGCCGAGCCCGAGCTTCTCCGAAAGGCCCCTGGCCAGCGCCTCGGCGTCATGGACCGTCGCGCGAACCTCGAGCTCGCGGTCACCGCCCGTCTGGGCCTCTGGCTCGCGGGCGATCAGCTCGGCATTGCGCCAGATCGGCTCGCCATCCTGGCGCCAGTAGAGCGCGAAGGCCCAGCGCGGCAGGCTCTCGCCCGGATACCATTTGCCCTGGCCGTAATGCAGCATCCCGCCTGGCGCGAAGCGCTCGCGCAAGCGCCGGATCAGCGTGTCCGCCCGCTGGCGCTTGGTCGGCCCAACGGCGGCAATGTTCCACTCCTCGCCGGTCTGGTCGTCGATCGAGACGAAGGTCGGCTCGCCGCCCATGGTGAGGCGCACATCCTGTGCCTTGAGATCGGCTTCGACCTTGTCGCCGAGCACATCGAGCTCGGCCCAGGATTCGTCAGAGAAGGGCAGGGTGATGCGCGGCACCTCATGCACGCGCGTCACGCTCATATGGAAGTCGAACTTCGCCTCGGCATAGCTCGCCATGCCGGAAACCGGCGCGGCCGAGCTGAAATGCGCGGTCGCCGCCAGCGGCAGATGTCCCTCGCCGGTGAGGAGGCCCGAGGTCGGGTCGAGCCCGATCCAGCCCGCGCCGGGGATATAGACCTCGGCCCAGGCGTGCAGGTCGGTGAAGTCCTTGTCTGTGCCGCGGGGCCCTTCGAGCGGGTCGATATCCGCCTTCATCTGGATCAGGTAGCCGGAGACGAAGCGGGTCGCGAGGCCGAGATGGCGCAGCGCCTGAACCAGGAGCCAGCTCGTGTCGCGGCAGGAACCCGAGGCGATCTGGAGCGTATGCTCCGGCTCCTGCACGCCGGGCTCCATCCGAATGCCATAGGCGATCATCCGCTGCAGCCGGGCGTTGAGATCGACGACGAAGTTCACCGTGTTCCCCGGCTCGCGCGGCAACTCGGCCAGAAAGGCGGAAAGCAGCGGGCCGGCCGGCGCGGTGACGAGATAGGGGGCGAGCTCCGCCTTCAACTCGGGGCTGTAGGAGAAGGGGAAGGTCTCGGCCTCCGCCTCGACGAAGAAGTCGAAGGGGTTGATGATCGAGAGCTCGGTGACGACGTCGACCTCGATGCGGAATTCGTTGACCGGTTCCGGAAAGACGAAGCGCGCCAGCCAGTTGCCAGCCGGGTCCTGCTGCCAGTTCACGAAATGCTGCGCCGGCGTCACCTTGAGCGAATAGCTCTGGATCGCGGCGCGGCAATGCGGGGCGGGGCGCAGGCGGATGATCTGAGGCCCGAGCGTGACCGGCCTGTCATAGGTGTAGTGCGTGACGTGGTTCAGCGCGGCGATGATAGCCAATGCCCGGCCCTCTGCTCCCGCGGCGGAAGCCGCCGATCTTGTCAGGTTAGCGGGGCGCCCGATGCGCGCAAGGCGTCGGCATGGCCAAGAACCCGTCACCCTGGGGAAGGGCTGCCCAAGGAATGTGCACAACGCCGTGCGCCGCCCGTTCCATAGTCTTTCGGAGGCTGGACAGCGGCAATGGACTGGTTGCAGATAACCGCCAATGGGCGGCAGTCGCCTGCACTAACGAAAAATGGGGAATCCGATGCGTCACGTAGCCAAGTTGATGGCGATTTCGGCTTTTACGGCGCTGATGACGAGCACGGCCGTCATCGCGCAGACGCCCAAGGACACGGTCGTCATGGCCAAGCAAATCGACGACATCATCACGCTCGATCCGGCCGAGGCCTTCGAATTCTCGGGCGTCGAGGTCGGCGCCAATGCCTATGACAAGCTGATCGGCGTCGACATAGCCAATAACAACGCGCTCGTGCCGGAACTCGCCGAGAGCTGGACCGTCAGCCCCGACAACCTGACCTATGTCTTCAAGCTGCGCAAAGGCGTCAAATTCCACTCAGGCAACCCGCTGACGGCGGCCGACGTCGTCTATTCGGTCCAGCGCGCCGTGACGCTGAACAAGTCGCCGGGCTTCATCCTGCGCCAGTTCGGCTTCGTCGCCGAGAACGTGCTGGAGAAGGTCAAGGCGGTCGACGAGAACACGGTGCAGATCACCGTCTCCAAGCCCTTCGCGCCGACCTTTTTCTACAACTGCCTGACCTCGGGCGTCGCCTCGGTCGTCGATTCCAAGCTGGTGAAGGCCAATGAGAAGGACGGCGATTGGGGCAATGGCTGGCTGAAGCTGAACTCCGCCGGCTCGGGCGCCTACAAGGTCCGCAGCTACCGCCCGAACGAACAGTACACGCTCGATGCCAACGAGACCTGGTACAAGGGCGCGCCGAAGAACAAGCGCGTCGTCGTGCGCCATGTCGCCGAGCCCGCCTCGCAGCGCCTGCTGCTGGAGAAGGGCGATGTAGACATCGCCCGCAACCTCTCCAAGGACCAGCTCGCGGCGGTGAAGAGCAACGACGCGATCAAGGTCGTCCAGGGCGACAAGGGCTACATCCTCTATCTCGGCCTCAACCAGAAGAATCCCGCTCTGGCCAAGCCCGAGGTGCGCGAGGCGCTGAAGTGGCTGGTCGATTACGACTCGATCGAGAAGAACATCGTCGAGGGCACCTATCGGGGCCATGAATCCTTCCTGCCGCAGGGCTTCCTCGGCGCGATCGGCGACAAGCCCTACAAGCTCGACGTCGCCAAGGCCAAGGAACTGCTCGCTAAGGCCGGCTTCCCGAACGGCTTCACGGTCACGATGGATACGCGCTCCGTCGCCCCGATCACCGACATCGCCCAGGCGATCCAGGCGACCTGGGCCCAGGCCGGCATCAAGCTCGAGATCATCCCCGGCGACGGCAAGCAGACGCTGACCAAGTACCGCGCCCGCACCCACGACATCTATATCGGCCAGTGGGGCCCGGATTATCTCGACCCGCACACCAACGCCGAGACCTTCGCCATCAACGAGGACAATGGTGAGGATGCGAAGTCGAAGACGCTGGCTTGGCGCAATGCCTGGGATATCCCGGGCATGACCAAGACGACCCAGGCCGCGGTGCTCGAATCCGATGCATCCAAGCGCAAGTCGACCTATGAGACGCTGCAGCGCGACCATCAGAAGGTCTCGCCCTTCGTCATCATGTTCCAGCAGATCGAGGTTGCGGCCGAGCGCAAGAACGTGAACGGCTGGGTCATCGGGCCGAGCTCGGACACGAACTTCTACGCGCCCATCGCGAAGAACTGAGGCCTGCGTGGCTTCGGGATCCGCCGCGGCTCTCAAGGCCGCGGCGGTCTGCTTTTTCGAGCCCTGACCGGCTTTTCCAAGAACACAAGAAAACGGAGGCGGGCCGTGACGGCTGTGACGCAGGCTCCCGTCCAGAGGACATCGCCCATGGCACGGCTTGGCCGCTGGGGTCGCGCGCTCTCGCGCGAACTGACGACCGTGGTCATCACCATGTTCGGCCTCCTGCTCGTCACCTTCTTTATCGCCCGCGTTGTGCCGATCGACCCCGTGCTCGCTGTGGTCGGGGATCGCGCGCCGGCCGATGTCTATGAGAAGGCGCGGCTCGCGCTCGGGCTCGACAAGCCGCTCTGGCAGCAATTCGCCATCTATGTCGGCAAGGTCTTCACCGGCGATCTCGGCACCTCGGTGCTGACCTCGCAGAAGGTCACGGACGATATCCGGACCGTCTTCCCGGCCACGCTGGAGCTCGCCACGCTCGGTACGCTGATCGGCGTCGTCATCGGCGTGCCGCTTGGCATCGTCGCCGCCGTCAATCAGGGCCGTTGGCAGGACCAGATCGCTCGCGTTATCGGGCTCATCGGCTATTCCGTTCCGGTCTTCTGGATCGGCCTGATGGCGCTCCTGCTGTTCTACGCCAAGCTCGGCTGGGTCTCGGGGCCGGGCCGCATCTCCGTTGTCTGGCAGGACATCGTCACCACCCGCACCGGCATCATCCTGATCGACGCCGCGCTCGAAGGCGAATGGGAGGCGTTCTGGGATGCCTTCTCGCACCTGATCCTGCCCGCCGCCGTGCTCGGCCTGCTCAGCGTCGCCTATATCAGCCGCATGACCCGCAGCTTCATGATCGGCGAGCTGCAGCAGCAATATGTCATCGCGGCGCGCGTGAAGGGCGTCTCGGAGTGGGCGGTGATCTGGCGCCATGCCCTGCGCAACGCCGCCGTGCCGCTCTTCACCGTGATCGCGCTCTCCTACATGCATCTGCTCGAAGGGTCGGTGCTGACCGAGACGATCTTCGCCTGGCCGGGGCTCGGCCGCTATCTCACCAATGCGCTGCTCAACGCCGACATGAACGCCGTGCTCGGCGGCACGCTGGTGGTCGGCGTCGTCTTCATCGCGGTCAATCTCCTGACCGACATCATCGGCCGCCTGGCCGATCCGCGCGTGCGCTGAGGAGGCGACGATGAGCGACACCTCCTCCACCGGCCTGCATGCCTGGCTGATCAGCGATTCCCCCGCCTCGCGGCGCCAGGCGCGCCTCGGGCAGCTCTATCGGCAATGGCTCGCCTTCAAGCGCAACCCGATGGCCGTCGCCGGCCTCGCCATTATCGTTGTGCTGCTGCTGGCGGCGGCCTTCGCACCGCTGATCGCGCCTTTCGATCCGTTGGCACAGGCGCTCGACAAGCGGCTCCTGCCGCCCTCGGCGGTCAATTGGCTCGGCACCGACGCGCTCGGCCGCGACATCTTCAGCCGCATCGTCTACGGCGCGCGGATCACGCTGGTCATTGTGCTGCTCGTCGTGGTCACGGTCGGCCCCTTCGGCCTGCTGGTCGGTGCGGTCTCCGGCTATTTCGGCGGCTGGGTCGATCGCCTGCTGATGCGCATCACCGATGTCTTCCTCGCCTTCCCGCGCCTCGTGCTGGCGCTCGCCTTCGTCGCCGCGCTGGGACCGGGCATCGTCAACGCCATCATCGCCATCGCGATCACGACCTGGCCGCCCTATGCCCGCGTCGCCCGCGCCGAAACCATGGTCATCCGCAACCAGGATTACATCGAGGCGATGCGCCTGCAGGGCGCCTCGCGTGCCCGCATCATCTGGAAGCATGTCGTGCCGATGTGCATGCCCTCGCTCATCGTGCGGACCACCTTCGACATGGCCGGCATTATCCTGACCGCGGCGGGTCTCGGCTTCCTCGGCCTTGGCGCCCAGCCGCCCATGCCCGAATGGGGCGCGATGATCTCGGCCGGCCGCGAGCAGATCTTCGACCAGTGGTGGGTCGCGACCTTCCCCGGCATCGCCATCTGCATCGTCGCGCTCGGCTTCAACCTGCTGGGCGACGGCCTGCGCGACGTCATGGATGCGAGGTGAGCGCCATGGCGGATAACCAGCCTCTTCTCGACATCGCCAATCTCAAGGTCGATTTCCACACCCCGACCGGGATTGTGCAGGCCGTGCGCGGCCTTTCCTTCACGTTGGGCCGTGAGCGGCTCGGCATCGTCGGCGAATCCGGTTCCGGCAAGTCGATGACCGGCCGCGCCATCCTCGATCTGATCCCGCATCCCGGCGTCGTCGGGGCCGACCGCATGAAGTTTCGCGGCCAGGATTTGATGACGATGGACAAGCGTGAGCGGAGGAAGCTGCGCGGCCGGCACATCTCGATGGTGATGCAGGACCCGAAATTCTCGCTGAACCCGGTCCAAACCGTTGGCAGCCAGATCGCCGAGGCCTATCGCATTCATCGCAAGGCTGGCGCCCGCGAGGCGCGCGAACGCAGCCTCGCCATGCTCGAATCCGTGCAGATCCGAGAGCCGGCCCGCGTCTACGATCTCTACCCGCACGAAGTCTCGGGCGGCATGGGCCAGCGCGTCATGATCGCGATGATGCTGATCGCCGAGCCCGAGATCCTGATCGCCGATGAACCGACCTCCGCGCTCGACGTCACGGTCCAGCTCCAGATCCTCAAGATCCTCGACGATCTCGTCGCCGAGCGCGGCATGGGGCTGATCTTCATCAGCCACGACCTGCATCTCGTGCAGTCCTTCTGCGACCGCGTCATCGTCATGTATGGCGGCAAGGTCATGGAGACGCTGCCTGCGGCCGAATTGGCCGACGAGACCGCGCGCAGCCGCCGCCACCCCTACACGCTGGGCCTGCTCAACTGCCTGCCGGACCTCGACCATCCGCGCGACAAGCTCCCGACCCTCAACCGCGATCCGGCCTGGCTGGCATGACGAACCCCGCAATCTCCGTCGACAGGCTCAACGTCTCCTTCGGCGACTCTCATGTGGTGAAGGATCTCTCCTTCACGGTCGGACAGGGCGAGAGCTACGGCCTCGTCGGTGAATCCGGCTCCGGCAAATCGACCGTGTTGCGTGTCCTCTCGGGCCTCAATCGCGAGTGGAGCGGCAACGTCACCATCGAAGGTGCCGCACAGCCGAAAATCCGGAACAAGGCCTTCTATCGCAACGTCCAGATGGTCTTTCAGGACCCCTACGGCTCGCTCCATCCGAAGAAGACCGTCGACGACACGCTGGCCGAGCCGCTCGCCATCCACGGTATCCGCGATGCCGAGGCGCGCATCGGCAAGGCCCTCTCCGATGTCGGCCTGCCGGCCTCGTTCCGTTTCCGTTATCCGCATCAGCTCTCGGGCGGCCAGCGCCAGCGCGTCGCCATTGCGCGGGCTCTCGTGCTCGAGCCCTCGATCCTGCTGCTCGACGAGCCGACTTCGGCGCTGGATGTCTCGATCCAGGCCGAGGTGCTGAACCTGCTTGCGGCGCTGAGGCAGGAGCGCAAGCTCACCTATATCCTCGTCAGTCATGACCTCGCCGTCGTCGGCCATATGTGCGAGCGGCTGCTCGTCATGCAGTTCGGCCGTGCCGTCGAGGAGATGACGGTAGAGACGCTCTCCGCCCGGCAGCCGCAAACGGCCTATGCGCAGCAATTGCTGACCGCGAGCGCGGGCTTCCGGCGCGCTGGCTGAGCAAGGGGAGAAGGGCGACCCGGCGTCGCCGCTCATTGCGCAGGCGCGAAAACCGTCTCACTCTGGTCGCAGCCCTGCGCTAACCCGCGTCGCATCCGATGCCGGCAATCGAATCGCAGGGTTTGCGCGGCATGTTTGGACCCGGTACCGCCGCACGGAGTTTTACGTCCATGGACGCCATCGTCGACAACCCGCTTCGGCCCGAGACCATTCCCGAGCGGACGCCGGTACCACCCTTCGATCTCGTGATCTTCGGCGCGGGCGGCGATCTCGCTTTGCGCAAGCTCTTCCCCGCGCTCGCCCAGCGCAATCGCGAAGGCGTGCTGCCCGGCGAAAGCCGCGTCCTTGCCATCGTCCGCAAGGAGGAGGATGTCGAAGGGCTGCCGAAGCAGATCGCCAAGCGTCTGCATGACGAGGGCATCCCGAAGGATCAGGTCGAGCCTTTCCTGCGCCGGCTGACCACCGTGATGCTCGATGCCGTCCAGCCCGAGACCTATGGGGCCTTGAAGCAGGCGCTGGGTGACAGCGAGCGCGTCCGCTCCTTCTATCTCTCGACGCCGCCGGACCTCTTCATCCCGATCTGCGAGAATCTCGCCAAGGCTGGCATCCTGACGCCGACCTCGCGCGTCATCCTGGAGAAGCCGCTCGGCCGCGACCTCGCCTCCGCCCGGCAGATCAACGACGCCGTCGCCCGCATCCTGCCCGAGAGTCGCACCTACCGGATCGACCACTACCTCGGCAAGGAGACGGTGCAGAACCTGCTGGTCCTGCGCTTCGCCAACACGCTGTTCGAGCGCTCCTGGTCGAGCCGCGACATCGACCATGTCCAGATCACCGTGGCCGAGACGGTGGGGCTGGAGCAGCGCGCCGGCTATTACGACAAGGCCGGGCATATGCGCGACATGGTGCAGAACCATCTCATGCAGCTCCTCACCCTCTTCGCCATCGAGCCGCCCAACATGCTGGAGGCCGGCGCGGTCCGCGACGAGAAGATCAAGGTCCTGAAGGCGCTGCGCCCCATCGTCGGGCCGGATGTCCAGCGCTACACCGTGCGCGGCCAGTACGGGCCTGGCCAGATCGACGGCCAGCGTGTCAGGGGCTATGCCGAGGAACTGGGTCACGGCAGCAACACCGAGACCTTCGTCGCGGTCCGTTGCGAGATCGACAACTGGCGCTGGGCCGGCGTGCCGATCTATCTGCGCACCGGCAAGCGCATGGCGCAGCGCTATTCCGAAATCGCCGTCACCTTCAAGCCGGTGCCGCATTCGATCTTCGGCAACGGCACCTGTGACAGGCTCGACGCCAATCGCCTCTTCATCCGCCTGCAGCCGAACGATGGCGTGCAGCTTCAGCTGATGATGAAGGTGCCGGGCTCCGGCCGGCTCAAGATCGTGCCGCGCCAGCTCGACCTGCGCTATTCCACGGCCTTCGACGAACGCACACCGGACGCCTATGAGCGTCTGCTGACCGATGTGATCCGCGGCGACCAGACCCTGTTCATGCATCGCGACGAGGTCGAGCAGGCCTGGACCTGGGTCGATCCGATCATCGCCGGTTGGCAGGACTACGCGCCACACCCGCATCGCTATGCCGCTGGCTCCTGGGGGCCCTCGCAGGCGATCGGCCTGATCGAGCGTGAGGGCCGGTCCTGGGCCGATCCGGATCTGCTCTGATGGCGGCTGGTCCTCTGGCCTGGTATCGCTTCGCCAGCCTCGCGGAAGCCTCGGAGGCGCTTGCCGAGGCGGTGGCCGTCCGGTTGCAGACGCTTCTGAGCGAGCAGGCGAGGGCGCTTCTTGCCGTACCGGGCGGCACCACGCCGGCCCGCTTCTTGGCGGCGCTCGGCCAGCGCGACCTGCCTTGGGACCGCATCACGTTGATGCCGACCGATGAGCGCTTCGTCGCAGCCGATGACGTCGCCTCGAACGAGCGCATGATCCGCGCGCATTTCGCGCCATTGGCCGAGGGGCGCGCCTCGTTCATCTCCTTCCACGGCCATGGTAGCGATATCGAGGCCGCTGCCGCCGTGCTTAGCACTCAGTTGGCCGAATTGCCGCCGCTCGATCTCGTGGTCAGCGGCATGGGCACGGACGGCCATATCGCCTCGCTCTTTCCCGGCGCCGAGGCGAGTTTCGATGCTGTGCCGGATAGCGGCATCGTCGTCGCCCGCCCGCCCGGCCTGCCGCCGCGCCTGTCGCTCTCGCCGCAACGCCTCATCGACGCCGGCTGGGCGAGCCTGCTCGTGTCCGGCGACGTCAAGGAGGCGGTGCTGAAGGCCGCCGATGACCGTCGTTCGCCGCTGCCGGTCGATCTGCTGATCGGCCGCCTGCAGGGGCTCGACGTCTACTGGGCGAAAGAGTAGAGCCCCCGCTATCAGTTCAATGATGGGAATATGACCATGGACGAGACGGCAGCGATTGCCCGGTTGAAGAGCTGCGGCGTGGTCCCCGTGGTGGTGATCGAGGACGCCTCGCGCGCCGTCGATCTCGCGCATGCGCTGGTCGCCGGCGGCATCGATGTTGTCGAGGTGACGCTGCGCCGCCCCGCCGCGCTCGAGTCGCTTGCGGCCATCGCCAAGTCGGTGCCGAAGGCGTTGGCCGTCGCCGGCACCGTCGTCACGCCGGCTCAAGTCAAGCAGGTGAAGGATGCGGGCGCTCAGGCCGTGGTCAGCCCTGGCTTCAGCGAGAGCGTCGACGAGGCGCTGCGTGCCGCGGGCCTGCCCTGGCTGCCCGGTGTCGCCACGGCTTCGGACTGCATGCGCGCCGTCGCGGCCGGCCGCACCACTGCGAAGTTCTTCCCGGCCGAGCAGGCCGGCGGCCCCCCGGCGCTCAAGGCGCTCTCCGGCCCCTTCCCGCAAATGAGCTTCTGCCCCACCGGCGGCGTCGGCCTGAAGAACCTCGGTGATTACCTCGCCCTGCCGCAGGTGATCTGCGTCGGCGGTTCCTGGCTGGTGCCTGCCGACGCAATTGCGGCTGGCGATTGGAAGCGGGTCGAGACGCTGGCGCGCGAGGCGAAGGAAGCTTTTGTGAAGCTTCGGGGATAAGTGAAGCGCGTCATCCCGTGCGCGTTGCAGCGTGTAACGCTGCTGCGCAGACACGGGACCGTATAACGAGAAGGCGCCTTTCCTGAGGACGATCCCGCATCTGCGCAGCAGCACTGCGTGCCGCAGCGCGTGCGGGATGACACTCTATGACAGCTGCTCCCGCACCATCCCCGCGATCGCCAGTGAGCTCGTTAGCCCCGGGCTCTCGATGCCGAGCAGGTTGACGAGGTTCGACACGCCATGGACCTCCGGCCCGTCGATGCGGAAATCCGGCATCGGTTCGGTCGGGCCGTGGAGCTTGGGGCGGATGCCGGCATAGTCGGCGACCAGTGCCCCGTCCGGCAGCGCCGGCCAATAGGTCCGGATCGCCGCGTAGAACTTCTCCGCCCGCGTCGGGTCGACGACGAGATCCTGGTCGTGCTCGACCCATTCGACATCCGGCCCGAACTTGACCCGCCCGCCCATGTCGATGGTGGCATGAATGCCGAGGCCTGCCGCCTCAGGCACCGGATAGACGAGGTGGCTGAAGGGCTGCCGGCCGGTCAGCGCGAAATAATTGCCCTTGGCGTAGTGCTGCACCGGCACATGCTGCGCCGGGAAGCCGTCGAGCTGGCGCAGCAGCTTCGGCGCGCCGTGACCAGCTGAATTAACGATGCTCCGGACCGTATAGGTCGCAGGGTCCGCGCCGCCGAAATCGACGCTGAAGCCGTCAGCTTCTCGCCGCCAGCCCGCGATCGGCGTGTTGAGCGCGAGCGAGCCGCCCGCCGCCTCGCATTCGCCGAGCAGCGAGAGCATCAGCGCATGGCTGTCGACCACGCCGGTCTCGGGCGAGAGCAGCGCGATCTCGCAGCGAACCTCCGGCTCCAGCGCCTTCGCCTCGGCGCCGGAGAGCCAGCGCAAGGAATCGACGCCGGAGGCCACGGCCCGCGCCATGATCGTCTCCAGCGCGGGCTTCTGGCTTTCCGAGGTCGCGACGATCAGCTTGCCGCAGGCCTTGTGCGGCAGTCCACGCTCCGCGAGGTAACGGTAAAGTCGCTTGCGGCCCTCGACGCAGACGCGGGCCTTCAGCGAGCCGGGCGGGTAGTAGATCCCGGCATGGATGACCTCGGAGTTGCGCGCCGAGGTCTGGGTGCCGATCCCCTCGGCCGCTTCCGCGATGACGACCTCGCGCCCGGCCTGCGCCAGCTCGCGAGCAATCGCGAGGCCGACGACGCCGGCCCCAATCACCAGGCAATCGATGTCGCTCATCGCGTTCGCGAAGCCGTCAGCCGCGCTGCGGCATCGAGATTTCGATCAGGCTCGCCCAGTAGTTCACGCCCACGGGGATCGCCGCGTCGTTGAACTCGTAGGCGGGGTGGTGCAGCCCGGCCGAGTCGCCATTGCCGATATTGATGAAGGCGCCGGGGCGCTCCTCCAGCATGTAGGAGAAGTCCTCCGAGCCCATGGTCGGCGGGATGTCGGTGGTGATCGCATCGGAGCCGAAGATCTGCTTCGCCACGCTGGTGACGAAGTCGGTCTGGCCGGCATGGTTGAAGGTCACCGGATATCCGCGATGGTATTCGAGCTCGTACTTCATGCCGAAGGCCTTCATCACGCCCTCGACGATCTCGGTGATGCGCTTCTCCGCAAGATCGCGGGTTTCCGGCGTCAGTGTGCGGATCGAACCCTTGATCTCCGCGGTCTGCGGGATGACGTTGAAGGCCTCGCCGGCATTGAGCGCCGTCACCGAGACGACGATCGATTCCAGCGGGTTGGTGTTGCGCGAGGCGACCGTCTGCAGCGCCGTGACCAGCGCGCAGGAGGCAACGATCGGGTCGTTGACGTTGTGCGGAGCGGCGGCATGCCCGCCCTTGCCCTCGATCTTGATGTGGAGACGGTCGGCGGCAGCCATCGCCGGCCCCTTGGCGATCTCGAAGCGGCCGACGGGGACGCCGGGCTTGTTGTGCATGCCATAGACTTCCTGGATGCCGAAGCGGGTGATCAGCCCGTCGTCGATCATCGCCTTGGCGCCGGCGCCGCCTTCTTCTGCGGGCTGGAAGATCAGCACGGCGGTGCCGTCGAAGTCGCGGGTCTGCGTCAGATACTTGGCGGCCCCGAGCAGCATGGCGGTGTGCCCGTCATGGCCGCAGGCGTGCATCTTGCCCGGCACGGTGGAGCGGTGCTCCAGATTGGTCTGCTCATGGATCGGCAGCGCGTCCATGTCGGCACGCAGGCCGATCACGCGGCCCGAATCCGCCTTCTTGCCCTTGATGATGCCGACGACGCCGGTCTTGCCGATGCCGGTCACCACCTCGTCCACGCCCCATTCCTTGAGCTTCTCGGCGACGATGCCGGCGGTGCGCTGAACTTCGTACATCAGCTCCGGATGGCGGTGAAAGTCGCGCCGGATCGCGGTGATTTCGGGCGTAAGCGCCGCGATGAGGTCGTTTTTAGGCATAGTTTCCTCTGAGATGGTGTGGGCTGCCGCGCCGAAAGCGGGCTCCTGGCGGCACGCTAGCCCAGCCTCGACCCACCTGTCCAAGCCGATACTGCGGAGGGGATGGGCCTCTGTGGAATGACGCGCACAGCTGACGCTGCTGAGCGGAGTAACCCTGGTTCCGGACGCCCCTTTGGGTCGGTATTGTTAAATATAATAGCCTTAAGAGTGTCTTAATTTTGCCACTATTGGCAATTTTGTTCGCGAACCGATCCGTATTTAAGGAGGATCATTAACTGTCAATAGTTCATCAGTTGGGGGTTTGCAATGCGTATCTCATCGATTTTTGCAGTAACCTTTACATTATTGCCTTCGATAGCTATCGCTGACACCTCACTAAAGAATATCTCCTTCCAGCCGCAAGTCCGCGGATTGAATTGCCTAAAATCAGAAACCCGGGCAATGATCGACGATCTCATCGCGAAGATCGGCCCTATTCAGATCACCTCGACCTGCGGCGGTCGTCATGCCCGCCATTCTCAGCACTATCGTGGCAAAGCCATCGATTTCCGGCCGTTAGCCACGTCGCCACGTAAGGCTGCTGCCGTTGCCCGCACGCTCGACAATATCGGCGGGGTCGGCACCTACTCCAACGGCATTGTCCACGCCGATGTCGGCGAGCACCAGTTCTCCTGGTACGGATACAAGCGCAGCCGCTACGCCTACGCCAGCAAGCGTCATCGCTACGCCAAGTTCGCCCGCAACGGCAGGTGAACGGCATCGCGCCGCCGTTTCGGGGCAGCCGGAACGGCGGCGCTTCAGAGTTCGAAGCTCTTCCGCCAGCTCTCTATATCTTCCAGCGCGACGTTCGATCCGCAGAAGACGAGGCAGATCCGCTCGCCCGGCTTGAACCTCTCTCTCTGCGACAGCGCCGCGGCAACGGTGCAGGCCGCGGCCGGCTCCAGCAGAACACGCTCGTTCTGCAACACCCAGACCAGCTCGCGCACGGCCTCGGCATCCGGCACCACGACGATCTCTTCCAGGAACTGCCGGGCTGCCGCCATCGTGCGTTCGGTTGCGAAGGGCGCGCCGAGCGTCCGCGAAATCGAGGTCGGGCGGATCGGCACCGGCTGGCCGGCGGCGAGCGCCTGGCTCATCGTCGTCGCGCCCTCGGTTTCGACACCGTGCAGTCTGACCGCCGGGTCGAGCCCCTTGAGCGCCGCCCCGACACCGGCCAAAAAGCCGCCGCCGCCGATCGAGAGGAAGACATGGTCGATACGGCCGCCGGCATCAGCCGCCAGTTCCAGGCCCAGCGTGCCATGGCCGGCGATGATCGCCGGGTCGTCGTAGGAATGGACATGGACCATGCCGCGTTTGGCGTAGTCGTCGGCCTTGGCGAAGGCCTCGATCGAATCTTCGCAGAGCTCGACCTCGCCGCCCGCCTCCTGCGTCAGCCGGATGTTGAGCGCCGGTGTCGCTTTGGGCATCAGCACGAGAGCCCGCGTCCCGACCTCCCGCGCCACGAGCGAGACGGCGATGGCATGGTTGCCTCCGGAAACGGTGACGACACCGCGCTCGAGCTCGGAGCCGTGCAGCCCCATCAGCTTGTTGAAGCAGCCGCGGACCTTGAAGGAGCCGCCGAGCTGCAGGCTCTCGAACTTCACCCAGGTCTCGACACCGAGCCGCTCCGACAGCCCGGCGCTGCGATAGGTCGGCGTGCGGCGGACCTTGCCGGCGATGCGTGCCGCGGCGGCCTGAACATCGGCGAGGCTGACGTCGAACTCCATCCTCAGGGTCCCTGCTTCGTTGATTTCGTCCGAGGTGAGCCGCCGAACGCGGGCCCGTCAAGCGTGCACAGCCATTGACCGGAAAGGCGCGCGGCTTAGCGTGTGGCACGAAGCCTGCCTGTCGTGCCGGTTTTGAGGGAGACCCATTCAAGTGACGATGACGCCGAAGGAGATGCTGGCGAAGCTGGTTTCGTTCAACACGGAATCGCAGCGCAGCAATCTCGAACTGATCCACTTCTGCCGCGACTACCTCGCCTCGCTCGGCGTCGAAAGCCGGCTGGCGCCGAGCCCGGACGGGCAGAAGGCCAATCTCTACGCCACGATCGGGCCGAAGGCCGATGGCGGCATCGTGCTTTCTGGCCATACCGATGTCGTCCCGGTGGCGGGGCAGGCCTGGACTTCCGATCCCTGGACGCTGACGGAACGCGACGGCAAGCTCTACGGTCGCGGCTCCTGCGACATGAAGGGCTTCGATGCGATCGGATTGGCGCTGGTGCCGGACATGCTGGCGGCGCCGCTGAAGCGGCCTATCCACATCGCGCTCTCCTATGACGAGGAGGTCGGCTGCCTTGGCGCCCGGGTCCTGATCAAGGCGATGGAGGAGGACGGGATGAGCCCGTCGGCCGTCATCGTCGGCGAGCCCTCGATGATGCAGGTCGTCACCGGCCATAAGGGTGGCCTGCGCATGCGCACCACCGTGCGCGGTTATGCCGTGCATTCGAGCCGCGTCGATGTCGGCGTGCCGGCCGTGATGATCGCTGGCGAGCTGATCAACTGGTCGAACGAGGTGATGGCTGAGAACAAGGCGCGCGCCGTGGCCGAGAATGGTTTCGAGCCGCCCTACAGCACGCTGCATGTCGGCGTCGTCCAGGGCGGCACGGCGGTGAACATCACAGCCGAGCGCTGCATGTTCACCCATGAGGTGCGCTGCATCCCGGGCGAACTCCAGAGCGACTATGTCGCCCGCTATCGCGCCAAGCTCGCCGAGGTCGAGGCGCGGATGAAGGCGATCGCTCCCGAGACTGGCATCGATTTCGAGGTCACCTCCGACACCCCCGCCATGGGGCCGGAGACGGACGGCGCGGCCGAGGCGCTCTGCCGCCGCCTGACCGGCGACAATGGCCGCCATGTCGTTGCGTATGGAACCGAAGGCGGACTCTTCCAGCGCGCCGGCTGGTCGACCGTGATCTGCGGGCCGGGCGACATCGCCCAGGCGCATCAGCCGGACGAGTTCATCGCCGTCTCCCAGCTCGAGGCCGGAACGGCCTTCATGCGCCGGCTGATCGAGGAGCTGTCGCGCTAAGTCGCGGCGTCATTCTCGGGCGCCGCGGAGCGGCGACCCGAGAATCTCATGCCTGATAAGGCGCGGGAGCCTCCCGACGACGAGATTCTCGGGGCAAGCCCGAGCATGACGGCAGTTAACTCACTAAGCGTGCGCTAGCGCGGCGGTGCCGCTTTCGGCCGCGTATGGCGCGGCGCGCGCGTCGGCAGCGGCACGGCCGGCCGGTCGGTGCGGTACTGGCCGCGGGCGATGGCGCCGAACAGGATCACGACCGCCGTCAGCGTCATCAGCCACCAGGGCAGCAGCGGCGCGAAGCCGAAGACGCTGAGCGCGAACGCCGTCGTATAGGCGGCGACACCGCCAGCGGCGAGCGCGCCGGGCATGCGACCGGCAGCCCGGATCGCGAAATAGAGGCAGGCCGCGGCGGCGGCGGCACCGACGAGGCCGAGCTCGTACCAGGTTTCGAACAGCAGCGTGGCCGGAGCGGGCTGCGGCAGCATCCCGCTCATCTGGCCGCGCACAACCATGTCGAGCCCGTGCCCGGTGATCAGCTCCACCGGCGACTGGCGGATGACGTCAGCCCAGATCGACAGCATCTGCGCGAAGCCGCCCGAGCTGTCGGGCAGCGCCGAGACGAGCGGTGCCAGCAGGAAGGGCAGGACAGGTGCGAACAGCATCAGCCCGGCGATGATGGTGGCGATGGCCCGCGATGCGACCTCGCGGTTGGCGGTCACAGCACCGAAGGCGACTGCGCCGCAGAGCATGGCCGTGGCTTCGCCGTCCTCGAAGCGCGTCAGCGCCAGCAGCGCCACGATGATAGCGAGCCCGAGCGCGCTCAAGCCCCGCTCACGCGACAGGAGCCAAGCCAAAGCCGGCCAGGCGGTGATCAGGACGATCGAGACGCCGCGCTCGACCGCGCCCGGCGGTGTCTCGGCATGCCTGAGCGCTGCGATGGTGATGAGGCCGAGCGCAAAAATGCCGGCACTCGCCGTGCCGAGCGGCGAGAGGTTGAGGTTCGAGGAGCGCATCCGCTCAGGCAGCGCGGCATAGCCCGCGAAGCCGAGCACCATCGCCAGCAGCAGATTGCCGGCCTTCTCGCTCGCAGCGGCCGGGAAGGGGCTCCAGACCAGCGAGAGCGCGGCCCAGGCGATGAGCCCGATCAGGATCATGCCCGGAAGGCTGAGCAGAGCCTCGCGTATCGAGATCACGAACCGGCGTGGCTCCTCGATCAGGGTTGCGATCAGCAGTAGTGCGACGCCGATCGGCACCAGCACGACGGCGGCGCGGCGCGAGACCAGCGCGGCCAGCGGCAGGACGAGCGCGAGCGTGCCGAAACCAATGCGCCGCAGCAGCAGCGCGGCGTCGGTGGCCGGGTCGAGCGGAGCCTGTGCGTTGTTCCGGATCATGGGGTCGGGCGATGTGGCGGGCGGGTGGTCCCGCCCAGTTGCCCGTGCGTGACCGCCGCCACCCTAGCGAGCGGAACGGCGCGCGGCTGTAGGTGCGGCGCAACACTTGTCGCCTCTCTTGGCTGGCAAGCATCGCTGCCGGCTCTGGCGCGAGCGCGGCGTTCATGGCAGGATTTCGGCATGATGATGCTGGCTGCCATCCCCTACGAGAGCGGTTTTCCGATCGATTCCTTCCTGGAGGGCATGGCGGCGCGGCTGAAGAGGCGCGGTCTGCGGCTCGGCGGCGTCGTGCAGCACAATGACGACACCTGCGGCGCCGGCTGCATGTCCATGTCGCTGGAAGATCTCGCGAACGGCCGGCGCTTCCCGATCAGCCAGGAACTCGGCTCCGGCGCCGGAGGCTGCCATCTCGACGCCGCCGGGCTCGCCGCGGCTGCCGCGGCCTTCGCCGCGGCGCTGGCGGAGGGGGCCGATCTCATCATCGTCAACAAGTTCGGCAAGCAGGAAGCGCTGGGGGCGGGGCTGCGGCAGGAGATCGCCGATGCGCTGCTCGCCGGCCTGCCGCTGCTTATTGCCGTGCGCCGCGATTTCCTGCCGGCCTGGCGCGACTTTGCCGGTGAGGACTGGGTTGAGCTCGTGGCCGATGAGGCATTGGTCGAGCGCTGGGTTCTGGACGCGGCCCGGCAAGCTGCGTGATTTGAAGCGATGGCGGATACCCTCGGCCTGATCCTCGCCGGCGGGTTGGCCCGCCGCATGGGCGGCGGTGACAAGGCGCTTCTGCCGCTCGCCGGCCGGCCGATTCTCTCGCATGTGGTGGCGCGGCTGCGCGGTCAGTGCGACGACCTCCTCCTCAACGCCAACGGCGATCCTGCGCGCTTCGCGGGCTTCGGCCTGCCCGTCGTGGCGGATACGGTGCTGGGTTTCGCCGGTCCGCTCGCCGGCATCCTTGCCGGGCTCGACTGGCTGGCCGCGCACCGGCCGCAAACGCCGTGGCTGCTCAGCGTCGCCGGCGACACCCCCTTCCTTCCGGCTGATCTCGTCGTGCGGCTGCATGCCGCCCGCGTGGCGGCCGGAACACCGCTCGCCTGCGCTGCTTCGGCCGGCTGGGAGCATCACGCCATCGGGCTCTGGCCGCTTTCGCTGCGGGAGGATCTGCGGCGCTCGCTCTTGGCGGGCGAACGGAAGATCGGTGCCTGGACCGGGCGGAACGGTGTTGCGACCGCGGAATGGCCGGCCGAGCCGTTCGATCCGTTCTTCAACATCAATACGCCGGAGGATCTCGCCGAGGCCGAGCGTCTCGCGGCTGAGATCGGCTAGGTCGCGCCGGGCTCAGCGCTCCAGCAGCGTCTTCAGCGCCGCGAGATCGCGGGCGACCATGGCGGCATCGCGCGCCGTCTCGTCGTCGGACATGCCCTCGCGCTGGAACAGCGTGAACACCACCTCGGCCCCGTCGCCATTGGCGACCACGCGCATCGGGTTGTGCATGGCGGGGCCATGCTCGGGTATGACGGCGTGGTCGAGCACGCCGTGGTTGTTGGGCTCGCTGAACAGGACACGCATCGGCCCCATCGGCGTCTGAGCCTGCCAGACCATGCCTTCGACATGGCTGAAGCTGTGGCCGAGGCCCTCGGCCCATTGCGGAAAGTTCGCTGGTTTGGCGAGGAAGGCATAGACCTCCTCAACCGGGCGATCGATGCCGATGCCGATATGGCGGGCGCGTTGCACGGCCATGGCCGAAATCCTTGTTGCTCTCCGAACAAAACAAGAACGAACGGAGCGCACTGTCAAGCCGGAAGCGAAGGCCGGGGGCGCTGTGGCTATTCGATGACGATGCGCGGCGCGGCGCGCATGGCGCCGCCGAGGCTGGCCTGCACCTGCCGGGCGAGCGCGACATAGGCCTTGGCATACGGGCTTTGTGGGTCGCTCGCGACGATCGGGCGCCCGCCATCCGAGGTCTCGCGGATCGGCATGGCGAGCGGAATCTCGCCGAGGAAGGGAACCTGCTGGCGTTCCGCCTCGTGGCGCGCGCCGCCATGGGCGAAGATGTCGGACTGGTGTCCGCATTCCGGGCAGATGAAATAGCTCATGTTCTCGACGAGGCCGAGGATCGGCACCGCGACCTTGCGGAACATCGCCACGCCGCGGCGCGCATCGAGCAGGGCGAGGTCCTGCGGTGTCGAGACGATGACGGCGCCGGCGAGCGGCACCTGTTGGGCCATGGTGAGTTGCGCATCGCCGGTGCCGGGAGGCATGTCGACGACGATCACGTCGAGCTCGCCCCAGGCGACCTCGCGCAGCATCTGTGTGATGGCAGAGATGACCATCGGCCCGCGCCAGATCATCGGCGTCTCCTCGTCGACGAGGAAGCCGATCGACATGACCTTCAGCCCATAGGCTTCCATCGGCGCCAGCGTGCGGCCGGAGACGATCTGCGGCTTGCCCTTGATGCCGAAGATCTTCGGCATGGACGGGCCGTAGATGTCGGCATCGAGCACGCCGACCTTGAGCCCGAGGCCGGATAGCGCCACGGCGAGATTGGCGGTGGTGGTCGACTTGCCGACGCCGCCCTTGCCGCTCGCCACTGCGATGATCTGCTTCACGCCCGGCACGCCGGTCGGCTTTGGGGCGCCGCCGGGGGCCGGTTGGTGAGCCTGCTGGCGCGCCTGCATGCCTGCGGAAGGCGGGGCCTTGTCGGCGGTCAGGCCCACCAGAACCTGCGTCACGCCCGGCAGGCCGCCGACGGCGCTCTCCGCCGCCTTGCGGACAGGCTCCATCGCGTTCGCCTCGGTCGCGTCGATGCCGATGGCGAAGATCACCTTGCCGCCATCGACTAGCACATCGCCGATGCGGCCCGAGGCCGCGAGTGATTGCCCGCTCGCCGGCAGCTTCACCAGTTCGAGCGCCCGCAGGACATCGGCTCGGGAAACGGTCACGTCGTTGAACTCCGTCGCTGGCGCGGCCTCAGGCCGCCTTCCTGATATGGAAGACGAGGGCGCCGTCCGCATCCCCCTGTCGCTCGATAGTGCTGCCGGTTTCGCGTGCCAGGTTGGGCAGGTCGATCGCCGTCATCGGGTCGGTGCAGTGCACGACCAGCAGGCTGCCGGCGCGGGCCGTGCCCAGCGCCTTGCGCACCCGGAGAACCGGGAGAGGGCATTTCAGCCCGCGCAGATCGAGCGGAATCATGTCCATTGGTCGTGCCCGCGGGGCCGTTGTCGTTGCTGCTTCATAAGCTGGCGTCCGAGGGGCGGCAACGGGCGCCATGCCGCACCAAGCGCGCTTGACCCATCCAACTGCGGCGACGATGAAGGCGGGATCGAATGACAGGAGAGCTGGAGCGCGATGCGACGGGGCGGCCGAAGCGGACATGATTATTCCGGGGCCATCACCCTCGCCGAGGCGGGCGAGCAGGTGGCCGGGCTGGTCGCGCCGATTACCGATGTGCATGAGTTGCCACTGGCTGCCGCCGATGGCCATGTGCTGGCGGCCGATCTGGTTGCACAGCGCGATTTGCCGTCCTTCGCCCATGCCGCCGTCGACGGCTATGCGGTGCGCTTCGCCGATCTCGCTGTCGGCACCGAAACCAGGCTGCCGCTGCTGGGTCACAGCGCGGCCGGAGATGCACCTGGGACGCTCGGCCGTGGCGCCTGGCGCATCTTCACCGGCACGCCGACCCCCGCAGGCGCCGATACGGTCGTCATGCAGGAGGATGTCGCGTTGCGGGAGGGGGACGTCGTCCTGCCGGCCGGCATCCGGCGCGGCGCCAATCTGCGCCTGGCCGGGGAGGATATCGCGCGAGGGATGGTCGCGCTGCCGGCCGGACATCGTCTGCGCCCGCAGGATCTCGGTTTGCTGGCCGCGCTGGGGCTGCACCATGTCGCGGTGCGCCGCAGGCCGCGCGTCGCACTGTTCTCGACCGGCAATGAGTTGACCGAGCCGGGCCAGCCTCTCGGCCCCGGTTCGATCTACGACGCCAACCGGGCCATGCTGCGCGCCCTGCTGGCGCGCGCCGGGGCCGACACGGCCGATCTCGGCATCCTGCGCGACGAGCCGGCCGAGCTGGAGCGCCATCTGCCGGAGGCGGCAGGTGCCTGCGACCTCATCGTTACCTCTGGCGGCGTCTCGGTCGGCGAGGCCGATCATGTAAAGGACGCGGTCGCCGCCTGCGGCTCGCTCGAACTCTGGCGCATTGCGATCAAGCCCGGAAAGCCGCTCGCCATCGGCAAGGTGGCGGGTACGCCCTTCATCGGCCTGCCCGGCAATCCCGTCGCCGTTTTCGTCGGTTTCTGTTTCGTGGCACGTGCCCTGATCGCCAGGCTTGCTGGCGAGACCTTCGCTCCGCCGATGGCCCTGCCGGTCACGCTCGGCTTCTTCCATCACAAGAAGCCGGGGCGGCGGGAATTTCTGCGCGTCTCGCTGGAAACAACGGACAGCGGCAGCGTCGTCGCGCGCCGGCATCCCGGCGAGGGAGCGGGTTCGCTCGCCTCGCTCGCCCAGTCCGATGGCCTCGTCATGCTGGCAGAAGATATCGAGCGGGTGGAGGAGGGCAGCATCGCGCCCTTCCTGCCCTATGCCGAGTTGCTCGCTTAGTCGCGCCGGAAGACCACGCTCGCGCCCCAGCCGAGGAAGAGCGCCAGCAGCACGGTCAGGAGCCCGTAGAGCAGCGACCAGTCATAGGCTCCGGAGGCGAGCCGCTGCTCGATGCCGGTCTTGATCACCTCGAAATTGGTCTGCTGGCGTGCCAGCGGCACACCGCCCGCATAAAGCAGGATATCGACGGTATAGGAGCCGGTCGGTGCCGTGGCCGGGATATCGACAGGGGCGCTGAACAACGCGTTCGACAGGAACGTCACGCCGCGCTCGTCATAGCCATAGAGGTCCTTGGCCTGCATGATCCGGACGAGGCTGTCGCGGAAGCGAACCAAGCCGGGATCGAGATCGATCCAATTGCCGGTCGTGCGCTCGGCATTGGCGAGGCCGATGCGGTCCCGCTGCGCGACCTCCTCGCTCATCATCGCGGCGATCGGCCGGCTGCTGGAGACATGCAGGAAGACCGGGCTGTCCGGGAAGCGGCGCTGCGTCCGGTTGATCCAGATCGGCCCGAGTTGTTCCTTCTGGCGCACCAGCAGCATGCGCCGTGGCCCGCGCACGGTGATGATGATGTCATAAGGGTCTCCGCGCGCGACCGTCCGCCCGTCGCGCTCGACGAGCCCGAACACCGTGAGCTGGCTGCCGGTGTAGTTCGAGGTGATCTGGACCTGATGGGCCGACATCGCGGCGATCATCGTCTCGGCGCGGGCGGTCGCGGCTACCAGGGGGACGATCAGGAGCGCGAGCAGGGCAAGGAGCCGTTTCATCGCGCGCTCTCCGGCACCACGACCGAGAAGGGCTCGCTCGGCGGGATGAAGAGCTCGATGGCGAAACGCATGCCGACCGAGAGGATCAGCATGGCCAGCAGCAGGCGGAAGGATTCGACGTTGAGGTTGCGCGCCGCCCGCCCGCCGAATTGCGCGCCGATGACGCCGCCGACCAGCAGCAGCGTCGCCAGCACGATGTCGACCGACTGGTTGGTGACGGCGTGCAGCACCGTGGCGCCGGTCATGGTCACCAGGATCTGGAAGAGCGAGGTTCCGACCACCACTGCCGGCGGAATCCGGAAGAAGTAGATCAGCCCCGGCACCAGGATGAAGCCGCCGCCGACGCCGAGCACGGCGCCGATGAAGCCGATGACGATCGCGAGCATGGCGATCGGCAGGACGCTGCAATACAACCCGGAGCGATAGAAGCGCTGGCGGAAGGGCAGGCCCATCCACCAGGGGTGCATACCGCCGCGTCGCTTCCGCCGCGCCGGCTTGCCGGCCCGCACCCGCATCAGCGCCCGCAGCGCATCGTAGAGCATCAGCCCGCCGATGATCGAGAACAGCGTGACGTAAGAGAGAGTGATGACGAGCTCGAGCTGGCCGAGCCGGCGCATCGTATTGAAGAACAGCACGCCGAGCACCGTGCCGAGGATGCCACCCGAGACCAGCACGCCGCCGAGCTTGAGGTCGAGTGCCTTGCGCCTGAGATAGGTCAGCACGCCGGTCATCGAGGAGCCGGCGACCTGGGCCGCGACCGTCGCGACGGCGACCGCGGGCGGAATGTCGAGGAAGATCAGCAGCGGCGTCAGCAGGAAGCCGCCGCCCACGCCGAAGAGCCCGGATATGAAGCCAACTGCCCCGCTCAGGCCGAGCACCATCAGCACGCTGATGGGCAGCTCGGCGATCGGCAGGTAGATCTGCACTTCTGGCCTCGCAGGCAGGTCTAGACGCTGGCTTGCAGAAAGGCGTTCCGGACCGCGCGGTCCGGCTCACGGCAAGCGGTTGAAAGGAAAGACGGGCCCCTTAAGGCCCGTCTAGGGAACGATCTTTTTCCTTGCCGCGTCAACACGTCTAAAGCATGACGCTGCGCCGCTCAGATCCTTGCCGGCTTCGGCGACTTGGCTGCGGCAGCCGTCGGAGCCGCGTCCCAGCCCTTCGGCGGTGCTGCCACCTCGTTCGCGGCGGCGTCGAGCGCCTTCGGCTTCCAGCTCGCGGCCTGCGTCCGGATGGCAGCGAGCTCTTCCGCCTTCAGACGCTGGGCGACCTCGTCGCGCTTGCGGGCCGCGTCTTCATCGCCCTGGCTCGCGGCGACCGAGAACCAGAGGAAGGACTGGTTGAGGTCGGTCGGCGTGCCGAGGCCGCGGCCGAGCAGAACGGCGAGGTTGTACTGGCTGTCGCGCACGCCGAGCTCGGCGGCGCGGCGGAACCATTCCGTCGCGACGGCATAATCCGGCTTGCCGGTGACGCCCTCGGCGTGCAGCACCGCAAGATTGTGCATCGCCTTGGCGTTGCCGCGCTCGGCGGCGCGCTGATACCAGATGCGCGCGAGCGAGAGATCGCGCTGGGTGCCGATGCCCTTCTCGAACATGTTGCCGACGCGGAACTGGGCCGGCGCAAGACCGGCGACCGCGGCGCGCTCGAACAAGCGCAGTGCCAGCTTCGCATCGCGCTGCGCGGTCGGCCCGTCGGCGGCTCGGCTCGCCAACTCGTAGACGGCCCGTGCATCGCCATCGAGCGCGGCCTTGCGCAGGCCAGCGCCGCCAAGGCCAGTGGGCAGATCGCCGATGGCAGTCACGGCCTGCACCGGTTCCGGTGCGGCTGGAGCCTCGACCTGAGGCTCCGAGACGGTCGACGGGAGTGGGGACATCAGCTGCCCTGGCAGCGCGCTGCCCGGCGAAAGGCTCATCGGCGCCGCCAGCGGCGTTTGCGACAGCGCCGAGGGTTGGTCGGCGGCCGAGAACGGATCCTTGGCTGAAGGTTGCGAGGCCGCTGGCGCGGCGGGCTGGGCCGCGGCCTGGGTGGCCGTCGGGGCGGCTTCGGCGGGGGCTTCCGGCTTGGCTGCGGGCTGAGCGATCAGGGCGCGCGTCTCGCTGCTCGCCGTCCGGGGCGCATCCTTGCGCAGGGTTCCGGTGACGATGTGGGCGGTTCCCATCGCCAGGATCAGCGCGGCGAGGCTCAGCAGCAGCGGCCGCTTGCGCTTCTCCAGGATCTCCTTGAGGCGCGAGCCCTTGGGCGCGGGCTCCATCGCCTCGGAGGGGGCGGCGGCCGCGGCTTCGCTGGCGGCCTTGGCCGAGCGGCGGGCGGCTGCGATCAGGCTCTGGCGAACCGACTGCAGGTCCTGCCCGGCAGCAGGTTGCGCTTCCGGGCGCGGCCGGCCGGAGCCGGGCTCCAGCGGTCGGTCGAAGGCGGAATCGGGCACCGGTATGGGCAAGGGGGGCTCTGCCCGTGCGGGAGCGGCGAAGGCGAAGCGCTCATCCGCCCCGATGCTGACGGAGAAGTCCGTGTTTACGCGGGGAGGCGCGACGGTTTCGCTGGGGGGCGCGGCGCTTGTGCGGGTAGGCGCAGTGCGATGCTCGCCGCTCTGCAATTCGGCTTCGAGGCTCGCAAGCCGCGACATGATCGTTTCGAGCGAGAGATGGACCGCACCGAGTGCGTCCTGTGTCTGGCGCTCGGAGGAGACGCGGCTGTCGCGCAGATCGGCGAGAAGATCGGACAGATCGGTGACGCCGGCAGCCGGCGCCGGCGTTCCGGCCGCCTTGACGAGCGCGGCGCGTTCTGCGGCATTCTCCTCACGCATTGAGCGCAGATGCGTGACGAGATCCTGCAGCGTCCGCTCGATGCCGTTCTCGGCGGAGCGGGTCGCCGCAGCCTCGTCGAGCCGCGTGGCGATGCCGGCGATCTGCTGCTCGAGCGCATCGAAGGATTCCGGCCGCGCGCCGGGCGCGCCGGCCTCGTCGATCTTGTCGGCGAGATGGCGCAGCATCTGCTCGATCGGGCTGGTGTCGACTGCTGCGCCGGCGTCGTTCTGGCCGACGATACGGCTGAGCTGGCTCGAAGCGGCGAGGCTTTCGATGCGGTCGGCGAGCGTCTCGATCTGGCGCGAGACGGCGGTCGGACCCTGTTCGGTCAAGAGCTCGATGCGCTGCTGCAGCGCGTCGATGCGGTCCTCGATCTGCGCGCCGGGGCGCCGGTCGGCGACCTCGTCGAACCGGTGCGCAAGCATCTCGATCTGGTGGGAGAGCGAGGCGAGCGCGCCGGAGCTTGTGTCCGAGGCGCGTCCGGAAAGAACGGCGCCGCGCACATCCTCTATCGCGGCGGAGAGGTGGCGCAGTTCGCGCATGTCCGGCTGGCCTTCGCGCAGCCGGCCGACTTCGAAGCCGAGCGAGGCGACCTGCTGGGCGAGCTCGTCCAGCCTGTCGGCCTGCCCGCCATGAGCGACGAACTCCCGCAGCTCTGAGATGTCGCGCAGGATGGGGGCGATATGGGCGGGGTCGCTGCCGCGCGCGGCGATCGCATCGACCTTGGCGGCCAGATGCGCGATCTCGCTCTGCAGACGCCGGTCGCCGGCGTCTGCGCCAGCCCGGTCCTGCGAGAGCCGCGAAACCTCGGATTCGATGCGGGCTAGCGGCTTCAGCAGCGACTCGAACCGGTCCTTCCGGTCGAAGTCGTCGAGGCGCTCCGAAAGCGCGGCGATCTTGGCTTCGAGGCTGCGTGCCTCGGAGGGCTGGCCGCCCCGGCCCGCGAAGGAAAAGCGCGAGCCCAGCTCGCGCAGATCTTCGCGCAGCGCGGAGATGCGCTCCGGCGACGCAGCGGCCTCGTCATTGTCGAGCACGCGCTGGCGGGTGCGGATGTCGGTGACGGCGGCGCCCATGCCGTCGCGGCTGAAGCCGGGGCGGGCAGGAGTCTCGCGAGCCGGTCGCGTCTCGAGGCCGCGGCGCTCGATCTCGGCGATGCGCTCGCCCATGGTCTTGATCGCCTCGGCGATGACACCGGTGGCGCGCTCCTGCCGTTCGGCGGTGCCGCGCTCGCTCGACGACAGCCGGTCCTCGGTCTTCTCGATCCAGCGGGTGATCGAATCGAGAGCGCCGGCGGTGCGGCTGTTCGCTTCCTGGTTCAGGCGTTCGAGGGCCGCGGCCTGCGCAGCTAGCGCGCTGGCCTCGTTGCGGGAGGCGGGTTCGGGCTCCGGTTGGCGGCGCCCGGCCTCGGCCAGCCCCTCCGACAGCACGCGCGCCAGCCGGTCGGAGAGGGCGGCGATATCGAGCTGTTCCGGTATGGCGGAGGGGGCGGGGGATGCGGTGGGTGATTCCATGGCAGGTTCAGCCTCAACGCGGATTTTATTGTCGAGCCACTCGCCCAGCGTCATGCCGGCGCGCCTTGCTGCCGCCTTTGCCGCATCGCGCGTCCTGGGATCGACGCCCTTGACGCTCCAGGGCAAGCTGTTCGCCATGATTTCGCTCGCCTACGGGGCCTTGTCTCGTGGCGGGCGCAGCCCCCGATGCCGCTGCCCCCCGCTCAAAGCCCGGCGAATCCTGGAATGGCGTGAACGAAGCACGCCGCCGAGCATGTCCCGACATTTGGCCGCTATGGTAAACAGCGGGTTAAGAAACGATTCGGGCTCGCGCTCTTTTTCGTCTAATGGCCTACCCGCAGCGCGCGTTTTGGCGCTGTGTAACTGTAACTTACCCCGGCAAAGGGTCGGATTACCTGACGCTACGGGAGCATCTGGCCTATCAAACTTAATCCGTTCGACGCCACGCTTTAGGCATTTTCCGCCGTAGAGTTGGCGTCTCGACCCTCACAAGGAAACGAGACCTCCATGTCACGCCAAAACCTGGCCATGGCGGGTTCTTCGAATAATGAAGCCCGCTCTGCCGCTACTGCCCTGGATACCGACGGCGACCTTACCATCAGCGATCTCGCACGCGATTTCGGCGTCACGCTGCGAACCCTGCGCTTCTACGAATCGCGTGGCCTGATCACTCCGACCCGTTCGGGCACGACGCGAATTTACTCCGCGCGAGATCGCGCCCGCCTCGCCCTCATCCTGAAGGGCAAGCAGCTTGGATTCACCCTCGTGGAGATCCGCGCCATGCTTGCCAATGAAGACAAGAAGGGCGCTGCGGCTACCACCGAAAAGGCGACCTCCGTGGGCGGCCTTCAGCTCTCCCGCTCGCAGATCGTCGAGCAGCTGGAGCTGCTGCGCAGCCAGCGCTCCGAGATCGAGAGCGCGATCGCCGAACTCGAGGCGTCGCTCGCTCGCCTCAAGGCCTGATTTCTAAGGCTGGTCATTCCCGAGCGTGCGACATGCTGCTCCGGGAACGACAGGCCGGAAATGGGATACGCCTCTTGCCCGGCCATGGCCGGGCCTAGTCCAGCAGTGTGGCCATCTATCGAAAGCCCTGGCATCGCCGGGGCTTTTTTTCTTTCAGCGCGGCCTGCCGCTATCGGTCAAACGACAAATTGGCGGCGTAACCGTTGCAACTGCAATCAGATTGTTTATATATGAACTATCTGATTGCGGCTCTCGTGAAGATGAGTGGCCGCGCGGCGTGAGGGAGGGTGAGATGCCGGTCTACAAGGCGCCCGTCGAGGATACGCTTTTTCTGCTCAACGATGTCTTCGGCATCGAGCGCTACAACAACCTGCCCGGCTTTGCCGATGCGAGCGCCGATGTCGTCGAAGCGGTGCTCGGCGAGGGCGCGAAGCTCTGCGAGGAAGTCCTCCAGCCAATCAATTATTCCGGTGATCAGGAAGGCTGCGTGCGCCATTCGGATGGCCGCGTGACCACGCCGAAGGGCTTCAAGGAAGCTCATGAAGCCTATGCCGCCGGTGGCTGGATCGGCCTCGCCATGGACCCGGAATATGGCGGCCAAGGCCTGCCCTATACGCTGGGCGCCGTGATGAACGAATATGCGTCGGCCGCAAACATGGCCTTCGCCATGTATCCGGGCCTGACCATGGGCGCGATGGCGGCGCTGCATGTCCATGGCTCCGACGAGCAGAAGCGCACCTATCTGCCCAGGATGATCGAGGGCAAATGGTCGGGCACCATGAACCTGACCGAGCCGCATTGCGGCACCGATCTCGGCCTCCTCAAGACCAAGGCCGTCCCGAACGGTGATGGTTCCTATGCCCTCACCGGCACCAAGATCTTCATCTCGGCCGGCGAGCAGGACATCACCGAGAACATCATCCATCTCGTGCTGGCCCGCATCGAGGGCGCGCCGGCCGGCACCAAGGGCATCTCGCTCTTCGTCGTGCCGCGTAACAAGATAAGCGGGGATGGCGCTGTCGGAGAGAACAACCACGTCTCGTGCGGCTCGATCGAGCACAAGATGGGCATCCACGGAAACGCCACCTGCGTGATGAACTACGAAGGCGCGCAGGGCTGGCTGATCGGGGCCGAGAACAAGGGCCTCAACGCCATGTTCGTGATGATGAACGAGGCCCGCCTCGGCGTCGCGATCCAGGGCCTCGCCCAGTCCGAGGTCGCCTATCAGAACGCCGTCGCCTACGCGAAGGAGCGCCTGCAGGGCCGCGCGCTGACGGGCGCGAAGGAGCCCGCCAAGCCGGCCGACCCGATCATCGTCCATCCCGACGTGCGCCGGACTCTGATGTCGATCCGGGCCTTCAATGAGGCGGCGCGCGCCTTCGTGCTCTGGAACGCGCTGAAGTCGGACGTCGCGCATCGTTCCGGCGATGCCGCCGAGCGGCAGGCGGCGGATGATCAGCTCGGCCTGATGACACCCGTGCTCAAGGGCGTGCTGACCGATGTCGGCTTCGACAATGCGGTGAAGGCCCAGCAGATGTTCGGTGGCCATGGCTACATTGCCGAGACCGGCGTCGAGCAGTTCGTGCGCGATGCCCGCATCGCCATGATCTATGAAGGCGCCAACGGCGTGCAGGCGATGGATCTCGTCGGTCGCAAGCTCGGCCGCGATGGCGGTCGCGCCATCATGGGCTTGTTCGGCGAGGTCGGCGGCTTCCTGAAGGACAACGCCGAGGACGAGGCGCTGAAACCATTGCTCGCGCCGCTCCAGGTCTCGCTGGGTCATCTCCAGCAGGCGGCGATGTGGTTCATGAACAACGCGCTCGCCAAGCCCGACAATGCCGGCGCCGGCGCCAACGACTTCATGCACCTGCTCGGCCTGGTCTCGCTCGGCTATATGTGGGCGAAGATGGCGAAGGCGGCGCAGGAGAAGCTGAAGGCCGGCGCCGGCGGCGCGGCCGAGCGGATGAACGCCAAGCTGGTGACGGCGCGCTTCTTCATGGAGCGGACGCTGCCGGAGACGGCGGTGCATCTGGCCCGGATCACAGCCGGTGCTGACACGACCATGGCGCTGGCGCCTGAGCAGTTCTGACGCCTGTTACGCCCGCAGTGCTCGGGCTTGACCCGAGCATCTCTTGATGAGTTCGCTGGATGACGAGATGGTCGGGCCAAGCCCGACCTCGACGTCCGGCAAGAGAACAAGCCGCCGGTCGCGGCGAGCCAGGGAGATCCCTCGATGGCAGACGCATTCATCTACGATCACGTCCGCACGCCGCGCGGCAAGGGCAAGGCGGACGGCGCGCTGCACGAGGTCACGGCGATCGAACTCGGCACCCAGGCCCTGCGCGCGATCAAGGACCGCAACGAGCTGGATCCGCTCCTCGTCGAGGATGTGGTGATGGGCTGCGTCGATCCGGTCGGCGAGGCTGCTGCCGACATTGCGCGGACCGTCGCGCTCAAGGCTGGTTACGGCAAGGAAGTACCGGGCGTACAGATCAACCGCTTCTGCGCCTCGGGCCTTGATGCGGTGAATCTCGCCGCGGCTCAGGTCATGTCCGGCCAGAAGGAGATGGCGATCGGCGGCGGCGTCGAGTCGATGTCGCGCGTCGGCATGGGCGCCTCCGGCTTCGGCATCGCGGTCGACCCCAGCGTCGCCATCGACACTTATTTCATGCCGCAGGGCGTCTCGGCCGATCTGATCGCGACAAAATACGGCTTCTCGCGCGACGATGTCGACGCTTTCGCCGTTCGCTCCCATCAGCGAGCCGCCAAGGCCTGGGCCGAGGGCCGCTTCGCGAACTCGGTGATCCCGGTCACCGACGTGAACGGCCTCGTTCTCCTCGATCGTGACGAGACCATTCGGCCCGATGCCAACATGCAGTCGCTCGCGGCGCTGAAGGCCTCCTTCGTCCAGATGGGCGAGATGGGCGGCTTTGATGCAGTCGCGACCGCAGCGCATCCCGATGTCGAGTTCATCAACCACGTGCACCACGCCGGCAACTCCTCCGGCATCGTCGATGGCGCGGCCGCCGTCCTCGTCGGCTCGAAGAAGGCCGGCAAGGCGGCAGGGCTGAAGCCCCGCGCCCGCATCAGGGCCTTCGCGACGGTCGGCTCCGACCTCGCCCTCATGCTGACCGGCCCGATCGACGTCACCCAGCGCGTGCTCAAGAAGGCCGGCATGTCCAAGAAGGACATCGACCTCTTCGAGCTGAACGAGGCCTTCTCCTCCGTGGTGCTGCGCTACCAGCAGGCGCTCGACATTGATGACGAGGTTCTGAACGTGAATGGCGGCGCCATCGCCATGGGCCATCCGCTCGGCGCGACCGGCGCGATGGTGTTGGGCACGGTGCTGGATGAGCTGGAGCGCACGAACAAGCAGACCGCGCTGGTGACGCTCTGCGTCGCGGTCGGCATGGGCGTCGCTACCATCATCGAGCGGGTCTGAGCGGACGGGCAGGGAGAGACATCATGAACCTCACCAATTTCCGCTTCGAGACCGACTCCGACGGTATCGCCGTCGCGACCTGGGACATGCCCGAGCGCTCGATGAACGTCATCACCCCCGCGGTGATGGAGGAGCTGAACCAGATCGTCGACAAGGTCGCGTCCGATGAGGCGATCAAGGGCTGCGTCGTCACCTCCGGCAAGGAGAGCTTCTCCGGCGGTGCCGACCTCACCATGCTGCAGGGCTTGCGCGATCTCTACGTGAAGCTCGCCAAGGAGAAGGGCGAGACGGTTGCGCTGCAGAGCTTCTTCGACGAGAGCCGCAAGCTCTCGCTGCTCTACCGTAAGCTCGAGACCTGCGGGAAACCCTTCGCCGCCGCGATCCATGGCGTCTGCCTCGGCGGCGCCTTCGAGCTGTCGCTCGCCTGCCAGTATCGCGTCGTCTCGGACGACGCCTCGACCCGCGTCGGCCTGCCCGAGATCAAGGTCGGGCTCTTCCCCGGCGCCGGTGGCACCCAGCGCGTCTCGCGGCTGATGCAGACCGGCGACGCGCTGCAGATGATGTTCAAGGGCGAGCAGCTCAAGGCTCTGCCGGCGCGCAATATGGGCCTCGTTCATGTCGTCGCGCCCCGCGCCGACATCGTCCAGAACGCCAAGGACTGGCTCAAGGCCAACCCCAAGGCGACCGCGCCCTGGGACCAGCAGGGCTTCAAGCCGCCCTCCAACAAGGTGCATTCGCCGGCCGGCATGCAGATCTGGCCGCCGGCCAACGCGATCTATCGCCGCGAGACCAACGACAACTATCCGGCCGCCCGCGCCATCCTCTCGGCGGTCTATGAGGGCCTGCAGCTCCCGATCGATCTCGCGCTGAAGGTCGAGAGCCGCTACTTCGCCAAGATCCTGCGGACGAAGGAGGCGGCCTCGATGATCCGCTCGCTCTTTGTCTCGATGCAGGAGCTGAACAAGGGCGCCCGCCGCCCGGCCGATGTGCCGCCATCGAAGCTCAAGAAGGTCGGCGTCGTCGGCGCCGGATTCATGGGCGCCGGCATCGCCTATGTCACCGCGCAGGCGGGGCTGGACGTCGTGCTGGTCGACAAGGACGTCGAGGCGGCCGAGAAGGGTAAGGCCTATTCGCACAAGCTGGTCTCCGACCAGATCATGAAGGGCCGCGCCAAGACCGCCGACCGCGACGCGCTGCTCGGCCGGATCAAGGCCACGGGCGACTATGCCGATCTCAAGGGCTGCGACCTGATCGTTGAGGCCGTCTTCGAGGACCCGAAGGTCAAGGCCGAGGTCATCGCCAAGGTCGAGGCCGTGGTCGGCCCGCGTACCATCTTCGGCTCCAACACCTCGACGCTGCCGATCTCAGGCCTCGCCCAGACCAGCCAGCGGCCGAAGAATTTCATCGGCATCCATTTCTTCTCGCCGGTCGAGAAGATGCTGCTGGTCGAGGTCATCATGGCCAAGAAGACCGGCGACAAGGCGCTCGCCATGGCGCTGGATTATGTCCGGGCCATCAAGAAGACACCGATCGTCGTCAACGACTCTCGCGGCTTTTATGCCAATCGCTGCGTCGGCAACTACATCCGTGAAGGCCACCTCATGCTGATGGAGGGCGTGCCGCCGGCGATGATCGAGGCGGCGGGCAAGCAGGCCGGCATGCCGGTTGGCCCGCTCTCGCTGAATGACGAGGTCGCGGTCGATCTGGCCTACAAGGTGCTGAAGGCCACCAAGGCCCAGCTCGGCGAGGGCGCTGTCGATCCGGCGCAGGAGAAGCTGCTCGCCGACATGGTCGAGAAGTACGGCCGCCTCGGCCGCAAGAACGGTAAGGGCTTCTACGATTACCCGGAAGCCGGGCCGAAGCGGCTCTGGCCGGGCCTCGCTGACCTCGCGGGCAAGCGGCTCGACCCCGAGAGCGTCGATATGGAGGAGCTGAAGCACCGCCTCTTGGTGACGCAGGCACTCGAAGCCGCTAAGACCTACGAGGAAGGCGTGGTCACCGATCCGCGCGAGGCCGATGTCGGTTCGATCATCGGCTTCGGCTTCGCGCCCTTCTCGGGCGGCACGCTGTCTTACATCGACAATATGGGCGCCGCCGCCTTCGTGAAGCTCTGCGAGACGCTCGCCAAGAAGCATGGCGAGCGCTTCAAGCCGAGCCGTGGCCTCAAGCGCATGGCGAAGACGGGCGAGAGCTTCTACGGCGCGGCGGCGAAAAAGGCGGCTGCCTGAGGGGCGAAGCATGGCAGTCCGGCCGATCATCCGCTTCCCGGACCCGCGTCTGCGCGTGGCGGCCGAGCCCGTCACGCGCTTCGATGCGGATTTGCGCGCGCTTGCTGATGATCTGCTTGAGACGATGCGGGCCGCGCCCGGCCTCGGCATCACCGCGCCGCATATCGGTGTGGGGCTACGGCTTGTCGTGCTGGAGCTGCAGCCGGGCGAGGTCGGGGTCTACGTCAATCCGGAGGTGGTCGAGGCCTCCTCCGACACGATCCGCCAGACCGAAGGCAGCGTCTCCATGCCGGGCGTGGTCGAGGAGATCGAGCGGCCAGCGCGCGTGACGATCCGCTATCGCGATCTGGAAGGCACCGAGCATATCGAAGCCGCGGACGGTTTCCGAGCCGTTTGCCACCAGCATGAGATCGACCAGCTCGACGGCATCTTCTGGATCGACCGCCTCTCGCGCCTCAAGCGCGAAAGGGTGATTGCGCGGTATCGCAAGCTGGGGCGTGCCTGAGCTGTTTCTTGGGAAAGCCCATTTCCGTCATTGCGAGCGTAGCGAAGCAATCCAGGGGACGTAGGGCGCTGCCGCGGCGCGTTGGCCGCGTCGCGCCGCTTCTGGCCGTGACGGCGGCTATTGAGAATAGGAGTTGCGGCTACAGGGCGAGATCTTCGTAGAGGTCGCGCCAGCCGGGATTTAGCGTCTCAATAAGGGCAAGCTTCTTGGCGCGCGAACCGCCTTTGATTTGTTTCTCGCGCGCGATCGCGGTGTCCATGCGCTCATGGGGCTCATACCAAACCAGAAGCTTGCAACCATATCGCTTGGTAAAGCCCGGAATGACCCCGGCTTTATGCTGCCAGGCGCGCGCCCTGATATTGGATGTCACGCCGACATACAGCGTGCCGTTGCGGCTACTGGCCATGATGTAGACCGCAGGCTCGCGCATTCCCCTTCCAACTCTCACGCGATCGGGAGGGCCGTCAGCGGCGAAACAATCCGAGAGGCGTTGTGCGAGACCTCTGGATTGCTTCGCTACGCTCGCAATGACGATCAGTGCTTAGATCGCGGTCCGGTGTTTTGACCTCAGTTCGCCACAGCCCGGATCGTCCGGCGGAGCTTGCCGATCAGCTCGTCGATCTGCGACTCGGTGATGACCAGCGGCGGCGAGAAGGCGATGGTGTCGGCCGCGGTGCGGACCATCAGCCCCTCATCGTGGAAGGCGCGTCCGATCACGTCGAAGCCGCGCTTGCCGACGCCGTCCGCGCGTGGCGCCAGATCGATCGCGCCCACGATGCCGACCGTCCGGATGTCGACGACATTCGGCTCGCCCTTCAGGCTCAGCACTGCGTCCGCCCAGGCGCTCTCCATGTTGCGGGCGCGCTCGAACAGCCCTTCCTCGCGATAGATGTCGAGCGTCGCCAGCGAGGCCGCAGCCGCCAGCGGGTGGCCAGAATAGGTGTAGCCGTGGAACAGCTCGACCACGTTGTCCGGCCCGTTCATGAAGGCATCGTAGATGTGCTTGCGCACGATCACGCCGCCCATCGGCACGGTGCCGGAGGTCACGCCCTTGGCGAAGGTGATCATGTCCGGGATCACACCGTAGCGCTCGGCGGCGAAGGCGAAGCCGAGGCGGCCGAAGCCGGTGATGACCTCGTCGAAGATCAGCAGGATGCCGTGCTTGTCGCAGATCTCGCGCAGGCGCTTGAGATAGCCCTTCGGCGCCGGCAGGCCGCCGGTTGAACCGGCCATCGGCTCGACGATGACGGCGGCGATGGTCGAGGCGTCGTGCAGCGCCACGATCCGCTCGAGATCATCGGCGAAATGCGCGCCATATTCCGGCTCGCCCTTGCTGAAGGCCTGCTTCTCGCGGTCATAGGTATGGGCGAGATGGTCGACGCCGGTGAGCAGCGAGCCGAAGAACTTGCGGTTGTTCGACATGCCGCCGACGGAGATGCCGCCGAAGCCGACACCGTGATAGCCGCGCTCGCGACCGATCAGGCGGGTCTTCGCCGCCTTGCCGCTGACGTTCCAGTAGGCAAGCGCGATCTTCAGCGCCGAGTCGACGGCCTCAGAGCCGGAATTGGCGAAGAAGACATGGTCGAGGTCGCCGGGCGCCAGCGCCGCGATGCGCGCCGCGGCGGCAAAGACCTTCGGGTGGCCGTACTGGAAGGACGGGGCGTAATCGAGGTCGCGCGCCTGCGCCTGGATCGCCTGGATGATCGGCTCGCGGGCGTGGCCAGCATTGCAGCACCAGAGCCCGGCCGTCGCGTCCAGCACCGGCTTGTTATCCACAGTGTAGTAGAACATGCCTTCGGCCCGCGCGATCATCCGCGGGTTCTTCTTGAACGACCGATTGGCCGTGAAAGGCATCCAGTAGGCTTCGAGATCGTTCGGCGCGGTGACGGCGGCTGGTGCGGAAGTCATGAACAAGGCCCCTCTGAATTAACTTTACCCGCAGCCTAGCAGGCGACACCCGGCTGTAAATCGCCATGATCGAGGCCCAAGGCTGCGTCAGACGGATGGCGGCGACCATGGGTGACGTATGGTCGCCGATAGCGTAAAATCCCTTATTGGGGCGCATATTGAACGGACCCCGAATGACGGATGGCGACGATCCTGGACGGCTGGATGAACGGGCCGCGGCGATCATCCGCGCTGAGCTCGAACGCATCCTGTCCTCTGATGGATTTCGCGCGGCTCCGCAGCTTTCCTCATTCCTGAGCTTCATCGTCGAGCGCGCGGTCGCGGGCCGTGCGTCCGAGCTCAAGGGCTATACGATCGCCGTCGAGGCGCTCGGCCGCCCTGCCGATTTCAACCCCCAGATCGATCCGATCGTGCGCGTCGAGGCGGGCCGGCTACGGCGCGCCCTGGCGCAGTATTACACGCGCGAGGGGCAGGCCGATCCGGTGAAGCTCTCGATGCCGGTCGGGGGCTATTCACCGGTCTTCACCTTTTCCGACGCGGTCGAGTGTCCGGACAACCCCGCTGCAATCGCGGATGGCGAGCCGGAGCCGGCGGCTCCTCCCGACGAGCCTGAGATCTCACCCGCCGCCGATGCCGCCGCGGCCCGGCGCTGGCCGATGGTGGCGCTAGCTGCGCTCGGCGTCGCGCTCGTCTGCCTGGCAGGCTGGTATCTCTGGCCGGCGGAGGCTCAGACCGAAAGCGCGCCGCGCAAGGTTGCCGCGCCCGAGCTCGCGGCGCGGGTTCAGCCTGTCGCCGTGCATGCGCCGCAACTCCTGCGGGTCGCGATCACGATTCCCAGCGCTCCGGCCGATCCAAAGCTCGCCGATCTCCTGCGGCGTTTCTCGAATCTCCTAGTCGATGCCATGGCGCGTTTCGATGACATCGTGACGATCATGGCGCCACCGCCCGGCGCGACTGGCGGCGAGGATATCGATTACGCCTTCGAGATGAGCATTCAGGCGGTCGACAGCGAGGTCGAGGGGCTCGGCCGGCTGCGTTCCGTTCGTGACGGCCGCATCGTCTGGACCGCCTCCACCGGGCGCGTTCCGGTCAACGCACTGACCGAGATCGAGCTTGGTGAGAGGGCGCGCCGGCTGGCCACCCGGCTCACCGAACCCTTTGGCATCATTCCCGCCGATGCCCGACAGGCGCCGCCTTCGGCGGCCGCGCGCTGCATCCTGCGGGCTTTCGATCTGCGACGCACGCAGTTGCCCGAAGACGATCTCGCGGCGCGTGCTTGCCTGGAGCAGCTCGTCGAGCAGGATCCCGGCTTCTATCCGGCCTGGGCTCATCTGGCGGTGCTGGAGCTCGGCGAGAACAGCGCCGAGATCGATCTCAGGGACAGGCAGAGGCTTGACCGTGCGCTGGCCGCGGCGCTCGCCGCCATCCGTCTCGCTCCCTCAGGCGCCCGCGCCTATCAGGCGATGATGAAGGTGCTGCTGCTGCGCGGCTCTGTCGACGAGGCGATCCAGATGGGGCGGGAGGCGCTGTCGCGTAACCCTTACGACCCCGACATCATGGCCGATCTCGGCGCGCTCTTCGTCCGGCGTGGGCGGCCCACAGAGGGGCTGCCGCTGTTGGAGAGGGCAATTTCGCTCAGCGTCGGCCGTCCGGCACGTTATGATTTCTATGCATTCCTCGCCTCCTATCTCATGGGCTCGACGAAAGGGGAGGAAGCCTATGGCTCGACACTCGCAGCCGATCACACGCCCCTGAGTCTGCTGGGCCGGGCGCTTCTCGCTGCCGCCGAGGGAGACCAGCAGAGATTGTCGAAGGCCGTTGCGGAGTTGAGCGGGAGGGTGCCGCGCTTCGGCAATGACCCGCGCGGCTATCTCCTCCGGAGGGGCTTCAGCGAAGACGTCGCGGCCAGGCTTCTCGCGGCGCTCGGCATGGCCGGGCGGTAATTCACGCGCAGCCGGCAATCCGGCTCTGCCCGAATCCCGTAGAGCTTTGATTCTGAAACGGCTTTCGCGCGAGGCAGGATTCCGTTCCGCGGTGCGATGGACTACTCTGACGACAGAGTAGTGATTCGTTCGAGTCCCGACCCCTTCCGTAGCGCGAACACTGCCGTGGCCGCTTTGAGCCTGAAATCTCTCCATCCTCTTGCCGGCCCGGTCGTCGGCCTGTCCGCTGGCGCGACGGTGGCGATCCTGCTGCCGGGCGCGCTCGGTTCAGCGCTCGGCCTGCTCGCCGGCGGTGCAGGGCTGATGGCGGCGATGTATCTGGCCGAGCAGCGCGGCCTCGCCCGCCACGAGCAGGCGCTGGCCGGGCTGGGCGAGATTAAGGTCCGCCTCGCCACCAATGCGATCAAGCTCAGCGCGCTCTCCCAGCGCGTCGAGCAGATGCCGATGCGCGATACCGATGCCGCTCCGGCGCGCGCGGCGATCCACGAGCTCACCGCCGAAGTCGGGTTGCTCGGCGACCTGATCCATCAGGTCGCGACCACGCTTGCAGACCATGAGGTTGCGCTCGCGCGGATGCCGGAGAAGGCAGCGGTCAGTATCCCGTCGGCCGGGATGTTCGATGCGCTGTCGTCCTTCGAATCCGACGAGGCTCCGGAAGTATTCGTCGATCCCGAGGCGGCTCGCCGCGCGCGGTTCGAGAGGCTCAACGAGGAGCGGGCCGCGGCTGCCAGGGAGGCCGCTGAGGAGGCGGAGGCGGAGCGCGCCGCCCTGATCAGCTCCGCCCTGACCGAAGGCCGGCTTGAGGTCCATCTCCAGCCGGTCGTCTCGTTGCCGCAGCGCCGCACCCGCGGTTACGAGGCGCTGGCGCGTCTGCGCCTCGACGAGAACACGCTGCTGCTGCCGCATGAGTTCATCGATACGGTTGAGGCGCGGGGCTTCGGGCCGACGCTGGATGCGCTTGTCCTGACGCGCGCGCTCGCGATCGCACGCCATCTCGCCTCGAAGGAAGGTGGGATCTTCGTCTCCTGCAATTTCAGCTCTGCGACCTGGAGTTCCGCCCGCACTCTGGCGACCCTGACGCGCATCCTCGACAAGTACCGCGAGCACACGAGCCACCTCGTCATCGAGATGCCGCAGGCGGTCTTCCGTGACCTCGATCCGACTAGCCTCGGCCTGCTCGGCTCCATGTCCGCTAACGGCGTGCGCTTCGCGCTCGACCAGCTCACCGACCTGCGCTTCGATCCGCACGCGCTCTCCGATCGCGGTGTCCGCTTCGTCAAGGCGCCGGCCGCGCTGCTGCAGGACTATGCCGAAGGGCACATCGGCAGCGACATCGCCGCGGGCGATCTCGCCGCCATGCTGGCTCGTGTCTCGATCACACTCGTGGCCGAGAATGTCGAGGACAACCCGACCGCCGCGGACATGATCGAGCTGGGCGTTGCCATGGGGCAGGGGCGGATCTTCTCGCCGCCGCGCCCGGTCAAGCCGGATGTCTTCGCCGAGCCCGTTTCGGCTGCTGCTGCGGCGGCTCCGGCCATGGCAGTGGCATCGGTCCAGGCTCCCGCTGCGGCTCCACGACCGGTTCCAGTGCCGGTGCCCGATCTGGAGCAGGAAGACGAACTGGAGCCCGAAATGCCGTCGCGCTCGGCTTCGGCGACCGGTGCGGTGCTCGCGCGCGTCTTCGGGCTGAAGCCGCCGCCGAACGCCTCGACCGCATCCTCGGAAGAGAGCCGCCCGCCTGCGCGGGTGCCCTTCCGCACCGTCCTGCGCCGCGCCAGCGCCTGACGGGCGGCATTCGTTCCAAGACGCCGGTTCCTTCCCGGGCGAATCCCGTCTAGACCTGCCTGCGTGCGGTGCAGCACGCCGCGAACGCAGTTCTTGGAGACCGGACAGTGCCAACGGGGATCGCTACCACCATTCCGCTGCAGGGTTTTTCCGAGGTCGCGGATCGCTTCGATCTCTGCCTTTGCGACGTCTGGGGCGTGGTCCATAACGGCATCGCCGCCTATCGCGACGCGGTCGTGGCGCTGATGCGGATGCGAGAACGCGGCATCAGCGTCGTCCTGGTCACCAATGCTCCGCGCCCGGCCGATGTCATCGTCGGCCAGCTCGATGGCTTCGGCGTGCCGCGCGAGGCCTGGGACGCGGTCGTCACGTCGGGCGATGTCTGCCGTTCATTGATCCGTGCCCGCGCCGGTCAGCCGATGTTCCGGCTGGGTCCCGACCGCGACCTGCCGCTGATCGAGGGGCTCGATGCTCCGGAGACTGATCCGGAGGTGGCGTCCTATGTGCTCTGCACCGGCCTCTTCGACGACGAGAAGGATACGCCCGCGACTTATGCCGACCTGCTCGGGGGCTTCGCTGCGCGCAAGCTGCCGCTGATCTGCGCCAATCCCGATCTGGTGGTCGAGCGCGGCGGGAAGATCGTGCCCTGCGCCGGCTCGGTCGCGCTTGCCTATGAGGAGATGGGCGGGGAGGCGATCTATGCCGGCAAGCCGCATCGGCCGATCTACGAGGCGGCTCTGGCTGCAGCGGAGGAGAAGCGGGGCTCTGCCATCGACCGCAGCCGGATCTGCGCCGTCGGTGACGCGATTCGCACCGATATCGCCGGTGCCGAGGGCTTCGGCGCCGCGGGCATCATGGTGCTGGCCGGCATCCACGCGCAGGACCTGATGGAGGCGTCCTGGGAGGAGCGCCACGGCTGGTTCGGCCAGCAGACGCACCGCCCGTCCTATGCCATGCCGCATCTGGTCTGGTAGAAAACGCCGTCATTCTCGGGCTTGACCCGAGAATCTCTGGACGGAAAGGCTCTGGTTGGGGAGATGCTCGGGTCAAGCCCGAGCATGACGGCGCCTCGGTAAGGCGGCCTCTCAGGCCGCGACGCAGACCGATTCGATCTTCGTCTTGAGCGTCTGCGCGTTGAACGGCTTGACGATATAATTGCTCACGCCGGCCTTCTTGGCGGCGACGACGTTCTCGGTCTTGGATTCCGCCGTGACGATGATGAAGGGCGTCTCGGCAAGCTGCTGCTCCTCGCGGACCTTCTGCAGCAGCTCGAAGCCGCTCATCGGCTCCATGTTCCAGTCGGAGATCACGAGCCCGTAGCGCTTGTCGCGCATCTTGGCGATCGCGCTGGTGCCGTCGGCGGCATCGTCGACATTCTCGAAGCCGAGCTGCTTCAAGAGGTTGCGGATGATGCGCACCATCGTCTGGTAGTCATCGACTACCAGGATGGGCATGGTCGGATCGAGAGCCATTCTGGTGCTCCAGGCAAGGGCGGTTACGGCCCCGGGACATACCGGTGCCGCGCCGCTCATCGGAGGCGGCCTCCACTCGCTCCGTATCTACTGGTGCCGCGTTGCGAAGCCGTTAATCTGATCGCGTAGTGACGTATCGGTATGTGCACGCCGCACCAAAGTCCTATTGCCGCCATGTTGCGGCTGCGAGATGATTTCGCAGAGGACGGACCCTAGCGGCCGCACGAGATCCATGACAGTTCAACCGATGCCGGGCGGGCTCTACACCGTCCACGCCTTCGAGGATCTGGCCATCGGCCAGAGCGAGAGCCTCATGCGCACCGTGATGGAGCGCGATGTCGCGCTCTTCGCCGAGGTCTCGGGCGACGCCAATCCGATCCATCTCTGCGACCACTATGCCGCGGGCACCAAGTTCGGCCAGCGCATCGCCCACGGCATGCTCTCGGCGAGCCTGATCTCGGCTCTGCTCGGCACGCGGCTGCCGGGGCCAGGCGCCGTATATCTGTCGCAGACGTTGACCTTCCTCGCCCCGGTCAAGATCGGCGATGTCGTCACCGCCCGCGTCGAGGTGGTCGAGCTGGTGGCTGAACGCCGCCGGGTCCGGCTGTTCTGCGAATGCGTAGTCGACGGCAAGGCGGTGATGGAGGGCGAGGCCTGGGTCGCCATGCCACCCAAGTCTGGAGCCTGATCGCTCCCGCCGTTTCACCTTGCCGCCTTGACGCCTTGCGCGGCTTGGCCGCAAAGACGCTTCCATCGCCGGCTTCGCCGGGCAGACGGGCGTTTTCGATCGATGTCATTCCAAGCCGATGTGCCGCCGCGCGAGCAGCCGGTGGCCGTGGTCCTCGACCCCGACAAGCCGGTTCCCGATGCGCTGCGCGGCGCTGTGCTGGCGCTCGGCAATTTCGACGGCGTCCATCGCGGCCATGCCGAGCTGGCGCGCCTCGCCGGTGCCATGGCCCGCGCGCGTGGCACCGTGCCGGCGGCCTTCACCTTCGAACCGCATCCGCGCAGCTTCTTCCGCCCGGAGGAGCCGGTCTTCCGGCTGACGCCGCCGGAGCTCAAATTCGAGCTGTTGGTCGCGGCGGGTTTCGAGCGGGTCTTCGTCCTGCCCTTCAATAGCGATGTCGCGGCGATCGAGGCCGGGCGCTTCGTAGACGATCTGCTGGTCGGCAAGCTCGGTGCGGTCGGGCTGGTCTGCGGCTATGACTTCCATTTCGGCAAGGGTCGCACCGGCTCGCCGGAGCTGCTGCAGGCCCATGGACTGGCCGCGCATGTGCCGGTCTCAGTGGTGCCTCCCTTCTCCTGGAGAGGGGAGGCGGTGTCCTCCAGCCTGATCCGTGGCGCGCTGCAGGAGGGTGACGTCGCCCGCGCTGCCGACTTCCTCGGCCGGCCCTGGCTGGTGCGCGCAGCCGTGGCCCATGGCGACAAGCGCGGGCGCGAACTCGGCTACCCCACCGCCAACATGCATCTGCCCCGCGATTGCCGCCTGCGCTACGGCGTTTACGCGGTGCGAATGCGGATCGACGGCATCTGGCATGACGGCGTTGCCAGCTTCGGCAGCCGCCCGACCTTCGACGATGGCGCGCCGCGGCTGGAAACCTTCGTCTTCGATTTCTCCAGCGATCTCTATGGCAAGCAGGTCGATGTCGCCTTCGTCTCCTGGCTGCGCGGCGAGCTAAAATTCGACTCGCTTCCGGCCCTGATCACGCAGATGGACGCCGACAGCGCCCGCGCGCGCGGCATTCTGGCAAAGACTGCGCCCTTCCTTCCGTAGGCCGCGCCTGCTAGAAGCCCCTCATGCCCGCAGAACGCGCCATGCTGATCGATCTTTCCCGGCGAATTACGGGCCCGGCTGCCGCCTCGCGCTAGACTTAGCGCGGGCGCTTGCGCAGTCCGGGTTGAAGACCGCTTTTCCCGTTTCAAGAGTGGACGCGCCGAAGCCCGACGACCGGCTCGCCGTTCCGACTGCCCGAGCCGGATAATGACCGACAAGACCAAGACCGCTGACGCCGCTGCCGATGGCGTCGATTATTCGCAGACGCTCTTCCTGCCGCAGACCGAGTTCCCGATGCGCGCCGGCCTGCCGCAGCGCGAGCCCGAGCTGCTCGCTCGCTGGGCCAAGATCGATCTCTATCGCAAGCTGCGCGAAGCGGGCCAGGGGCGCGACCGGTTCGTCCTCCACGACGGGCCGCCCTACGCCAACGGCAACATCCATATCGGCCATGCGCTGAACAAGGTGCTCAAGGACCTCGTCACCCGCTCTCAGCAGATGCTGGGTTACGACTCCAACTACGTGCCGGGCTGGGACTGCCACGGCCTGCCGATCGAATGGAAGATCGAGGAACAGTACCGCGCCAAGGGGCTGAACAAGGACGACGTGCCGGTCGTCGAGTTCCGCAAGGAATGCCGCTCCTTCGCCGAGCACTGGGTTGATGTCCAGCGCGAGGAGTTCAAGCGCCTCGGCGTCGAGGGCGATTGGGCCAACCCCTATCTGACGATGGCCTATCCGGCCGAAGCGCAGATCGCCCGCGAGATCATGAAATTCGCCGAGACCGGCCAGCTCTATCGCGGCTCCAAGCCGGTGATGTGGTCCGTGGTCGAGAAGACCGCGCTCGCCGAGGCCGAGGTCGAGTACGAGGAGCATACGAGCGACACGATCTATGTGCCGTTCCCGGTGTTGAACGCGCCTGCTGCACTCGCTGGTGCTGGGGTCGTCATCTGGACGACCACCCCCTGGACGATCCCGGGCAACCGCGCGATCTCCTACAGCCACAAGGTCGCCTATGGCCTCTACAAGGTCACGGCCGCGCCCGAGAACAATTGGGCCAAGGTCGGCGCGACCTACATCCTTGCCAAGAACGTAGCCGAGAGCGTCTTCAAGGCAGCCAAGGTCGAGGCCTTCGAGCTTGTCGCTGATGTTCCGGCCGAACAACTCGCCGCGCTCACCACGGCCCATCCGCTCCGCGGCCACGGTTATGAATTCGTCGTCCCGCTGCTCGACGGCGATCACGTCACCGACGATGCCGGTACCGGTTTCGTCCACACCGCGCCCAGCCATGGTCGCGAGGACTTCGACGTCTGGATGGCAAACGGCCGGATGCTGACTGAGCGCGGCATCGACACGCGCATCCCCTACACCGTCGATGCTGATGGCCGCTTCACCAAGGAGGCGCCGGGCTTCGAGGGCGCGCAGGTCATCACCGACAAGGGCGACAAGGGCAACGCCAACGACGTCGTCATCAAGGCGCTGGTCGAGGCCGGCAACATCATCGCGCGCGGCCGCCTCAAGCATCAGTATCCGCATAGCTGGCGCTCGAAGAAGCCGGTCATCTTCCGCAACACGCCGCAGTGGTTCATCGCCATGGACAAGCCGATCGGCGAGGCCGGCGCGCCGGATGCTGGCGCTCCGCAGCCGGTCGCTGGCGGCAACACCGACACGTTGCGCAACCGCGCGCTGAAGGCGATCAAGGACACCGAATGGGTTCCCGCCGCAGGCGAGAACCGCATCAATGGCATGATCGCCAACCGCCCGGACTGGGTGGTTTCGCGTCAGCGCGCCTGGGGCGTGCCGATCACAGTCTTCGTCGAGAAGGAGACCAAGGAGATCCTGGTCGACGCCAAGGTCAACGCCGCCATCGCTGAGGCCTTCGAGGCCGAGGGCGCGGACGCCTGGTTCACCGACACTGACGGCGCCCGCTTCCTCAAGCCCTTCGGCTATGATCCGGCGAAATATGAGCGCGTTACCGACGTGCTCGACGTCTGGTTCGATTCAGGCTCCACCCACGCCTTCACGCTGGAGAAGCGCGCCGATCTGAAGACGCATCGCATCGTCGATGGCGGCAAGGACAAGGTGATGTACCTCGAAGGCTCGGATCAGCATCGCGGCTGGTTCCATTCGAGCCTCTTGGAAAGCTGCGGCACGCGCGGCCGGGCGCCTTACGACATCGTCCTCACCCACGGCTTCTGCCTGGATGAGAAGGGCGAGAAGATGTCGAAGTCTAAGGGCAACGTCACCGCCCCGCAGGACATCATCAAGGATTCCGGCGCGGACATCCTGCGTCTCTGGGTCGCGGCGGCCGATTATTCCGACGATTTGCGCATCGGCAAGGAGATCCTCAAGACCTTCGTCGAGACGTATCGCAAGCTGCGCAACACGATGCGCTGGATGCTCGGCACGCTCGACCATTTCAGCGAGGAGATCCGCGTCTCGGATCCGCAAACCATGCCGGAGCTTGAGCGGCTGATGCTGCATCGCCTCGCCGAGCTTGGCCCGCAGGTCGAGGAGGCCTACCGCACCTACGACTACAAGAAGGTCGTGTTCCTGCTCTCGCAGTTCATGAACACCGAGCTTTCGGCCTTCTATTTCGACGTCCGCAAGGACGCGCTCTATTGCGACCCGCGCTCCAGCCATGTCCGCAAGAGCGCGCTGACGGTGGTTGACCATCTCTTCCGTTGCCTGACGACGTGGCTCGCGCCGATCCTGGTCTTCACGGCCGAGGAAGCCTGGCTCGAGCGCTATCCCTCAGCCAAGGAGAGCGAAGGCTCCGTCCATCTGGAGCGCTTCGTCGAGGCGCCCCAGGGCTGGCTCGACGGCGAGCTCGCCGAGCGCTGGGCGAAGATCCGCCGTGTCCGCCGCGTCGTCACCGGCGCGCTGGAACTGGAGCGCGCCGCCAAGCGCCTCGGCTCTTCGCTGGAGGCCGCGCCGCAGGTCTTCGTTGCCGATGCCGATCTCTATGCCGCGCTCTCGGGCGTCGACCTCGCGGAGATCAGCATCACCTCCGATATCCGCATCGAGAGCGGGGAGGGGCCGGCTGAAGCCTTCCGCCTCGCCGAGGTGCCGGGCGTCGCGGTCGTTCCGCATCGCGCTGCCGGCGTCAAATGCGCCCGTTCCTGGAAGTATTTCGCTCCCGAGACGGCCGATCCCGCCTATCCGCAGGTGACACCGCGCGACGCGAAGGCGCTGAAGGAGCTGGGAGTGCGCGCCTGATGACTCCAGCCCGCCGCCTCGGCCTCTTGGTGGTCCTGATCGTCTTCGTCTCGGACCAGCTTCTGAAGTGCTGGCTGCTTTACGGCGTCGGCCTCGCCGAGAACGGCCCGTTCGACCTGACCTCCTTCATGACGATCGTGCTCGCCTGGAACCGCGGCATATCCTACGGGCTGTTCCAGCAGGGCACGGCTCTCGGCCGCTGGTTCCTCGTCGTAATCTCCTTCGTCGCAGCGATCTGGCTCTGGCGCTGGATGTGGCGCAGCCATGACCGGCTGACGGTGCTGAGCCTCGCGCTCATCATTGGCGGGGCGCTCGGCAACGGCGTCGACCGCGCCGTCTATGGGGCGGTGGTGGATTTTGTTCACCTGCACTGGGGTAATTTCAGCTGGTACATCTTCAACATCGCCGATGTCGCGATCGTTGTCGGTGTGCTCGGTCTGCTATATGAGTCCTTCCGTCCCGGCACGGAAAAGACAGCTTGATGACGATTTCGCCATCGTTTCGCCGTCCGTCTGGGGTTAGACGCTCTTGAACTCGATGGCGGATTTGTCTGAAGGGAGAACGACATGGCCGAACGCATCCGCGTGACGCATCTGCTGCTTGCAGGCGGGCTCGTGCTGGCGGCCCAGCCTGCCTTCGCGCAGGAAGGCATGCTCTTCAAGAACCTGATCGAGGGCGCGTTCGGCAGGAGCGCAGGCTCCGACATCGATTATCGCGCCCGCCCGCCGCTGGTCGTGCCGCCGAGCTCGGCCCTGCCGCGCCCGCAGGATTCGGCGGAAGCTCGTAACTCCGCCTGGCCGAACGATCCGGATGTGCAGCGCCGCAAGGACGACGCCAATCCGAAGCCCTACGCGCTGAGCGAGAAGGCGCGTCAGAATCCGCTGCTTTCGCAGGAGGAGCTGCGTCGCGGCCGCATCTCGCGCGGCGAGGAAGCGCCGATCGTCGCCGAGGACCAGACCAACTACAACAACCAGATCCAGCCGATCCGTATCGGCCGCGATCTCGCCGCGCGTCGCAACCAGACGTCTGCAGATACACTGTCCTATGGCAGCGAGCCGCCGCGGCGCCTGCTGACCGAGCCGCCGACCGGCTATCGCATGCCTGCCGCAACCGCGAAGCTCGGCCCGGGCCGCAGCGGCCCGGTCGAGGACAAGCAGGCCGTCGGCCAGCGTGAGTTCGTGACGGGTGGCGGCCCGGTCATGGAGCAGCGGCCCGACTGAGTTGATCCGCTAGGACCGGGCGAGGTGGCTCTTGCCGGAGCCGGGTCGACCGCCCAGATATTCTCGCGAGGGCGGGCGCGTCGCGCTCGCCCTTTCTTGTCGATCACGGAGACGGCATCAGGTGACTATCCAAGCGCGCCGGCAGGAACAGGCCGAGCCCGTCGAATCCTTCCGGCTGGCCAACGGCCTCGACGTCGTCGTGGTAAGCGACCGCCGCGCCCCCGTGGTCACGCACATGGTCTGGTATCGCAACGGCTCGGCCGATGATCCGGCCGGCAAATCGGGGATCGCGCATTTCCTCGAGCATTTGATGTTCAAGGGCACGGAGCGCTGGCCGGCCGGCGAATTCTCCAAGATCGTCGCCGGCTACGGCGGCCAGGAGAACGCCTTCACCTCCTTCGACTACACCGCCTATTTCCAGCGCGTGCCGAAGGAGCATTTGCGCGCGATGATGGATTACGAGGCCGACCGGATGACCGGCCTTTCCTTCGACGAGAGCGTGGTGGCGCCCGAGCGCGACGTGGTGCTGGAAGAGCGGCGCATGCGCGTCGATTCAGATCCCGCCGCGCAGCTCGGCGAGGAGTTCTCCTCCGCCCTTTTTGTCCACCACCCTTATGGCACGCCGATCATCGGCTGGGAGCACGAGATCGAGGGGCTCTCCCGCGACGACGCCTTCGCCTATTATCAGCGCTTTTACACGCCGGAGAACGCGATCCTGGTCGTCGCCGGCGACACGGACGCCGCCGAGGTCCGCGCTCTCGCCGAGGACAGCTATGGCCGTATCGCCGCGCGCGGCGCGGCGCCCATCCGCAAGCGCCCGATCGAACCCGATCCGCGCGCCTCGCGCCGCGTCGCGCTCAACGATCCGCGCGTGCAGCAGCCGGCGCTCCGCCGTGGCTGGCTGACGCCGACCTATACCAGCGGCGCCCGCGAAGAGGTGCTGGCGCTCGAACTCGTCGCCGAGATCCTGGGCGGCGGCACGACCTCGAGGCTCTACCGCAAGCTCTGCGTCGAGCAGGAATTGGCGGCCGGTGCCAGCGCCTATTTCATGGGCTCGATGGTCGATCGTGCTGCCCTGCAGCTTTCCGCGAGCCCACGACCGGGCGTCACCATGGCGGATATGGAAGCCGGGCTTGATGCCGCGCTCGCAACCTTCCTCTCGGAGGGGCCGAGCGAGCTCGAACTGGCGCGTGCCCGCACGCGCCTCGTCGCCGAGACGGTCTTCGCCCGTGACAGCCAGTCCTCCCTCGCGCGCATCTTCGGTTCGGCGCTCGCGGTCGGCGAGACGGTCGAGGACGTGATCGCCTGGCCCCAGCGCATCGAGGCCGTCGGCCGCGACGCGGTGGTCGAAGCCGCACGCCGCTATTTGAGGCCGGACCGGGGCGTCACCGGCCTGCTGCTGCCCGCCTGAAGTCCGCTGCTCCGATCTTCGAGAGGGCGGGCCGTCCAGCTCCCGCCGACAGGAAGCGACATGAACGCGCCCATCCCCACCCCGGCCCTGAACACCGCGGGCCCCGCCATCACCGTCCAGACCGTCCGCTCCCCCGGCGGCGTCGAGGCCTGGTTGATCGAGGAGCACAGCTTGCCGCTGATCGCGGTCGACTTCGCCTTCGACGGCGGTGCCGCGCGCGATCCCGCGGACAGCGCCGGCAGCGCCTATCTGGTCTCCGGCCTGCTCGACGAGGGCGCCGGCGATCTCGATGCCGAGGCCTTCCAGGGCCGTATGGCCGACCATGCGATCAGCCTCGGCTTCGAGGCTCGCCGCGACGATTTCCACGGCCATCTCCAGACGCTGTCGAGTCATCGCGACACGGCCTTCGAATTGCTGGCGCTGGCGCTCAACAAGCCGCGCTTCGATGCCGATGCGGTTGCCCGCGTGCGCGCCCAGATCATCGCCGGCCTGCAGCGCCAGGCGAAGAACCCGGAGGTTCTTTGTCGCAACGCGCTCTATGCGGCGGCCTTCCCCGGCCATGCCTATGGCCGCCCGGAGCGGGGCGACATCGACAGCGTCTCCAAGCTCGATGGCCCCGCGCTGAAGGCG